>ENA-UOJR01002779-UOJR01002779.1-human-gut-metagenome-genome-assembly--contig:-C115P-NODE-2779-length-11744-cov-4.831637_pt1 | contig 11744 bp, 10 predicted proteins | sample MGYA00242354_ERZ723901 | MGnify/ENA metagenome assembly ERZ723901
AGATGGACAAGAAAAAAGTCCGCCTATGGTAGCGATCGTTCTTTGCGATGACGATCCCTTCACATTGCAGCTTCTGTCCGAGCTGCTGGAACGGGCGATCCGGCAAAGCAAAGCAGAGGCCAACTTGTCTGTCTGGCCTCTGCTGGTCAGGAGCCGCTCCAGTTTATCCGCAGCGGTGGAAGCTATCTCTATTTTCTCGATTATGACCTGGGAAGGGATTCCCCCCAACGGCGTGGACCTTGTCCGGCAGATCTACCACACGGACCCCGGCGGGAAAATCGTCTTTGTTACCGGCCATGGGGAGAAGGGCATGGATATTCTGCGCAGCGGCGTGCGGCCCTTTGGGTTTATTGAAAATGTGTGGATCAGAATGAGATGGTTCGGGAGTGCAGTATATTCGATATTTGAAAATGGCGGTGCCGGAGCAGCAAAACAGCGCGGACGGGGACACCGTCGAACTGCCCATCGGGATCGATGAAACGGTACGGCTGCCGGTTTCTGAGATATTGTATGTGGATTCCGTCAAAACAGTGGCCCATTCTATTTGCTGTCATTTGACGGGTCAGGGGGTGACTGCGCGGGAGACGATCGAACACGCCCAGGAACAGCTGGAAGATCAGGTTATCCGCTGCCGTTGCTCTGTTTTAGTAAGGGACATTGCCGCCGCTGGGCAGTTCAGCGTTTGCGATAAAATAATTTTTAAGACGCAGTGATAAAGGGGCTGCATATATACGCGCAAGATAGAACAGAATTTGTGAAGACAGCGCCTTTGCGTTCCTATAACCTTGGTCCGTGGAGATCGGAATTTACGAAAAAATACAGGAATTGTTCAGGATGCCGTTACAGCTGTTGACATTGATGATGAGCGAACCGCTCTGGTGCTTGTCAGTCTTACTCCTGACGGGAATATTTGCACAGAAAGAACTTATTATGCGATGATTTGCGAGATTGATGCGACGGCATGTAAAGTTACATTTCATGTTACTGACGACGTAGCGTAGCCCTCAATCAAATCCTGGTTTACGATTGAACCCTATGGGCCGCAGAGTGCTTGCGGCCTCATTCTGTTTAAAACCGGGTATGAAATTGCGGCATTAAAACGCATAGTCCAGCGAATAGAGTATGAAGAAGCCAGGGAACGGTGATCTTTTCAGATTGCTGCACCCTGGCTTTTTGTTGTCAATTGAAATTCAAAACCGGGATTTCAATTTTTGTAATATAGTCCTCGATTCTGTCGATCACCAGTTCATTGATCCCAATCTCATAGGCATAGCCGGAGAACTGTAAATGGTGCTGCTCTGCGTAGCGGAGGATCGCTTCATAGCGGGCAGGCAGCCTGTCCCAATTCCCAATGCAGAATGCCCGCAAATAGACCCCGCCGGGGCGCCTGTGGAGTCCCATCCTGTTCTGCGTGTCCGGCAGTTCGATAAACAGCTTGGAGTAGTCCTCAAACCTCCGGGCCAGGAGGTTTTCCACCGGGAGCATGGAGCCGTAGGGAGTCTGGTACATACGCGGAAGCTGATATTTCTTGGTCTGCTCAAGAATCAGCTCGATCTCCTCCTCCAGGGACTTTTCCGGTGATGTTTGCACCGTCGCCAGATACTGCGGTTCCCGCTCAATGAGGGAGATCTCGGAGAGGTCCAGGTCCAAAAGTTCGGTCATCTCCTGGCGGCGGCTGCACAGTTTTGACCGGACGGCCTTCAGCCCCTGGATCGTCCGGTCCAGTTCTGAGATTTTATCCCGAAGCAGGTCCGCCATGCTCCCAGCGGACCTGTTTTTCATAAATTCCTGAATATCCCGGATGGGCACGTTCATGTCCCGGAGCAGCAGGATCACCTCCAGCTCCGTACTCTGGTAATAGCTGTATAGCCGGTACCCATTTTCTTCGTGGATAAACGCAGGCTTGAACAGACCGATCTCATCATACCACATGAGTGTCTTTTTGTTGATCCCATGCAGAGCGGCAAACTGGCCGATGGTAAACAGCTTCGGTTTTTCCCGCAGCATTTTCAAAAACCCCCTTGACCGTACAGTAACTGTAGGGATTATGATACTCCATGCCGGTAACTACCACAAGAAGCAGGAGGAATTTCCGTGCAGAATGAAATTGCATACAGCAGACCCGTCACCCTGACAAACATTCTTAGATTTGCAGTCCCCACCATCGCCATGAGCGTATTCATGTCCTTCTATACGATGGTGGACGGGCTGTTCGTCTCAAACCTGATCGGGACCAGCGCCCTGTCTGCCCTCAATCTGGTCTATCCCGTCATCGCGCTGGTGACGGCCATCTCCACCATGCTCGCAACCGGCGGCAGCGCGGCTATCATGAGAAAGATGGGAGAGGGAAAGCCCGATGAAGCAAAGCAGGACTTTACGTTTCTGATCCTGGTCAATGTCCTGACCGGCCTTGTGATGTGCGGGCTGGGCTATCTGTTCATGGGGAAGATCTTCGGCTCCATGTCCCTGTCCCCGGAGGTCTCCGCCTATTGCTGGGAATATCTGAGCCGTTACCTGCTGTTCACCGTCCCTATTCTTCTGATGAATAACTTCACCCTCTATATGATCGCAGCAGGCAAGGCGTCCCTTTCCCTGCTCTGCTCCGTCGCCGGCGGCGTGACCAATATCGTGCTGGACTACCTGTTTATCGCCGTTTTCCGCTGGGGGATCGGCGGGGCGGCGGTTGCCACCGGCCTGGGGTACTCCATCACAGCCATCGTGGGCCTGCTGGTGTTCTCCAACCGGAACAGCCTGCTCCATTTTGTCAGGCCGGTCTGCCGGCCCCAAACGCTCGGGAGAGCCGTCACGAACGGCTGCTCTGAAATGGCCACCGCGCTGGTCAACGGCATCATCACGCTGATGTTCAACTGGACGATGCTCAAATATGTAGGGGAGGACGGCGTTGCCGCAATCACCATCATCTCCTATGTGCTGGCCTTTGCCGGGTCCCTGTATGCCGGTTATGCCTACGGGGTGGCCCCCATGCTCAGCTTTTATTACGGGGAACAGAACCATGAGAAGCTCAGGAAGCTGGTCCGCACCAGCCTGAAAATCATCGGCGTGATCGCCGCGGCCACCGTGCTCGTCTCTCTGGCTGTCACAGAGCCGCTGGTGTCCATCTTCGCCCGGCCCGGAACACCTGTCTATGACCTGGCTGTGGCAGGAAATCGGATCTGTTCCCTGGCCCTGCTCTTTGTGGGCTTCAACATTTTTGCAAGCGGGATGTTCACCGCGCTTTCCAATGGGCTCATTTCGGCAGTGCTGGCGTTTTCCCGCACCTTTGTCTTTACGGTGATCGCCATGCTGGCCCTCCCGGCCCTTCTGGGCGTCACCGGGATCTGGCTGGCGACACCGGCCGCAGAGCTGGCGGCGATCATCCTGTCCGCCGTCATGCTCCTGAAATACCGGCGGCGCTACTGCTATTGATTCCAGGGGGGAGTATTTTGAAGCTGGTGATTTTGCTGGCCGTAATCGCAGGAAAATGGCTTCTGTGCCTATGGAGCGGCCTGGGCCTGGTTTTTCTGCTCTTTTGGCTGAAAGGGAAGCAGTTCAGGGGTAATAGCGAAAAATGGGACGATTTCTTTCTCACCCTGCCGCCGCAAAAGGTGGAGCAGTACGCGATTGGTATTTATCTGGCCGCCGCGCTGCTCTCGTCCGGCATCAGCTATTGTGTCCTGAAATGGGCGGGCTTCCAGCACAGTCTTTTGATCGCAGGTGCGCTGTTTGTGGTCGGAGCCTTGATTACAGAGTACCGGTGGTTCACAAAAAAGCGGGACTATGTGCTGAAGCGGTATCAGGAGATCCCGCAGACGATTTTGGAAAGAAGAAATGGAGAAAACAAAATGGATGGACAGATCGTATTGAGAGAATACCAGACATCAGACCGCCCGGCTTTGATCGGGATCATCCGGGAGACGTGGCAGTATGACAAGTTTGCCTCCCCCAAGGCGGCGCAGAAGCTGGCGCGGGCCTATCTGGACAGCTGCCTCACCAATCAGACCTTTACCCAGGTCGCGCTGGTGGATGAAGTCCCGGTGGGGATTATCATGGTCAAAGACCGCAGGGAGAAGAGATGCCCGTTCCGCCTCAGACTGCGGATGCTCCTCTCCGTGGCGTCGCTGTTCCTGTCCAAAGAGGGGCGTATGGTCACTAGGTTCTTTTCCGGCGTGGAAGAGATCGACCAGCAGCTCCTCCAGGACACCCAGACCGAGTACCAGGGAGAGATTGCCTTCTTTGCGGTCAATTCCAGATACCGGGGCATCGGCCTGGGGAAGAAGCTGTTTGATGCCGCGCGGGATTACATGAGGAACCGGCGGATCAGCAATTTCTTCCTGTTCACAGACACCACCTGCAATTACCCGTTTTATGAGCGCCGGGGCATGGAGCGCCGCGGGGAGCGCGTCCACACCTTTGCGGCAAAGGGAAAATCCGGGACCCTGACCATGTTTATTTACGATTCCTTCATAGAATGTTAAGACAGTTTCTGTCGTTTTCCCCTTCACGTGTGATAAAATGCCTTTCACGGCTCAACGATAAAGAGGTGTCTTTTACGAAATCCAGACAGCGTATTCTCTTCCTGACCGCAGCGGGGCTTCTGATTGTCGGAGGTGGATGGTTCCTATACTCCACCGGCTTTTTCCAGGCGGCGTCCTCTCAGGAATCCCTGCGGGCCTACATTGACGACTTTGCGCCATACTCCCACCTGTGTTTTTTCCTGCTCCAATTTCTCTCTGTCGTGCTGGCTCCGATCCCCAGCAATATTACCGCTGCCGCGGGCGGTGTTCTCTTTGGAACATGGCCTTCCTTTTTCCTCACCTTCGCCGCAGTAGTCGCCGGTTCCCTGCTGTTGTTCTGGTTGGCCCGGGTGCTGGGCCGGGACTTTGCCGGGCGTTTTGTCAGCCGGAGGCTGTCTGAAAAATATCAGCAGATCCTCCAGACCAAGGCTCCGGTGTTCCTCACTCTGGCGTTCCTTTTCCCCTTTTTCCCAGACGATCTTCTGTGCATCCTGGCCGGCCTGTCCTCGCTCTCATTCCGCCGCTTTGCGGTGATCGTCCTGCTTGCCCGCCCCTGGGGACTGCTCTTTGCCAGCGCCCTGGGCGGCGCCGCCTTTCATGTCTCTCCGTGGGCGATGGTTTTGATCGGTGTAGCGGGGTTAGTCCTGTTTCTTCTGGGGATGAAATATGGGGATCAGATCGAAGCGGCCATCCTGAAGCGCCTGTCCCGGCGGAAAGGCAATGATGCGGCCTGCTGATTGCGGCAGAGGTTCCGGCCTCTTTGGCTCAATGAGAATAGCGACTGTGGACAGCCCCAACAAGGCGGCCGCTTCCGGATTTCTGGCGGCGCTGTCTTGTTGGGGCGTAATCCTGCTTTGAGACAACTGGGATTGTGTTGGGTCGCGGGGCGGCTTGCCTTTTATTTGAACTTCCCCTATACTATAACGATGGATATATTTTGTATGAAACGGAGAATTTGGTGATTCTTGATGAATAAAAAAGATTTGAAAATGCGGCCGGTAGGCAATGAGTATCTGGAACAATATAACGCCCTGCTGCGCTATGTATTCCAGGTGACGGATCAGGAACTCAGTTCCGTGGGCTGGCAGGAGAAGGAGATCATCCGGGCGAAATTTCCAACCATGCAGAAAGCGGACGTGATCGGCTGGTTTGACGGCGACACCCTGGTTTCCCAGGTGGCGGTCTATCCGATGCGCGTCAAGGTTTTTGGGAAGACCTATTCCATGGGCGGCCTGACGGGAGTGGGGACCTACCCGGAATACTCCAATATGGGCCTGATGCACAAGCTGCTGGAGCAGGCCCTGAAAAACATGAGGGAGAAAAAGCAGTATATCTGCTATCTCTACCCCTATTCGATCCCCTATTACCGGCGAAAGGGCTGGGAACTGATCTCGGACAAGATCTCGTATGAGATCAAGGACTATCAGCTTCCGAAAAACCACCAGGTCGCCGGCAGCGTGCGCCGGGTGAAGGCGGACGGCGAGGAACTGAAGGAGACCTACGCCCGCTTTGCCGAGCATACCCACGGAGCCATCCTCCGGGATGAGCTGGCCTGGAACGAATACTGGCTCTGGGACCGGGACGATATCATGGCGGCAATCTACTATAACGAGAATGAGGAGCCGGACGGGTATATCATCTACTGGATCGAAAATGAAGTGTTCTATATCAAGGACATGATTTTCAATCATGAGGAGGCCCGCACGGGGCTGTGGAACTTTGTTTCCGCCCACTTCTCCATGATCGACCGGGTGGAGGGCAGCACCTATACGGACGAGCCGCTGGCCTTCCTGCTGGAGGACGCCAGCATCAAGGAGTCCATCTCCCCCTACTATATGGCGAGGATTGTGGATTTCCCCGCGTTCGTCGCGGACTATCCCTTCAAGGCGGACGGTACGGAGCGGGAGTGGCGCTTCTCCATGACGGACCCGATCATGGAGTGCAACCAGGGCTCGTTCCTGCTGAAGATATCAAAGGACGGCAGGGGGACGGCTGTGAAGATCTCCGAGCCGTGCGCCGACAGCATCAGCATCCAGACCATGACGACCATGCTGATGGGCTATAAGCGCCCGGACTACCTCGCCAAAATCGGGAGAATCCACGCCGGCGGGGAGACGATTGACATGCTGGAGGACGCGATTGAGCAGCAGCCACCCTATATATCCGACTATTTCTAAGGGCCGGAATATCATTTTTTCAGACTACTTCCACAAAGGCAGGTGATCCCCCGCTATGCAGAAAGTTGATTTGCTGGAGGGCTCCATTGTTCGGAGCCTGACCAGTTTAGCCCTGCCCATCATGGCCACGTCTTTGATCCAGATGGCCTACAATATGACGGATATGATATGGATCGGCCGCGTATCAGCCAATGCGGTGGCGGCGGTGGGCGCCGCGGGAATGTATCTGTGGCTCGCCAACGGCCTTGCCATGATCCCGCGCCTGGGCGGGCAGGTCAAAGTGGCGCATGAGCTGGGCGCGCAAAATATAGAACGTGCGGCCTCTTATGGGCAGGCGGCATTCCATCTCGGGGCCTTGCTGGTGGTTCTGTTTACAACGCTTTGTATCACACTCAACGGGCCGCTGATCGCATTTTTCAGGCTGAACACGCCCTCTGTGATCGCGGACGCACGCACCTATCTGGTAATTGTGGCGGCCGGATTTTTCTTCTCATTCTTCAATCAGATTTTTACGGGGATGTTCACCGCTATGGGGGGAAGCGTGGTGGTTCTGCGCTCCACGGCCATCGGGCTGGTGGGGAACATCATTCTGGACCCGCTTATGATCTTTGGGATCGGCCCATTCCCGCAGATGGGCGTGGCCGGAGCCGCCACAGCCACCGTTCTGGCCCAGGCCATCGTAACAGCCATGTTCCTTCTGGCAGCCCGCCGCGAGATGACCGTTTTTCCGCAAATCCATATATTCCAGGCCAGTCAGTGGAGGGCCTGGGCGGAGATTTTGAAAATCGGTTTGCCTGTCTCCATCCAGAGCATGTTTTTCTCCGGCCTCTCCATGATCCTCGCCAGGCTCGTCGCGGGCTGGGGGGACGCCGCTATCGCGGCTCAGAAGGTCGGTTCGCAGATCGAGTCCATCTCCTATACCACGGCGGAGGGATTTGCCACGGCGGTCAACGCATTTATCGCACAAAACTTCGGCGCGGGCCGGATGGAGCGCATCCGTAAGGGGTATTGGACAGCCATCGGTATGATCGTTGTCTGGAGCGGCTTCACCACACTTATGCTGGTGGTCTTTCCTGTTCCGCTGTTCCGGATATTCATTCCGGATGACCACGTGCTGCAGACCGGCGTGAGCTATCTGCGGATCATGGGTTACTCCCAGATCTTGATGTGCCTGGAGATCACCTCCTCCGGCGCGTTCCAGGGACTGGGCCGCCCAATGCCGCCCACGCTGGCCGGTATCATCGGGAACGCCGCCCGCATCCCTCTGGCTGTATTCCTCAGCGCCACGGTACTGGGGCTGGATGGGGTCTGGTGGAGCATCAGCATCTCCAGCATTGCAAAAGGCATCGTCGTGTTCACCTGGTTTGTGGTGATCCTGCGCCGTTATACACACCGGCAGGCGCAGGGAGTTGACGGACTGGAGTGACTGTCCGCAGGCTGATTTTGGGTATTGTGCCAGGATACAATGCCTCGAAAATCCACCGGCAGGAGGTTGTACGGTTGCGGGATATTGCATACCAAGCGTTTCAAAAAGGAAATTGACCTTGCGCTGCTGGGGATCGAGAAATGGGCGGATGACCGTGCCTATTTCTGCACACCCAGAAAAGCCGGGATCATAGGCAGGGACGGAGTACCCGGAGCACTGTGCCGCCATGAGTTATACCGTTACGCTGGAACTGCCGGACGGCGCTATGACCCTTGCGGACCGCGGCGACGGGGATCGCCCCAGACAGGCGCCCTGCGCCCCGGATCAGCCGAAGACTACTTCGTATGTAGCAGGGATCGGGTTTATCGGCGGTGCGGATGGCCCGGCATCCGCTTTTGTTGGAGAGGAGCAGGGAAAACTTCGGATGGCCTGTTCCTTGCTTCGCTTCGGCGGAGAATGTGGAATAGCGGATGATTTTCCACGAAAAGCAGTTTGAGGACATGACCCTGGAGTGGACTCCGTCAAATGAGGCCAAGCGTTCCATATCTGGAAGATAGAATACGGCTGAGGTGCCTGCGCTGTTAGCGCCGACGTGACTTGACCAAAAGAGAGGTGGAAAAAATCCTAGACCAAAATGAGTAACTAAGTATGGGACAGGGCAGGTTTCTATATATTTTCATCCTCTGGTCAACAATTCAAGACAGCCGCTGTGGAGGTTCCCACAGCGGCTGTTCGTTATGATTGTCAACTCCGTCCCGTTCTGGCATTGGCAAACCGGTCGACTGTAAAGTTATATACATAATAGAAAAGGACGCCGAAACAACACCCGATGATGTTGTTTATAATACGGAGGATAATTGCTGATTTTACCCCAAAGATATTTGTAGCCATAAGAAGCGCGCCAAAACAGTTCAGAAGGGTTTTCCAATGATAGGCGGCGCAGAGGCCGAGCAGCAATCCTGAATAGATTCCCAGATACGAGTGGGCGGAAGCCGGAAGCAGTTGGTATACGATCCCAAATAAAACACTCCCAGCCACGACGCCGCCCAGGCGTTGAAATGCCCGTTTGTTTGGGCGCTCGCCATATTGCGATAGGACCGTCAGGCAGGCACAGCCCACCCACATGATCCGGTCTACCTGAAGTAGTTCTCCGACAAGGATTCCAAGCGATAATCCAAGCGTCACCTGAAACTGCCATTTTCCGAGGGGATCAAAGAGGGAAAAGTCTTTCACGATCTGCGAGAACGTTTTGCCGTAATCTTTCTTCCTGTGATTGATGTAGAAAATGATTCCGCACAGCAGGCATCCCAGCAGCATTTCGAATACCCGGAGCACGAGCAGATGTCCGCCAACCGGATTCCCGTATAGGAACATATAGGCAAACAGGTACAGGCCCGCCCCTCCGTATAACGGCTCGTGGCAGGCGGAGATCACGATAAAGCCGATGCTCAAGAAGTTGATCAGAAACCCCCACGCCGGATTTACGGACTGCGCAATGCAAGGGCTGAAGGTCAGCAGCACAAAGACAATAAAGAAGTTTATCAGGGAGCTTTTGAGGCAGTAGCCGAAGTCGACAAACCGGACCGTCAGCAGAATGCAGAAGATTACCACGGCGGCAGAGCTGTTTTCATCTCCAAACAGAAAGTTTAGAATAGAAATAAAAACGACTGCAAAGAGAACACAGAGGATATCCTTCACAATCAAGGCCGCAATCAATTTGTGCCGTTCAGACGGATTCGCTGCGTTTCTGATTTTCCCCTTACATACAGAGACATCTAATTGCATCGCCTGATAAAAGTTCATCTGGACCTTCCTTTCTCAGAGCATAATCCTATCATATCCGGCGGGGAAATCAAGAACGTAGCCTTTGTAAAAAAACTGTAAACAGTTCCGGCCATTGGGACTGTTAAAGCCGATCCGAATTGATGAAAACAGGCGGCGCCTTCCCTTAGCCGGAACAAATCAGAAAATTTGGGGAGTCACTGTCAACGGCGTGGGTGCAAGGGAGCGGGACAGGGTACTTACAGCTTCAGCTTCATCCGGTCCGTCTGAATGCCCCTGCCTGATTAGAACAGAGAGTTGTCGTTGTTCTGATCGGCAGGGGCGTTTTGTGTCCAAAGCCATTTCTGCGCAATGGCTTTGGACTTTTCTGAATAGGAGTCCTATGTTGCCTGCTAAATACAAACGGAGCAAAATGAAAGCGCAAAATATGAAACGGATGCGGCGGCCGGACTGTCGCTCCCTCGCACCGGACATCCTTCGCAGCAACGCATCAGCCATGGAGTACAGGCCAGCTCCGGCCCACTCTTTTAAAAAATGTTTGATCTGCCGGGACCTTCCTCTTAAAGCGGTGGGGAACCGACGCTGGCAGGCTGTTTGAAGTTACGACTGCTTTTCAAATAGAGGATAGTTCTGCGCATCTCCTGAAAAACGGCAGGACCTTATTTTCCTGCTGCATGAATACCTGCCGGAGGCCATTTCCACCAGTTGTACATTTCCGGGCGAATGCGGCGCAGGGTCATTCCGGTCACTGCCCCATCGCACATGGGGAAGTTCCTGTATAGAAAGGAGTATCAGCCGCCGCAGGCGGCTGATTACACACGTACAGCGAAACTCACCAAAAGACTCGAATGACGCCGCAGGTCACGGTGGTGGTAATGATTCCGGCGATGAGGACGCCAAGCGCGATGGCGGGGAGGGCTGTCCGGAGCCGGAGGTCCAGCACATCGGCCACCAGGGCGCCGGTCCAGGCCCCGGTCCCCGGCAGCGGGATTGCCACGAGGATGATCAGGCCGATGGTGCGATACTTTTTCACGATTCGGCCCTTGAGGTGTGCCCGGCGCTCCAGCCAGTCGATTTTCGGTCCAACCCAGCTGGATTTGCGCAGCCAGCCAAAAATACGGCGGAGCAAAAGAATGAGAAAGGGGATTGGAACGAGATTGCCGAGGATGGCGGCAGCCGCCGCTGCGGCTGGCGGCAGACCGGCGGCTATACCGGCCGGAATTGCACCGCGCAGCTCCAGCACAGGCACCATGGCAATGAGGAATGTCATGAGGAGCTCACCGAAAAAAGTATCAAACAAATCCATAGACTACACCTTTTGTATAACAAATGTAACGATTGCATTCTACCATAGAGCGCCAGATGCAGCAATGTTTATTTTTATCTGTACGAAATCGAAACATGTATGTGGGCGGTAAGCAATAGAGGGCAGACGGTACAGCCTTACCCTAAAAGAAGAACGGCCCAAACCGGGAGGGGGGTCGGGAGGAACATCTGGCAAGCCATACATTATATATATTGGGACAGAGCGTATCAAAGTGCATGGATCGCAGACGATCTGTCGGAATGTTACGGTTATATTACAAGAGTTGCAAATCTATTGCAAACAGAAAATTGATCTGATATGATGCGTCTAGAACAAATGAGGAATCGCTCTTGGCTGCCCGGTACAGATACAGGAATGGCTAGCCACGGTATGTGTACCGTGTAAAAAAGAGGCTTCACTCAGGCGTTCTGAACTTCTAAAGCCGAACGCTCACCGAGGTAGTTTGGGGGGGGGCCGCGTTTGCGGAGTGTATCTCTCCAAACGAAAACGGGAGCGGAAGGCGGAAATTTAAAGGAGGT
>ENA-UOJR01002780-UOJR01002780.1-human-gut-metagenome-genome-assembly--contig:-C115P-NODE-2780-length-11743-cov-5.468172_pt1 | contig 11743 bp, 10 predicted proteins | sample MGYA00242354_ERZ723901 | MGnify/ENA metagenome assembly ERZ723901
TTCTATTTTGGACTTTGCGTATTGATTTATCCTATCGGAATGTCTATAATTATGGTACTATCGTGGCTTCCATGCATGAAGCGGACGAAAAGAAAGGTTAAATCGAATGGATAATAATATGAACCCGTTTAACGGCGGAAATGGAAATGGTTCCGGCAACGGATCCCAGGGACCGAACGGTTCCGGAGGATCGGAACAGAACAATCCGAGGCGGACGAGCCTGATCCTGTTGGCGATTGCGGCGATTGTGACGTTGATTTCCATGAGCCTGTTTATGCGGATGATCAATAATGCAACCAATCAGGAAATCACCTATGGAAAATTTCAGGAGCTGGTAGAAGACGGCAAGGCGGCAGAGGTTACCTGGGATGACGATACGATTTATCTCAAACTGCAGCAGACAAACCAGAAGACACTGTTTTCTGCGATGCCGGAGGTAACCTATTATACCGGTAAGGCACAGTCGGATGATGCATTGACGGCGTACTTAAAAGAATATAAGGTTGCAAGCTACGGCAAGGATGTTCCGGACAGCTCCGGACTGATTTTGACGATGATCCTGACCTATGTGCTTCCGATTGTCGTTATGTGGCTGCTTTTAAGTCTGCTATTTCGGCGGATGGGCGGAGGCGGCCCGATGGGCGTCGGCAAGAGCAACGCAAAGGTTTATGTACAGAAAGAAACCGGAATCACGTTTAAGGATGTAGCAGGCGAGGACGAAGCAAAGGAGTCGCTGCAGGAGGTTGTCGATTTCCTGCACAATCCGCAGCGCTATGTGAAGATCGGCGCAAAGCTGCCCAAGGGTGCGCTGTTAGTCGGCCCTCCCGGTACCGGTAAGACGCTTCTGGCAAAGGCAGTAGCCGGAGAGGCGAAGGTTCCGTTCTTTTCGCTGACCGGTTCCGATTTTATCGAGCTGTACGTCGGTGTCGGTGCATCGCGCGTGCGCGACCTGTTTAAAGAAGCGACGAAAAATGCGCCCTGTATCATCTTTATCGATGAGATTGATGCAATCGGCAGAAGCAGAGATTCCAAATACGGCGGCGGAAATGAAGAGCGTGAGCAGACGCTGAACCAGCTGCTTTCTGAGATGGATGGTTTTGATACTTCGAAGGGAATTCTGGTTCTGGGGGCGACCAACCGTCCGGAGATTCTGGACAAGGCACTGCTGCGTCCGGGACGTTTTGACCGCCGGATTATCGTAGATAAGCCCGACTTAAAGGGACGCGTAGAGATTCTCAAGGTGCACGCCAAAGACGTTAAGATGGACGAAACGGTTGATTTCGATGCAATTGCGCTCGCGACGAGCGGCGCGGTCGGCTCTGACCTTGCCAATATGATCAACGAGGCTGCGATCAATGCAGTCAAAGAGGGCAGGGAATATGTCTGCCAGAAGGATCTGTTTGAAGCGGTCGAGCAGGTACTGGTCGGCGAGGAGAAAAAAGACCGGATCATGAGCGCGCAGGAGCGTAAGATCGTATCCTATCATGAAGTAGGTCATGCGCTGATTGCGGCATTGCAGAAAAATTCCGAGCCCGTGCAGAAGATTACGATCGTGCCCCGCACGATGGGCGCCCTCGGCTATGTCATGCATGTGCCGGAAGAGGAAAAGTATTTAAACACCGAGGCGGAAATCCATGATATGCTGGTCGGCTATCTGGGCGGCCGTGCGGCGGAAGAAATTGTATTTGATACGGTAACGACAGGCGCTTCGAACGATATCGAGCAGGCGACCGGTCTGGCACGCTCTATGGTAACCCGTTTCGGTATGAGCAAAAAGTTCGGTTTGATTGGGCTGGAATCCGTAGAAAGCCAGTATCTGGACGGCAGGACGGTTTTAAACTGCTCGGATGCGACGGCGGCTGAGATCGATCAGGAAGTCATGCGTATCCTGAAAGAATGTTATCAGGAAGCACTGGAGCTGCTGTCCGCAAACCGTGAGGTGATGGATCAGCTGGCGGCGCATCTGATTGAAAAAGAGACGATCACCGGCAAGGAATTCATGCGGATCTACAGACAGGTCAAGGGACTGCCGCAGGAAGAACCGGAGCAGACTGCCGGCGCGCAGATGAAGGCGGCAGAGCAGACTGCAGACGCAGAGAACCCGAGCCAGTCCGACGCAGGAAACAGCTATGGCACAGCACCTGCATCGGGCACAGACACCGAAGCGCAGCCGCAGTCTTCCACGCCGAAGCCATGGGAAGAGTTCGCACGCCAGCAGCAGGAAAGAGAAGACAGCTTCTTCTCGGGAGATGCACAGCAGCCGGGAGATACACAGCAGCCGGCGGATCCATCTGACGCCGAACAGAGCCAGGAACAGGATAAGCCCTGGATTCCTCCGACGCCGAAGCCGGAGAATAAAGGACCGGTAGGACGTTTTTCAGGAGCCTCCCTTCCGGACGACGAGAAGAAATAGGGAAGCTCATCGTAAATGCTATACACGAAGTGTGATGCGTGGCGGCAGAACCGGAGTGAAAGAACGTTTGTCAGGGACTATGGAAACATAGTCCCTGCTGTATTAGAAGGGGGGGAACGCGACATGTTTGTAATCGAAGAAGAGTTGAAAAAACTGCCGCAGAAGCCCGGCGTGTACCTGATGCACGACGCACAGGACAATATCATTTATGTCGGCAAGGCGATTCGCCTGCGCAGCAGAGTACAGTCGTATTTCCGTGAGAAAATTAACCGCGGACCACAGATTGAAAAGATGGTAACGCAGATAGCCCGGTTTGAATATATTGTGACGGATTCGGAGCTGGAAGCCCTGGTTCTGGAAAACAATCTGATCAAGGAACACAATCCGAAATACAACACACTGCTCAAGGATGATAAAACCTATCCCTATATTAAGGTCACAGTCGGGGAGGCATATCCGCGCGTGCAGTTTTCCAGACTGATGAAAAAGGACAAATCGAAGTATTTCGGGCCGTTTACCTCTGCGGCGGCGGTCAAGGATACGATCGAGCTGTTAAATAAGCTGTTCAAACTGCGTACCTGTAACCGGGTACTGCCGCGGGACTGTGGGTTGGAACGCCCGTGCTTAAATTATCACATCGGGCAGTGTATGGCTCCGTGTCAGGATTATGTGAGCCGCGAGGAGTACCGGGCACATGTGGACAAGGCGCTGGAGTTTTTAAACGGCAATTATAATATGATTTTAAACGATCTGCAGAAAAAAATGGAAGAAGCGGCGGAGGCCCTGGAATTCGAGGAAGCCGCCCGGTACCGCGATCTGTTCAACAGCGTAAAGCAGGTGTCCCAGAAGCAGAAAATCACGGACAGCGACGGGGAGGACAAGGACATCATCGCGCTGGACAAGGACGGAAGCGACGCAGTGGTACAGGTGTTTTTTGTGCGTAGCGGCAAGCTGATCGGGCGCGAGCATTTTTATATGACGCATGTGGAGGATTCGGATAAGGCGCAGATTCTGCTGGATTTTGTGAAACAGTTTTACGCCGGAACACCGTTCGTACCGCGGGAATTGATTTTACAGAAAGAAATAGATGACATACCGGTATTAGAAGAATGGCTGACCGCACGCAGGGGCGCGAGGGTATATATCCGCGTGCCGCGGAAGGGACAGAAGGAAAAGCTGGTGGAGCTTGCGGAAAAAAATGCAAAGCTCGTCCTGGAAAAAGACCGGGAGCGAATTGCGCGCGACGAGGCGCGTACGGTCGGTGCGGTGCGGCAGATCGCACAGCTGCTGGATTTACCGATGCTCGACCGGATGGAGGCGTTCGATATTTCCAACATCAGCGGCTTTGAAAATGTCGGCTCGATGGTCGTTTATGAAAAGGGCAAGCCCAAGCGCAGCGATTACCGAAAATTCAGAATCAAAACGGTAGCAGGACCGGACGACTATGCCTGCATGCGCGAGGTTCTGACGAGACGCTTTGAACACGGCTTAAAAGAGACGAAAGAGCTGGAAGAAAAAAATCTGTCCGGGGAGTTCGGAAGCTTTGCACGGTTTCCGGACCTTTTGCTGATGGATGGCGGACGCGGGCAGGTCAATATTGCGCAGCAGGTGCTGGACGAGCTGCATTTAAACATTCCGGTCTGCGGCATGGTAAAGGATGACAACCATCGGACGAGAGGACTTTATTTTCACAATGTGGAGCTGCCGATCGACCGCAATTCTGAAGCCTTCAAGCTGATTACAAGAGTGCAGGACGAGGCGCACCGGTTTGCAATCGAATACCACAGGTCACTGCGCAGCAAGGATCAGGTCAAGAGCGTGCTGGATGAAATCCCGGGCGTGGGTCCTGCGCGGAGAAAGGCGCTGATGAAAAGCTTTCCATCGATTTATGAGATCCGGGACGCGACGGCAGAGCAGATTGCGATGCAGGCAGATTTGCCAATGTCCGTGGCGGAAGAAATCTATGAATTTTTTCATAACCACCAAGAGGAAGATTGCCGGGAATAATGATCTGTGATAAAATAAAACAAAGTATGGCATAAAAACAGAGTTCCTGATGTCAGGAACTACTGTCTGCATGTCCTGGAAAAGAGAGGATGGATTATGGCAAGCATCAGTTTAATGAAGATTGCAGAAAAAATGAAGCTGGAAAATCTGACTCCTGAAATCAATCTGAAGGGGATTAAGGTTACGTTGCCGGATATCAACCGACCGGCACTTCCTATGGCGGGCTATTTTGAACACTTTGAGGCGACCCGTCTGCAGGTGATTGGATTCGTAGAATACTCTTATGTTAAGAGAATGTCGGAAAAAGAAGAGAAGGAGATGCTGGAGAAGCTTTTGGATTATCCGATTCCCGGCATTATTTTCTGTCGTGAACTGCATCCGGATGAGCTGTTTCGGCAAATTGCCATTGAAAAAGGCGTTCCGCTTCTGATGACCAAGCGTGCGACAAGTTCGTTTACGGCAGAGCTGATCCGTTGGCTGAATGTCAAGCTGGCACCCTGCATTTCTGTGCACGGCGTACTGGTTGACGTATATGGCGAAGGCGTCCTGATTACAGGCGAGAGCGGAATCGGTAAATCCGAGGCGGCGCTTGAGCTGATTAAGAGAGGACACCGTCTGGTAACGGACGATGTTGTAGAGATCCGCAAGGTCAGTGAGGAAACACTGGTCGGAACCGCACCGGATATCACAAAGCACTTTATCGAGCTGCGCGGTATTGGTATTGTGGACGTCAAGGCGCTGTTCGGTGCTTCGAGTGTCCGCGAGACACAGAATATCGACCTCGTAATCCGTCTGGAAGAGTGGGACAAGGACAGAGAATACGACCGTCTCGGACTGGAAGAGGAATATACGGAATATCTGGGCAACAAGGTTGTCTGCCACAACATTCCGATCCGTCCCGGCAGAAACCTGGCAATTATTTGCGAAACGGCAGCTGTTAACCACAGACAGAAAAAGATGGGATACAATGCAGCACAGGAGCTGTATACAAGAGTCCAGAATTCCCTTGCACGTAAGCGGGATGAGGACGAGGATGAGGATGAGGACTAAAACGGTCAGGCATATCGAAATGTTCGGAATGAAAGCAAGAGTGCTCCGTTCAGCGATGCGGCTGGCGGATCGTACAAAAGAGTAAGGCATCATCACAGATCAGACAGCTGAAAAGCTTTTTGAAAATACGCGAGAAGCGGGAGGAAAATAAAATGGGTAAGTATTGTTTTGGTGTAGATGTAGGAGGAACGACAGTAAAGCTTGGTCTTTTTAACACCAGCGGCGATCTGATGGAAAAGTGGGAAATCCCTACGGTGACAGAGGATGACGGCAAAGCGATTCTGCCGGACTGTGCAAAGAGCATCCTCAAAAAAATGGATGAGCGTAAAATGGACCGTACAGAGGTAGTCGGCGTCGGCATCGGTGCACCGGGACCGGTTGATTCTGAGGGCACACTTTATGGTGCAGTCAATCTTGGCTGGGGAACCATGAGCCTGAAAAAAGAGCTGCAGACACTTTTAAATATGCCGGTAGAAGCTGGTAATGACGCCAACGTAGCAGCACTGGGCGAGGCCTGGCAGGGCGGCGCAAAGGGGTATGAGGATGTCGTTGTAGTAACCCTGGGAACTGGTGTTGGCGGCGGTATTATCATCAACGGTAAGATGGTTGCCGGTGCAACCGGAGCTGCAGGCGAGATTGGACATATGCATGTCAATGATGATGAGACAGAGCCTTGTAATTGCGGCAACTGCGGATGCCTGGAGGAATATGTTTCCGCAACGGGTATTGTCCGTATGGCAAAGCGTAAGCTGGCAAAGGATGACCGTCCGAGCATAATGCGCAAGGACGACCTGAGTGCAAAGGACGTATGGGATGCGGTTAAAGCAGGAGATACGGTAGCAACCGAGGTTGCAGAGGACTTTGGCTGGTATCTGGGCAAGGCGATGGCGCTGGTTGCCAATGTTTCCAACCCGGAGATCTTCGTAATCGGCGGCGGTGTTTCCAAAGCCGGCAATGTGCTGCTGGGTTACATTCAGAAATATTACCAGAAATATGCGTTCAAGGGCTGCCGCGGCGCACTGTTTACCCTGGCAACTCTGGGCAATGACGCTGGTATTTACGGCGCTGCCAGACTGGTATTGGAGTAATACCGGTATCATCTGCAAAAGATCCGCATAAAATAACAACGTATCCGGCGCAAAGCCGGAGCAGAAGGGCTGGTCAGGACATTTGAGTGACAGATTAAATGAAATTCTGCCGAAAGAGCGGATTTTAACAGAAGAACAGATGGACAGGCATACGACATTTCGGACAGGCGGTCCTGCGCGCTATTTTCTTGTGATTGAGACGAGGAAAGAGCTGGCGCAGGTGCTTGCCTGGCTGCAGGAAGAGGCGCTGCCGTGGTTTTTGCTCGGAAACGGAAGTAACCTTTTGGTGGGTGACCGGGGCTACCGCGGCGCGATCCTGCATCTGGCGGGGGAATTTTTAAAGACTGAAATCGACGAAGCTACGATCCGATGCGGCGCAGGCGCGATGCTTTCCGCTGTATCGAGAAGCGCGATGGAAGCAGGGCTGACCGGATTGGAATTTGCATCGGGAATCCCCGGAACGATTGGCGGAGCAGTCCGGATGAACGCGGGCGCTTACAACGGTGAGATTGCGGGTGTGACAGAGTCGGTAGAGGTGATGGAACCGGATGGCAGATGTCGTGTATACAACAGGGAAGAAATGGCGTTCGGCTATCGCACGAGCATTGTAAAAACAAAGCCCTGTGTGGTGCTCAGCACTGTTTTAAAGCTGCAAAAAGGCGACCGAAGCGAAATTTCTGCTACGATGCAGGAGCTTTCTGCAAAGCGTCGGGAAAAACAGCCGCTGGAATATCCGAGTGCGGGCAGTACGTTTAAACGTCCGGAGGGATATTTTGCAGGCAAGCTGATTATGGATGCCGGACTTGCCGGAGCGAGTGTCGGCGGCGCACAGGTTTCCGAAAAGCACTGCGGTTTTGTCATCAACCGAAAAAATGCGACGTCTGCGGACGTGGCGGGACTAATTCAGAAAGTCATAGAAACAGTGCAGGAAAAATTCGGCGTAACGCTGGAGCCGGAAGTGATTTTCCTGGGAGATTTTGAAAAATGAGATTTGTAATGGTAACCGGCATGAGCGGCGGCGGCAAAAGCACCGCGATGCGACTGCTGGAGGATATGGGATACTATTGTGTGGACAATCTGCCGATCCAGCTGATCGACAAGTTCGTTGAGCTTTTGTCCACACCGAATACGGAAATAACAAAAGTTGCTATCGGCGTGGACGTCCGCACGGATCAGTCCTTTGCCAGGGTAGAAAAAACACTTTCCTGTTTAAGACAAAACGGTATGGTGTTCGAAGTTCTTTTTATGGACGCTTCTGATGCAGTGCTTGTGAAACGTTATAAAGAGAGCCGACGGATGCATCCGCTGTGTTCAGCAGAAAATCCGAGAATCGAAGACGGAATTGAAAAAGAAAGGGAAATCCTGCAGCAGGTTAAGAAGGATGCAGACTATGTGATTGACACGTCCAAGCTGCTGACCCGGGAGCTGAAAGAGGAGCTGGATCGGATTTTTGTAAAAAATGAAGAGTACAGCAGTCTGATGATCAATATTCTTTCTTTTGGATTCAAGCATGGAATCCCGGCAGATGCGGATCTGGTATTTGATGTCCGTTTCCTGCCGAATCCTTTTTATATAGATGAATTGAAATATCTGACCGGCAACGACAGGGGCGTTCAGGATTATGTCATGAGCTTCCCGGAGGCGGGGATTTTTCTGGACAAGCTGACAGATCTGCTGCGATTTTTGATTCCAAATTATATTAAAGAAGGCAAATACCAGCTGGTGGTGGCAATCGGCTGCACCGGCGGCAAACATAGGAGCGTAACGCTGGCCAATGAGCTTTATAGAAAGCTTCGCAACAGGGAAGCCAAGTATGGAGTATCTTTGAGCCACAGGGATATTTAAGGATATTTCATATGTCATTTTCATCGGGAGTAAAAGAAGAGCTGTATCGGCACATCAGTCCGGCAAGGCACTGCCAGCTGGCGGAGCTGGCAGCACTTCTCCATTTTAACGGCAGCATCGGCGTCGGTACGACGGGGACTTTTCTGCAGATTCATGCGGAAAATGCGCTCGTTGTGAGAAAATGCTTTACATTATTACAGAAAACATTTAATATAAGTACGGAAACCCGTGTACAACAGGAAAATCAGCAAACCGGATATTTCTGTCGGATAGATGACCCGGAACTGATCCGCAGGATTCTGCAGGGGATCAAATTTTTGGATCAGACAGGCAGCCCGACGTCCGGTGAGGAGAGCCTACAGGATGGTTTACGATGTCCGGTGAGCAGGCTTTTAATCCGAAATTCCTGTTGCCAGAGAGCGTTTTTACGAGGCGCGTTTCTGGCAGCCGGTTCGATGAGCAATCCCGGGAAAGGATATCATCTGGAAATTGTATGCAGCAGACCGCTGCAGGCACAGCAGATTCTGGAGATTTTGACCGAGTTCGAGATCGAAGGACGGATTGTACAGCGAAAAAAGTATTATGTGGTTTACATAAAAGAAGGAGCCGGAATTTCGGATTTTCTGAATGTGGTTGAGGCGCATGTGGCGCTGATGGAATTTGAAAATTCCAGGATCGTCCGGGAAGTCCGCAATACGGTAAACAGGCGCGTCAATTGCGAAACTGCCAATATTACCAAGACGGTGACAGCGGCGGCGAGGCAGGTTGACGACATTCTTTTTTTGCAGCAAAAATATGGATTTGAAAAATTGCCGGTGAGCTTGCGTCAGATGGCTGAAGTACGTCTGGAGTATCCCGAAGCACCGCTTAAGGAGCTGGGGATGTATCTGGATCCTCCAGTTGGAAAATCGGGCGTAAATCATCGTTTGCGGAAATTATGTGAACTGGCGGATGCCATGAGGTCTTAAAAGGAGGAGTTTTATTATGAAACAGAAAACTGTGGAAGTTAAGCTGAAGCAGGGGCTTGAGGCTCGCCCGGCAGCAATGCTGGTGCAGGTTGCAAGCAAGCATGCCAGCAATATTTATCTGGAGTCTGAAGGCAGAAAAGTGAACGCGAAGAGCATCATGGGAATGATGAGCCTTGCGCTTGCACCCGGCGAAAAGGTAACCGTGATTGCAGACGGAACGGATGAAGACGACGCGATTTTCGGAATGGAAAATTATTTAAGCAGCGCGGCAGAATAAAGAAAACGAAAGGGTGTCCACCGGAAAGTGGCTGCCCTTTTTCTATTTTCCAGAGTAAGCTTGTTGTTATAGAAGCAAGTACACTTTACGGGAGCGCAGGGGCGAAACAAGGATAAAAAAGCAGAAATGAGGGAAAGGATGGACGACAAAAAGCTTCTTTTTATTTATAATCCCAGGGCGGGAAAAGGACAGATCCGGAATAATCTGTTGGATATCATTGATACGTTCGTTAAGGCAGGCTATGTCGTGACAGCAAGACCGACTCAGTATGCAGGGGAAGCCGTGGAGCTTGCGGCAGACAGAACGGCAAAATATGACCTCGTGGTATGCAGCGGCGGAGACGGCACGTTGGATGAGGTGGTGACCGGCATTATGAAGAGTGTTCGACGCCGCCCGATCGGGTATATTCCGGCAGGCAGCACAAACGATTTTGCGCAGAGCCTGAATATTCCGAAAAACATGGCTGAGGCAGCGAAAATCGCAGTCAGCGGCAGAATGTTTGCCTGCGATGTCGGTTCCTTTAACGAAAAAACCTTTGTTTATATTGCGGCCTTCGGACTTTTTACAGAGGTGTCCTATGAAACCAGTCAGGATGTCAAAAATGTGCTTGGGCATATGGCGTATCTGCTGGAGGGCATGAAAAAGCTCCGGGATATCAAATCCTACCACATGAAAATTACGACGCAGGACACTGTCATCGAGGACGATTTTCTGTATGGAATGATTACGAATTCTGTTTCGGTCGGAGGTTTTAAGGGAATTACCGGAAAATATGTGGATTTAAGCGACGGAATGTTTGAGGTGACGCTCGTAAAGGTTCCGCGCAGCCTGGACGAACTCAATCAGACGCTTGCTGCCCTGGCACAGCGCGATATCGACACGGCACAGATGTATTGCTTTAAAACCTCCTGGCTGAAGGTGGAGACAGAGGAAGAGGTCGCGTGGACGCTGGACGGCGAATTCGGAGGCAGGCACACAGAAATCGTCATCGAAAATCAGAAACAGGCGCTGCATATCATGGTGCCGGGAGAAGAAAATGAAGCGCAGTGAAATGTAGCGGTTTAGTGGAAAAAGTGGAAAAAGAGGAAAAAAATGCGTATGCCGTATTTCTTTTTTGAAAAAGATAGGGTATAATAGCATCGGTTAGATAATAATTTTATTTCTATGGAGGTAAATAAGATGTTAGTATCTGCTACAGAAATGCTGAACAAAGCAAAAGCTGGCCATTATGCAGTTGGTCAGTTCAACATCAACACCCTGGAATGGACAAAGGCTATCCTGCAGACCGCTCAGGAGCTGAACTCCCCTGTAATCCTTGGTGTATCCGAAGGCGCAGGCAAGTATATGACCGGCTACAAGACCGTTGTAGGCATGGTTAACGGTATGCTCGAAGAATTGAACATCACCGTTCCCGTTGCTCTGCATCTGGATCACGGCTCATACGACGGCTGCTACAAGTGTCTGGAAGCTGGCTTCTCTTCCATCATGTTCGATGGCTCTCATTATCCGATCGACGAGAACGTTGAAAAGACCACTGAGCTGGTTAAGGCTGCTCATGAAAAGGGCGTTTCCATCGAAGCTGAGGTTGGTGCAATCGGCGGCGAAGAAGATGGCGTTATAGGTATGGGCGAATGCGCAGATCCCAACGAGTGCAAGAGAATCGCTGATCTGGGCGTAGACTTCCTGGCAGCTGGTATCGGCAATATCCACGGCAAATATCCTGCAAACTGGAAGGGTCTGTCCTTTGAAACTCTGGATGCTATCCAGCAGCTGACAGGTGATCTTCCTCTGGTTCTTCACGGCGGCACAGGTATCCCGGCTGACATGATCAAGAAAGCAATCGCCCTTGGCGTTGCTAAGATCAATGTTAACACCGAGTGCCAGCTTGCATTTGCTGCAGCTACCAGAAAGTACATCGAAGAAGGCAAAGACGAGCAGGGCAAGGGTTATGACCCTCGTAAGCTGCTGGCTCCTGGCTTCGAAGCGATCAAGGCTACTGTAAAAGAAAAAATGGAACTGTTAGGTTCTGTAGACAAGGCTTGAGAATAAGCCGAGATCAAATTATGAAGAGGAGTATCACGAACTTATCAGAGAA
>ENA-UOJR01002786-UOJR01002786.1-human-gut-metagenome-genome-assembly--contig:-C115P-NODE-2786-length-11725-cov-5.136932_pt1 | contig 11725 bp, 5 predicted proteins | sample MGYA00242354_ERZ723901 | MGnify/ENA metagenome assembly ERZ723901
AATATAAAATCGATTGTCACAACCGGTATACCACTTTGCAGCAATTCTTTTACTTCTTCCGCTTCAAAATCCACACAAGCAACAATCACACCATCGACTCCGCGATATTTGCTATGTTCACTATAGGACAATCCACTCTTTCCCACATGCCTTCCCAAAAAGGTTATATCATATCCCTTTTCTTCCACTCCCTGTCGGAAGCTGTCAAGCACCGGCGAAAAATATGAATGGGTCAAACCACTTCGCGCTTCATCCGCAAATAGCACTCCAATGTTATAGGTACGGTTTGTCTTCAGTGCACGAGCGGATGAGTTTGGTACATAGCCCATCTTCTTAGCTACCTCAAGTACCCGTTCTTTTGTCGAAGTACTTATATCAGTGCGTCCATTCAATGCTTTGCTTACTGTCGCAATCGATACACCGCATGTCTCTGAGATGTCTTTCATTGATACCATGAGCATTCCTCGTTTTTCGTAATCGTTTTCGTAACTCTAATGTACCACACTTTTCACAAAGAGTCAATACTAATTTAATTTTTTTTGTTGGATTTGCACAAATATCTTGCTTGCATTTCCCTTCAACTTCCTATATAATGAAATTATCACGAAATCGTTTTCGTAAGTCCCCCAGGTTATCAAAGTCAACGATTTTTCGTGCTTGCACGAAAGAAACGTTGATCTTGATAACCGCAAAATATGAGGAAGAAGCGATTTGTGTAACAAATCTGCGGATTCCTCATATTTTCAGGAGTGCATAAGATGCGGAGCACTCCGCCTAGTGACGTTATGCTAATACTATTATAAAGATGCTTTGCAAAGCATCGGAATGGAGGTTCTATGAAATTCGGAAAATTTGATGACACCAATCGTGAATATGTGATTACAACTCCCAAAACACCACTGCCTTGGATTAACTATTTAGGCAGCACGGATTTCTTTTCTTTGATTTCCAACACCGGTGGCGGGTATAGTTTCTATAAAGATGCAAAGTTGTTGCGCTTGACACGTTACCGCTACAACAACATTCCAAACGATGAGGGTGGCCGTTACTTCTATATAAAAGACGGTGATACCGTATGGAATCCCGGTTGGATGCCGGTCAAAACAGATTTGGATTCCTATGAATGCCGCCACGGCATGGGTTACACCCGCTTTATATCTGAGAAAGATGGAATCAATGCAAATCTTTTGACTTTTGTTCCGGTTCACGACAATTGTGAAATCAATGAAATCACAATTACCAACACAACAGATTGCGAGCGCACCATAACTTTATTTTCCTATATTGAGTTCTGTCTCTGGAATGCAATGGATGATATGACAAACTTCCAGCGAAACTTAAATACCGGAGAAGTAGAGATTATCGGCTCCCGCATTTACCACAAAACAGAATACCGCGAGCGCCGCAACCATTATGCGGTCTTTGCCGTAAATCATGATATTGACGGATTTGATACAAGCCGCGACGCCTTTCTTGGTGCATACCGCAGTGCTGCAGACCCTCTTGCCATCGAACAGGGAAATGCTACCGATTCGATCGCAAGCGGCTGGTATCCGATTGGTTCACACCAGATTAATCTGACACTGAAACCGGGTGAATGTGAGACACTTGTATTCGTTCTCGGCTACTGCGAAAATGACCCGGATGATAAATTTGAAGCACCAAATGTAATTAACAAAAAACCGGCAGACGAACTGCTTAACAAATACCAAACGAAAGAGCAGGTAAGCGATGCCTTCCACGAATTGAATGAGCATTGGAACCGTCTCCTCTCCCACTATACGGTGAAGTCAGGGGACGAAAAATTAAACCGCATGGTAAATATCTGGAACCAGTATCAGTGCATTGTTACCTTTAATATGTCGCGTTCCGCTTCTTATTATGAGTCCGGAATCGGACGAGGCATGGGATTCCGTGATTCCTGTCAGGATTTGCTTGGCTTTGTCCACCTGATTCCGGACCGCGCCAGAGAGCGAATCATCGATATCGCATCCACACAGTTTGCTGACGGCAGTGCTTACCACCAGTATCAGCCATTAACAAAAAAAGGAAACAGCGATATCGGTAGCGGATTCAACGATGATCCATTGTGGCTGATTGCCGGAACTTCCGCTTACATCCGTGAAACCGGTGATTTCTCCATTTTGGACGAAACCGTTCCTTATGATAATGATTTTAGCGTGGCAACAAGTTTGTTTGAACATCTGACACGCTCCTTTAACTACACAGTCAACCACAAAGGACCGCACAATCTTCCATTGATCGGACGCGCCGACTGGAACGACTGCCTGAACTTGAACTGCTTCTCCAAAGAACCGGGCGAATCCTTCCAGACCTTTGGCCCAAGCGAAGGACCGGTTGCTGAATCGGTATTTATTGCCGGTATGTTTGTCAAATACGGTAAAGAATACGCTGACCTCTGCGACGCAATTAATAAACCGGAAGAAGCCAAAAGAGCCAGAGAAGAAGTTGAAAAAATGGTCGCAGCCATTGAAGAAAGCGGTTGGGACGGCGAATGGTTCTTACGTGCTTACGACGCAGACGGCAACAAAGTCGGTTCCAAAGAATGTGAAGAGGGACAGATTTATATTGAACCTCAGGGTTTCTGTGTATTGGCAGGTGTCGGCGTAGAAAACGGTCTTGCTAAAAAAGCATTGGATTCCGTAAAAGAAAAACTGGATACCAAATATGGTATTGTGCTTTTGCAGCCACCATATACAAAATACTATGTAAACCTTGGTGAGATTTCTTCTTATCCGCCGGGATACAAAGAAAATGCCGGTATCTTCTGTCACAATAACCCTTGGATTTCCGCTGCTGAAACACAGATTGGACGCGGTGACAGAGCTTTTGAAATTTACCGCAAAACCTGCCCGGCTTATTTAGAAGAAATCAGTGAAATCCATCGCACCGAACCGTATGTCTATTCCCAGATGATTGCCGGAAAAGATGCTAAGACATTTGGTGAGGCGAAAAACAGCTGGCTCACAGGAACTGCCGCCTGGACCTTCTTAAATGTATCCCAATTCATTTTAGGTGTTGAGCCAACATTAAAAGGATTGAGCGTGAATCCATGTATTCCGAAAAACTTTGGTGACTTTACAATTACCCGTACATTCCGCGGTGTTGAATACAACATTGAAGTAAAGAATCCGGATAATATTGAAAGGGGTGTAAAGGAATTAATTGTTGACGGACAAAGTCTTGGACAGACAACCGTAATTCCGTATGACGCATCCAAAAAACAAGTTTCTGTAACCGTACAAATGGGTTAATTAAAAAAAGACCTGCCGTGCAGTAAACCACACGGCAGGTCTTTTTTATTCTTTTAGCTCCACTGAGCATCAAACAAATTCTTATAAAATCCATTTGCAGCTAACAGTTCTTCATGATTTCCCTGCTCCACGATTTTTCCATCCCGCATCACAAGAATCACATCTGCTTCCTGAATGGTTGACAAACGATGCGCCACCAGGAAACTCGTTCTACCCTGCATCATCGTAGCAAACGCCTTCTGAATCCTCATCTCGGTACGCGTATCAATGGATGAAGTTGCCTCATCCAAAATCAGCATTGGCGGCAGACAAAGCATTACTCTCGTAATACATAACAACTGTTTCTGTCCTGCCGACAAACTTCCGCCATCTTCACCAATCACGGTATCATAACCGTTTGGAAGTCTCTTAATAAAACTGTGTGCATGACTTGCCTTTGCCGCTGCTAACACTTCATCATCCGTCGCATTCTCACGCCCCATCACGATATTTTCCCGGATGGTTCCCTGCTTTAACCACGTTTCCTGAAGCACCATACCATAATTAGCACGAAGACTCTCTCTCGTCACTTTCCGGATATCTTTTTCACTTACTTTAATTGCACCGGAATTTACATCATAAAACCGCATCAAGAGATTAATTAACGTCGTTTTACCACAGCCGGTAGGACCAACAATTGCTACACGCTGTCCAGGCTTTACCTGTAAATTAAAATGCTCAATCAATTTCTGATTCGGCTCATAAGAAAAATACACATCTTCAATTTCTACTTTTCCATCTGCTTTGCCAAGTTTTATGGCATCTTCTGAATCCGGAATCTCCGGTGTTTCTTCAATCAACTCAAGCACTCGTCCGGCACAGGCAATCGCATTTTGAAGCTCTGTCACGACACCTGAAATTTCGTTAAACGGTTTTGTATACTGGTTTGCGTAACTTAAGAAACAGGAAAGCTGCCCAACCGAAATACCGCCCTGAATCGCGAAAAAGGCACCAAACACACCAACTGCCGCATACACAAGCGCATTGACAAAACGAGTGGACGGATTGGTAATGGAGGAGAAAAAGGTTCCCTGAAGCGAATACTTAGAAAGACGCTCATTAATTTCATCAAAACGGTCTCCTACTTCATTCTCCTGTCCAAATGCCTGAACTACCTTCTGATTGCCAATCATTTCTTCAATCAGTGCCGTCTGCTCTCCTCTGGTCTCTGACTGCATACGAAACATCTGATATGTTCTTTTTGCAATAAACGCTGCCACAAACAGAGATACCGGTGTCAAAACCACAACAACTAATCCAATCGGTACACTGACACTAAGCATAAAGCCAAGCGTTCCTAAAATCGTAATTACGCCGGTAAACAACTGGGTAAATCCCATCAACAATCCGTCGGCAAACTGGTCGGCATCCGCAATGACGCGGCTCACAATTCCACCATAAGAATGACTGTCAATGTAACTAAGCGGAAGTACCTGAATTTTCTCAAAAGCATCCGTACGAATATCACGCACAACACTGTAAGTGATTTTGTTATTGGCAACATTCATCACCCACTGTGCCACCATCGTAAGCAAAATAGCAATTCCGATTTTCACACAAATGTGATAAACACCGGCAAAATCAACTTGTCCTTTTCCTACAATCAGATCCACTGCCTGTCCGGTAAGAATCGGCACGTAAAGGGTAAGCACAACCGTAATCAGCGCCAGTACAAGAGAAACAATCAGAAAAAACCGGTAGCGGCGGATATAATGCAGCACCTTTTTTATCGTTTCCTTCTGCGTCATGACTATCTTGCCCCCTTTCCGTATTGGGATTCATAAATTTCCCGATAGACCTCACAGGAATCAATCAGCGTATCATGCGTTCCCATTCCTACAATCACGCCATCATCAAGCACAACAATCTTATCTGCATTCCGCACCGACGCCGCACGCTGGGAAACAATAAAGAGTGTCATATCCTTTAATTCTTCACGAATTGCCTTTCTAAGAGCGGCATCCGTTGCATAATCAAGTGCCGAAGCACTATCATCCATAATCAATATTTCCGGTCTTCTCACCAGCGCTCTAGCAATCGTCAGACGCTGTTTTTGTCCACCAGAGAAATTTCGTCCTCCCTGCTCCACAACCGAATCCAATCCATCCGGTTTTCCAAGAACAACTTCTTTTGCCTGAGCAATTTCAAGTGCCTTCCACATTTCCTCTTCCGTTGCATCCTTTTTGCCCCATTGCAGGTTGGATCGGATGGTTCCTTCAAACAAAACGGCTTTCTGAAGCACAACACCAATCCGGTTTCTCAACAAGGCAAGTGACTGCTTATGAACCTCTACGCCATCAACGAGTAATTTACCGGATGTAATATCATAAAATCTCGGAATCAAATGAACTAACGATGTTTTTCCGGAACCGGTACCCCCGATAACGCCAACGGTCTCTCCCTTTTTCACGGAAAAATGAATATCGGTAAGGGATTCCGTATGGGTTCCCGGGTAGACAAGACCAACATGTTCAAATGAAACAGCAATGTCTCCATCCCCTGGCTTTGTCTCCTCATTCGGCGTAGAAAGTCCCGGTTCTCTCTCAAAGACTTCCTGCACACGGTCACCACATGCAATCGCTTTATTTACCATAACAATCATGTTTGCCAGTTTGATTAATTCTACCAAAATCTGTGCCGTATAATTAACTAACGCAACCACCTGTCCCTGAGACAAATAACCGGCATCTACTTTCAGCGCACCAATCCAGATTAACGCAATTACTCCAACATTGATAATCAGATAGGTAATCGGGTTTGTAAGTGCGGAAACTCTTCCCACTACCATCTGGAACTTATTTAATGCCTGATTTTCTTCCGCAAATTTTTCCTTCTCCTGTTCCTGCTTATTAAAAGCACGCTGCACACGGACACCGGACAAATTCTCACGGGTTCTTCCTAACAGTTTATCAAGTGCCTCCTGCACACGGCGGTACATCGGAATGCTGACAAACATCACACCGAAAATAACGATTGATAATAATGGAATGACAACTACAAAAACAAGCGCAGCCTTGACATCAATTGTAAACGCCATAACCATCGCACCGAGCACTACAAACGGCGAACGCAAAAACAAACGAAGTGCCATATTAACGGCTGCCTGTAACTGGTTCGTATCACTTGTCAAACGGGTAATCAATGTAGAACTTCCTACCTGGTCAACATCTCCAAACGATAAGGACTGAATATGACGGAACAACGCCTGTCTCAGTCCGGCGGCAAATCCCACAGCTGCTTTCGCCGCAAAATACTGCGCCACAAGAGCAGCGGTCAAACCAACCGCTGCCAAAAGAACCAATATACCTCCCATCCATCCAATAAAACCATAATCTCTGCTTCCGATTCCATGGTCAATAATTGCTGCCATAACAAGCGGTACAAATAATTCTAACGTCGCCTCAAACAATTTAAACAACGGGGCGAAAATACACTCTTTTTTGTATGAACTTAAAAACTTAAATAACTGCTTCACACTTTCCTCCTAGTGGTAAATTTTCGTCTCCCTGCATTGCTAACTGTGCTTTTACAAGTCGATAATAAATACCTCTCTTTGCAATCAATTCTTCATGAGACCCCACTTCCGCAACACGATGTCCGTCAATTACAACAAGTCTGTCTGCATGTTTTAACGTCGAAAGACGATGCGCAATCGCAAAGGTAGTACGCCCCTTGGTCAAACGCTCCAATGCTTGTTGTATCATAAATTCACTCTCCGTGTCAAGACTTGCCGTTGCTTCATCTAAAATTAACAGTCTAGGTTCATTCAAAATTGCTCTCGCAATCGCAATCCGCTGTCTCTCTCCACCGGACAAACTGTGTCCTTTTTCTCCCACATATGTATTATAGCCATCCGGCGTCTGTGATATAAATTCATGTGCATTTGCCGTTTTTGCCGCCATTATCACTTCTTCTAATGAGGCATCCGGTCTGGCAAAACGGATATTTTCAAGAATTGTCCCAGAGAATAAAAATGTCTCCTGTAACACCACACCAATTTGTGAATGAAAATAATCCGACTGGATTTCCTTTATATTATGCCCATCGACCAACAATTTACCATCATCCACCTCATAAAGACGCATAATCAGATTGATAATCGTAGACTTTCCGGTTCCGGATGCGCCTACAATACCAATCATTTCCCCTTTCTTTATCGTAAGATTCAAATCTTCCAAAACCGGCTGATACGATTTGTAACCAAACGAGGCATGCTCAAACCGGATTTCTCCTTCCACATCAAGGTGAATCGGCTTTTGCACATCCTCAATAAAAGGTTCCTGTGTCAAAACATCATTGATTCTTTCCATACTGCTAATCAGATTCATCAGTTCCCTCGGCATATTTGTCATCCAATTTAGGTACATATATAAAAGCTGTGTATATGTTACAAACTGTAGCAGTTCACCGGTCGTCATCCTGCCGCCTAATACATCCAATCCACCAAAATAAATCACAAGGAACACACCAGCTCCCATCAAAAGGCTTACCATCGGCATAAACACAGCCCAAAACACTTCATTTTTTGTCTGTACACGACAGAACTCATCCGTAAGCATATTGAATTTATCTCGCTCATTTTCTTCTTTTCCATAGGATTTCACCACGCGCATACCGGATATCACATCCTGCAAACTGCTGTTTACCTCATCGCTCTTCTTAAACTGCAAATGAAACCGTCTGTGAATATTCTTTCGGAACGCATACGTCACAAATACTGCCGCCGGAATGAAAACAAACGCAAGCAGTGCAAGTTTTACATTGAGTAACACCATAAAAATAATGTCACAGGCAAAAATAAAACAGACCGTAAACATATTACAGAAAGTTCGCTCCATAAATTCACGAATCTTTCCCGTATCAAAAACAATTCGGTTCATCAATTCGCCCGGCCTTCTGTCATTGATAAAATTCAGCGATAAAATCTGAATGTGGGAAAACATCCGCTGCCGCAAATCTTTTGAAATAGTTGCGCCTAAAACCGTACAGTAATACGTTTTTAAAATGTTAATCACAACAATTCCGACACTTAACAAAAACATGATGCCAAGGCAGATAAAAGCGGTTGAAATTCCACCCTCTCTGCGTTTCAAAACATCGTCCACCAAATGCTTTTGTATTTCCGGATTCAAGAGTGTCACAACGGCAGCCAGAATCATTAACACAATGATCCCCGCAAACTTTCTCTTATACGGTGCCGCCATTTTCAAAAAGCCTTTCCAGAACCCGCCCTCTTTGGAGCAGTGCGGACAATATTTCGTACCCGGTATCGCATGGTGGCATTTCGGACATATTTTCTCGTATTCCGTACTGACTACCTCTTCCTCTCTGCCGGATGCCAGAATATGGATTCCTCTGGCAATGTAAGCATAACGCGATAAATGTCTCGCCGAATAATGAACAATGTGCTTTGGCACACCGTCAAAATTGATTACTAAAAGTCCGCCACCGATTTTTGCCTCTGCTTTTACATCGATACATTTGGAAACATCGTATTCCTGTTTGATACTGCCCTTTTCCACAACAAAAAGTCTGCGGTTTGTGACAATAAAATAGGAGTCTTCCAAAAAATTTCCGGCATCATCAATATCGACCGGAACCGCATAGTAAATGCGTTCGTTGTCCGTAAGCGAAATAACCTGCTCTGCCTCTTTTGGCAGTTCATATCTTAAAATCATACTGCTACCTCAAACTTTCTATCCTACAAGAACAAATCCAGTTTTCTTTGTTCCTTCTGCGAAAGAGCAAATACATCCCGTATCTCAAACCGGTTTTCATCCAAATCAGTGATGAGAAGACGGCAGTCACTTAACCGCACCACCGCATTACTTCCCATGTTAATCGTAAAGCGACACTCCCCACGGTCGGTCATAACATGAAAATAGGCATAACCATACTCATCCTTGATATCCAGAATCTTCTGAATTACCGGGGTAAAATAATGAAGATTTAACTGCTCCAAAAGCATTTTTCTCGTTTTCTTATCTACCTCTTTGATATTTTTTATTACCCCAATTTCATGGGAGCGTTCTTCTACCGTCCGAATCGAAAGAAAAGAATCCGGCTCAGTAAATGGAAACAGACGAATCACCTGAATCCTGTCCCACTTCTTTCCCTCGTAAGAAAGAGATAAAAAGCCGCCCTCTGTTCTCTCAAAAACAGCATTGTCCTGATTCAGATAGTGAATTGACGTCATTTCCTCGACTTCATTTTCCATATTTGTGATGACTTGATTTTCACTCATAACGATTCCCCTTTCAAAGCCAGTGATTTCGTCTGTAACTCCATCAGCTTATAATAAATTCCCTGTTTCTTTTCCAATTCCTTATGCGTACCCTCTTCGACGATTTTTCCACCATCAATTACAACTAAATGGTTCGCATCCCGCAGTGTGGAAAGACGGTGTGCAATGGACAATGTCGTCCTTCCCTTCACTAGATAATTGAGTGAATTTTGGATTGCTTTCTCGGTTTCCGTATCCACACTTGCCGTCGCTTCATCTAAAATCAAAATTTTCGGATTTGCTAAAATTGCTCTAGCAATCGAAATCCTCTGTTTTTCACCGCCCGACAAGTCTTTACCCGATGCTCCAATCACGGTATCATAACCATCCGGCATATTGGCGATAAATTCATGCGCACTTGCTAAAATTGCAGCCTGCACTACGTCTTCTCTCGTCGCCTCCGGATTCGCATAAGCGATGTTGTCCGCCACCGTTCCCATAAAAATATACGTGTCCTGTGATACCATCGCCACATTTTTCCGTAAATCATGAAAAGCTAATTCCTTTACCGGAATACCATCCAGATAAATTTCTCCCTCATCCACATCATAAAGACGCGAAATCAAATTTACAAGCGTCGTTTTTCCGGCACCGGAACGCCCCACAATGCCAAGCATTTCACCGGGATTTACATGAAGGCTGATATCTTTCAAAACCGGATGATTTGTCTCGTAGCCAAAACTCACATGAGAAAGTGTAATTTCTCCCTTTGGATTTTTAATCTGCTTCGGATTTTCCACTTCTTCAATCTCTGGAATGGCATCCATAATTTCAAACATGCGCTGGGCAGCATTGATACTGTCCGACCACATCTGAAATACACGGGAGAAGAAATTCATCGGTCCGTTTAACTGCCCCACATAGCCAACAAACGTAATCAAAACACCAAGTTCCACGGTATGCGTATTCAGAAGCAGAATCACACCGACAATCCAAACCCAGATATTTGAAATCTCCTGCACTAAATTATATAAAATCGTAAATTTATTATTGTATTTTACAATGCGTATTTCCGCCTCTTTCAGACGCTCATTTGGCGCTTTGAAACGCTCTTTTTCCTGCTTTTGCTGTCCGAAAGCTTTTACCACACGAGAACCGGTCAAATTGTCATTGACACGGTTATTTACCGCACGCTCTGCCCGGTGGCGTCTGCCAAACAAACTCCACAATTTCGGCTTTAATTTCACGCTCATAAAAACTAACAGTGGCAGCAGAATACAAGCTACCAGTGCCATCTGCCAATTCAAACGGAACATAACCGTAAACGTAGCAAGAATGGTAAAGCCATGCACAAATATGTACGGAAATCCATCTAAGAAAAAGTCGGTCACACGGTTTGCATCACTTAACACACGTGTCATAAGTCCACCGGTCTGCTTGCTTGTAAAAAATCCAAGTGACAATCTTCCCATATTGGAAAATACATCCTGCTTCATGTCACGCACAGTCGCTGCAACCACCTGTGCCATCAAGGTTCCCTGTACCAACTGGACGCCCTGCTGTACAAGTTTTGACAATACCATTACAAGCACAAGCATCAAAAGAGCAAAACCATACCGCCCGATTTCACTTTGTAAAACTTTTCCCGGCAGAATCTCATCATACAATACCGTACCGCTTAAATAAGGCCATACAAGATTCAATCCGGCCGCCAGAAAATAGCAGGCAAAAATAATAATAACCTTAAAACGGTACTGAAGAAAATATTTCATCGTTCTTCCAAAAATCGAACGTTTATTCATGCACTTCGGACAGATTTTTCATTTTGGAACCGGGTACATCATTCCACACTTTGGACAATACTGTGCTTTCTGCTCCTGAATATCCGCAGACGCTTCCACTTCTTCTGCTTCCTCTGGATATTTTTTTATCTTATTATAACTTTTACGAAACAAATTCATCTGTTCAAAATACAGATTTGTCAGCGCCGCTAATAAAAGTGGTTTGCCCTTATAATCAATTGTGACTAGATTTGTCGCGAGCTGCTTTTCCACTCTCATATGCGAAGTATCCGCCAAATCAAACCATTCCAGCATGTATTCTTTTTCATCCTCTGCATACTGCATATCTGCCGTCTTCGTTCCACGGAAATAGCGAACCGTCATCTGTTCATGGCGGCTCTTGGCAA
>ENA-UOJR01002788-UOJR01002788.1-human-gut-metagenome-genome-assembly--contig:-C115P-NODE-2788-length-11712-cov-6.237197_pt1 | contig 11712 bp, 10 predicted proteins | sample MGYA00242354_ERZ723901 | MGnify/ENA metagenome assembly ERZ723901
ACAGGGCGGGGGCCGCGGCCGGAGAAAGGAGCGGCCGCGGCCCGGCGGCCACCAACGATCTCAGTATGGATATTATACCACAATATTTGCCGCCTGCGCATCCATTTTCAATCAAGTGTGCGGACTCTGCGCCGGGGAGCTGTCCGGGTGCCTCTTGCGCTGCGGCGGCGGAGAGGCGGGACTTCCGGCTATGGCCTTTGCGAATTGACGCAGGGGACGTGACGGGACGGCGGGTTCAGTGTGTCTGCCGCTGCCACAGAACTTCCGCCTGTGCCCGTAGCGGGAAGGTGCGGTTGGGGCAGGACAGCAGCTCGTACAGGATGTTGAATTCCCGGATGGTCACGGGGATCTCCGCTCCGGCAAGAGAGGCCGTCAGCGCGTCGGCATACAGAAGAAGTCCGTCCACGGACAGCTTCCGGCTGGCCTCAATATTGGCCCGGCGCAGCAGTGCCCGCACCCGCATGAACAGCCCGCTGAAGTCGCCGGACTTCACCATATAGTCGTCAATGCCTGGGTCGTACCCCTTCTGAAGACTCTCTGGGGAAATGTACCATCCTGCCACAGCACCCAATTGGCTGCGCTCTGTTAACATGTGTCCTCTTTCCGAAATTTTTGCTGCCCGGCGGGGGCTGCGGGACCCGGATTGGTGAAACGTAAAAAAGAGGCACCCCTGAAAATTATGGCGCATTCAAAAAATGGTGGTGAAAACGGGAGGAAAAGATGTTATAATATCTAAAACACAGGAGGACAGCCGCCTTGGACTTGAGAGAGTATATTGCGCCCGACCTTTTAGAGAAGTTTGAATTTTACAGCTATAATCACGCGCTTGAGATTATCACACAGGCATTTCCGGCGGAGTGGAGCGAGATTGTGGACTGCCTGCGTCAGCTGCGCATCACTACGGACGATCTTCGGGAGTCCGGCGGAAACGAGACCAAGATCCCCAAAAAGTTTGATGATGTGCTGTATCCCCGCGGATGGCGCGAGATCCGCATTTCCGGCGACCTCCACATCAAGTTCTATCCGCGGCAGGCCGAACAGCGGGGACGCTTTTCCCAGGAGCCGTTTGAGGAAAAGGTCATACCCGGGTATATCGACGGACATAATATCGACTTTCTGAAAAACCGGATCGCCTTCGATCTGGAGTGGAACAGCAAAGATCAGACGTTCGACCGGGACCTGCTGGCCATGCGGACGTATTATGACTGCGACCTTGTCAGTGCAGGGATCATCATTACGCGCTCTGCCGAGCTGAACGACATCTTCAAAACCATTTACGACTATGACGGAAAGACCCGCCAGTGGAAACCCATTCTGCGGAAGTACGGGGCCAGCACCACCTGGATGGGGAAATTGACCTATCGCTTGGATTCCCGCAGGAACGGCGGATGCCCCATTCTGGCAGTAGGCATCAGGAAACCGTGCATCACAGATTGGGAGGAAGGGTACATCGATGAGCACAATCCAGGAAACATCTGAAAATCTGCTGCGTTTCTGCGGCGATCAAAAATACGCCACCATATATGCCGACCCTCCCTGGAGGTTCCAGAATCGGACCGGGAAGGTAGCGCCTGAGCACAAGCGGCTGAATCGCTACGAGACCATGGAGCTGGAAGACATCATGGCGCTGCCGGTGGCACAGGTGGCGGCGGAGAAGAGCCATCTGTATCTGTGGGTACCCAATGCCCTGCTTCCCGACGGCCTTGCGGTCATGAAGGCCTGGGGATTCGAGTACAAGGGCAATATCATCTGGGAGAAGGTTCGCAAGGACGGAGAACCGGACGGCCGGGGTGTGGGGTTCTACTTCCGGAATGTGACGGAAATTCTGCTCTTTGGTGTCAGGGGCGGCGGGAACAGGACGCTGCCCCCGGCCAGGTCCCAGGTGAACCTGCTGCGGGCACAGAAGCGGGAGCACTCCAGAAAACCGGACGAATTCATCCCCCTGATCGAGCGATGCTCTCCAGGGCCGTTTCTTGAGCTGTTTGCCCGCGGGGACCGGGAGGGCTGGGCCATGTGGGGCAATCAGGCCACAGCGGAATATGAACCCACATGGAATACCTATAAAAACCACACGAAAAAACCGGAAGACTGCCGGGAGGAGAGAGCTTCCCGCTCCTGATGACCCGGAGAACAGGGCGGACCGCGCCGTTCCTGTGGGGCAGAATATCGGAAAAACGGCCGTGCGATCAAAAATCGCACGGCCGTTTTGCGTCTGCGGGCCAGGGAGGAGGGGAGCGGCTGCCCGCCATCCAATGCCCGGCACTGCAGGCCCCGTTCTACCGTTGGGCAGAAGTTTCCCGGGCAGGGGGGAAAGCGGCTCCATCCAGGCATCTGGATGGAGCCGCAGTGGTTTGCGGGTATAAATCTTACTGCATAAAGCTGCCGTCCACCATCTGGTCCAGGTAGCCCTGATACTTCTCCTGAACATCGGCGGGCACCAGGTCGCTGAGGGCACCCGCGGACAAGGCACCGTTCTGCAGGGTGCCGTAGATGACCTCGCCGCCGAAGGAGCCATCCTCCACAGCCTCCATGCACAGGCCCACAAGGGAGGCATTGTCCGTCACCTGGCTGCCGATGATGCACTCGTTCTGGCCCAACAGATCGGAGGGCTGGGCGATGTCATAGATGCTCACGGAGCCGCTGGCGGCATTGGCTTCGTCAATGGCCTGCCGTGCGCCGGAGTCCACAGCGGAGGCGTCGCCAAAGAACACATCAGCGCCCTGGTCGATCATGGCCTTGGCAAACTCAATGCCCTTGTCGGCGGCGGAAAAGTCGCCGGAGTAGACCACATCCAGAGTGGAGACGGTTTTGCCCTCCTGCTGTCCCACATAGGCGGCGGCTTCCTTGAATCCGTTATACTTGCCCAGGGTGGTATCCAGTTCCATGGCGCCAATGAAGGCCACCGTGCCGCTCTTGGTCATAAGACCGGCCAGGGCACCGGCGATCCAGCCCACCTGCTGGGCATTGGGCAGCAGGGAGGTCACATTGCCGTTGACGGCTTTGGCGGGAGTGTCCTCGCCGCCGTTCAGCAGGGCGAAGGCCACATCGGGGAACTCCTCCGCCGCCTGAAGGACGGCGTCGGTGTACTGGTTGCCAGGGGCGTAGATCAGGTCATAGCCCAGGTCACAATAGGAGATGATGGTGTCATAGTAGGCAGACTGGGCGATGCTGTCGGAGACCTCCGTGGCCCAGCCGCGCTCTGCGGCGGCATCCACCATGGCGTTGTAGCAGGACATGCCCCACCCGCCGTCGGAGATGCTGGAGTCGCAGATCATGGCCACCCGGTAGCTGCTGTCGCCGGAGTCTTCGCCGGTTTCTCCGCTGGACGTGTCAGTGCCGGAGGTGTCGGTACCGGAGCCGCCGCACGCCGCCAGCGACAGGCACATGACCAGGGTGAGAAGCAGAGCCAATAATTTTTTCATGTTCTTTCCTCCCAATTCTTCATAAATGTGGATGCCTTCTATTGATAACAGCCGCGTGGGCGGCGATTATCCTCAGCGCTCCTCCTTGAGATAGGGCTTGCCGGAGCTCTTGGGGCCGGCCTTCTTCATGCCGATGCCGGCCAATACCACCACGGTGGCGATGTAGGGGATCATCTGGAAGAACTGATAGGGCACGCCGAAGCTGCCCACCTGCAGCCGGATCTGCAGCGCGTCGCAGAAGCCGAAGAACAGGCACGCCAGCAGCACGCCGGCACCGCTCCACCGGCCGAAGATCACCGCCGCCAGGGCGATGAAGCCCCGGCCCGCCACGTTGCCGTCCACGTAGGTGTTGGCGTAGCAGGTGGTGAGATAGGCACCGCCGATGCCGGCCAGGGCGCCGCAGATGACGCAGGCGGCGTACTTCACGCCAATGACGTTGATGCCCAGAGTTGCCGCCGCCTTGGGATACTCGCCCACGGCCTTGTAGTTCAGGCCGGACTTGGTACGGTTGAAGTAGATAACCGTGAAGATCACCAGGCCGTAAGCCAGGTACACCATGGGCGTCTGGTCCAGCAGGAGGCGGACCAGGAAGTTGTCGGAGGTGATGCCCAGGGAGGAGGACAGCGTGTTCATCAGACCCACCTGCACCAGCTCGGACCCGGCGCCGAAGTAGACCCGGTAGATGAAGGCCGCCAGGGCCGGGGCGAAGATGTTGATGGCCATACCGTAGACGATCTGCTCCGCGCAGAGGGTGACGGTAGCGTAGGCGAAGATCATGTTCACCAGAATGCCCACCGCCGCGCCAGCCAGCACGCCCAGCATGGGGCTGCCGGTGATGAGGCTCACCAGAAAGCCCACCAGAGAGCCGATAGAGGCCAGGCCCTCCAGTCCGATGTGGACCAGGCCCGCCCGCTGGGAGTACAGCTCCGCCAGCGCCAGAAAGATCAGGGGCGTGGCCATGCGAACGCTGGAGAGGATGATGTTCATGACAAATTCCATATCAGGCCGCCTCCTTCCGTCTCTCCGTCAGCCTTCCCAGGAACGCCTTGAATCCGGGCAGCTTCACCATGGCCAGACCCGCCACGGTGAACACGATCACCAGGGCCTGGATGATGTCGGATACGCTGGTGGGCACGCCGGTGGCCGCCTGCATGGTGGTAGAGCCCACCCGCAGAGCTGCGAAGAAGATGGCCACCACAATGGTCGCCAGAGGATGCAGCTGACCGATCAGGGCCATGGCCACGCCGTCGAATCCGTAGCCGTTGCCGAAGCCGTTGATGAGCCGGAACTGGGTCCCCAGCAGCTCGGCGCTGCCGCCCAGGCCGGCGATGGCGCCGGAGACGATAAAGCTCATCAGGATGTACTTCTTCACCGCGAAGCCGTTGAACTCCGCCGCCGTCATGTTCAGGCCCACGGCCCGCAGCTGGAAGCCCTTGGAGGTGTAGAACAGGAAATAGTACACCAGCAGTCCCACCGCCAGGGCGATGACGAAGGCGGAGGTGACCCGCAGGCCGAAGAGGCGGCTGAGCTGAGTGGCCTCCGGCACGGCCTGCGTCTGCGGAACGCTGCCGTCCCGCAGCCAGTCGGTATATACCACGCCCATGAACAGCGTGGCCACATAGTTCAGCATGATGGTGATAATCATTTCATTCTGGCCACGGTAGACCTTCAGCAGGCCGGAAATCAGGGACCAGAGGCCGCCAGCCACGGCGCCGCCCACCAGACACAGGAGAATGGCGGGCAGTCCTTCGATCCCGCTCTGGGTGGCAATGTAGCAGCAGACGATGGAGCCCATCAGGAACTGGCCCTCACCACCCAGGTTGAACACGCCGCAGCGGTATGCAAAGCAGGCGCACAGGCTGGTGAAGATCAGCGGCGTGGAGCGGGCCAGGGTGGTGCCTACGTTCCGCAGGCTGCCGAAGGCACCGATCCAAAGGGACTCCAGCGCCACAAAGGGATTGGCACCCAGCACGGCCATGATGATGCACCCGATGACGAAGGCCAGCAGGATGGAGATGATGGGTACCAGGAAACTGACGAGTTTTCCGCTGTTTTTCATGCGTTCTCCCCCTCCTTATTTCCCGGCCATGGCCAGGCTGATCTCCTCAATGGGAGGATTTTTGCCGGAGAACACGCCCATGATCTGCCCCTCGAACATCACCACAATGCGGTCGGAAACCTCCAGGATTTCGTCGAAGTCCGCGGAGATCAGCAATACGCCGCAGCCCTTGTCCCGGGCCTCGATCATGGTGTCGTGGACGAAGCGGGTAGCGCCGATATCCAGGCCCCGGGTGGGGTGGACGGCCACCAGCAGGTCCGGGCTGCCCTCCAGCTCCCGGGCCAGGATCACCTTCTGCTGGTTGCCGCCGGAGAGGTTCCGCGTCTCCTGCTCCACAGAGGTGCAGCGGATGTCGTACTTCTCCTGCATCTTCAGGGCGTAGTCCCGGATGGCCTTTTTCTTCAGAAAGTAGCCCTTGGCACTGGAGAACTCCGGAGAGTCCGTGGCCTTGAGCACGATATTGTCCTTCACGGACATATTGCCGATGAGGCCCATCTTGTTCCGGTCCTCCGGGATGTGGGATACATTTTCCAGAATAAAGCCGTTGGGGGTGAACTGAGCCACCTTGGAGCCCTTCATGTCCACCTCACCGCCGTCCGGCGTCAGCACGCCGGTGACCACCTGGGCCAGCTGGCACTGGCCGTTGCCCTCCACCCCCGCAAAGACCACCAAAAACCCCCCGCCCACGGTCAGGGAGACGCCGCTGAGCCCTGCGTGCTTGGATTCTTTGTGGTAGTCCACGCTCCGCATCTGGATGACGGGATCGCCCGGCTCCTCCACCTTGCCGTAGTGGGAGGGGGCCAGCTCCCGGCCGATCATCAGGTTGGCCAGCTCCTGGCCGTCGGTCTCGGAGCGATCCAGGGTGGTGATGACCTCGCCGGTGCGCAGAATGGTGATACGGTCGGAGATCTGCAGCACCTCCCGCATCTTGTGGCTGATGAAGATGACGCTTTTGCCCTCCTCCGTCAGCTTATGGATGATCTGGAACAGTCCCTCTACCTCGATGTCTGTCAGCGCGGCGGTGGGCTCGTCCAGAATCAGCAGCTCCGCGCCCCGATACAGGGTTTTCAGGATTTCCACCCGCTGCTGGGCGCCCACGGCAATCTCCGTGATGGGCCGGTCCAGCTCCACGTCCAGACCATAGCGCTCCGCCAGATCCAGGATTTCCTTCTTCCGGGCCTCCTTGTCGATGAAAATGCCCTTGGTGTTCCGGTCCCCCAGGATGATGTTCTCGAACACCGTCATGGCCTCCACCAGCATGAAGTGCTGATGCACCATACCGATGCCCAGCTTCACCGCCTGGGCGGGAGAGTCGATGCGGACCTCCTTCCCATTCAGGAAGATCTTTCCCTCTGTGGGCTGGTACAGCCCGATGAGGACGTTCATCAGCGTGCTCTTTCCCGCGCCGTTCTCCCCTAACAGGGTATGTACCTCGCCCTTGCGGACGGACAGGTTGATGTCCCTGTTGGCGTAGAAATCGCCGAAGCGTTTGCTGACGTGCTCCATTCTCAGTAACTCATCCAAAGTTTCAGCCCCCTCCTTACATGCGGTGCTTCCCCATGCGGGCAAGCATCAGCTCCTTTTTCTCCTGCAGCGTGCAGACCATGGGCTCCGCCCAGGAATACTGCTGCATGAACACCCCCTGAAACTGGCAGATGGCGTCCTCATCGCCGCTCATGAATGCCTGAAAATCCGAGTCCGCCAGGTCCATCCGCACCCGCAGGCTCCCCCGGCTGCGCAGGAACATCTCCTCCGCGCCATAGTCCCGCAGGGTGTCTGCCAGCTCCTTGATGGTGCGGCGGTAGCCGGTGCCGTCGGCGTTCTCTCCCCATAGGTTTTCCACGATCTCGTGAATGGACACCGGCCGCCCGTCCCGATACACGCACAGGGCCATCAGCTCCTTGGCCTTGCCGGAGCGGAAGTGCACCGGCTCGCCGTCCACCAGCATGTCGAAGGCCCCGAAGGTGTGGAAATGGATGCGCTTGCACTGGCGGCGGCGCAGCAGCTTGGCCCGCTCCATCACATCGGCGATGTCCTCCCGGTCAAAGGGCTTGAAGATGATGTAGTCCGCCTTCATCTTCAGCGCCTCCACCGCAAACTTCGGGTGGGCTGTGGCGAAGACGATGATGATGTCGCTCCGCAGCCGCCGCAGGGCCTGGGCCAGATGGATGCCGTCCATCCCCGGCATGTCGATGTCCAGCAGGGCAAAATCCACCACATGGCCGGCGGCGTACTCAATGGCCGCGTTGGGATCGGTGAATTTCCCCACAATTTCAAAATCAGGCATGTCCGCACATTTCAGCTCGAAGAGCTGCAGATCCAGCAGCATGTCGTCCACCAGAATGGTTTTCAATCGCGGTCACCCCTGTCTTATGTTTCTATTGTACCAGATGGAGCGTACGGAAACCGTACGCTTTCAGGTCGATTTTGAAAGATTTTCCATGTTTTTCCCCCGCTTTCCATAAGTCAGGACAGCCTGTGTGCCCATGCCCACTGTGCTGGTGATCCGCAGCTCGCTGCCGGGGAAGCGGGCTATGCGCCGCCGCACATTCTCCAGCCCGATGGAGCCCTTCTCTCGGACAGCTTCCAGGCCGAAGCCCACGCCGTCGTCCGTCACCGTGACCTGCCAGTGGTCCGGCAGCTCTTCCAGCTTCAAAGAGACGGTTCCGCCGCCCACCTTGGGCTTGATGCCGTGGAGGATGGCATTCTCCACAATGGGTTGGATGGTCAGCAGGGGGATGGGAAAGTCCACGTCGGGAATCTCGTAGACCATGTGCAGCCGGTCCCCCAGCTGCTGCTGGTTGATATCCGCATAGGCCCGGACCGCCCGGATCTCCTCCCGGAAGGAGCCGATCCCGCCGTCGGCAGTGACGGAGTCCAGTGTGAACCGCAGGTAGCGGGCGAAGTCTCCGGCCATTTTGTAGGCCGCCTCCGGCTTCAGGACGATCAGGGCCTGCAGAGCGTTGAGGGTGTGGTAAAAGAAGTGGGAGCGGATCTGGTTCAGCAGCATATTGCCCTGTTCCCGCTCCAGCTGCTCCTGCAGCTGCTGGATGGCCCGCTGGGATTTTTCCAGCTGCAGCTGCCGCAGCCGGCCCGCGTAGTAGACGCCCGCCGCAGCCAGCAACGCCACCAGCAGGCTCACCGCCACCCCCAGCCACAGGCTGATCTGGAGATACCAGGGCCGCAGGGGCGCCAGGGAGACGGTCCAAACAGAGTTGAACAGCTCCTGCGCGTGGTCCACAGTCCGCACACCCTCCGGCAGCGGGTCCGCCGTCTCGAGAATCACCTGTTTCTGTCCGTCGTCCGGATTGATGCGCCAAATTTGGCAGGCGAAGCCCTGGGCATTTACCCGCTCCACGGAGCTTCCGGACAGGGCGGCCGGAAAGTCCAGCGTCACGGAGACAATGCCCCAGAAATACCGCTGGCCCTGTTCGTCCGTCAGAAAGACCGGCAGCCGCCCGGCGATGCCCAGGCCGCCCTGGATCAGCTGGAAGGGGCCGGCGATATACAGCGCCTCTTTTTCGATGGCAGCTTGAGCCTCCAGATTGCCGGCCCCGTCCCCGTACATGTTCAGCCCGACGACATCCTCGTTTCCCTCCAGGGGAAAGACACCGTCCACGATCCCGTCCGGCGCGAAGAGGACGTTTCGCACATAGTCCTCCCGCAGCAGGACATGGGCGACCCTGCCGAAGTCCGAATAGTCCCCGCTGGTCTGGATGAGATAGGCCTCCAGAACGCGGGTTTTGCTCATCTCGGAGAGCATAAACTCATACGTCTCCGCCCCGATGGCGCTGGCGACATAGCCCATGCGGTCCCGCTCCTGGTTCCGGCGGCTCCACTCCATGCAGCCAACAAGCACCAGTCCGGCCGCCAGGGCCAGTACAAAGGCCCGTCCGGCGTGAATCAGAGGCGTCCGCTTTGCGGTCCGCACCAAGGCGATCCCTCCCTTTTTTTGGCACCTGCCTTTTTTATTAAAGAATACGTCAAATCGGCCCGCAATGCAAGCAGAGGGCCGGGGCCTATCCGTCGGTGTCAGAGCAGTGTTCTGCCGCGCAAAATCCATTGGATACATAGACAGCCGGCCGGAAGGTAAAATATAGAGGATAATTGTACGGGAGGCGATATGCAGTGCAAGACTATACCATCACAGGAGAACAGCTCCAGGCGTTCAGGCAGCGCCTGGTGTGGGAGGAAAAGAGCCCCGCCACCATTGAGAAATACCTGCGGGATGCGGCGGCTTTTACCGCCTGGCTGGACGGCCGGGCGGCGTCCAAGGCGGCGGCGGGGGCCTGGAAGGCCGCCTTGCTGGAGGCGAAGCTGGCGCCGGCCACCATCAACGTCAAGCTGGCGGCGGTCAACCGGTTCCTTGTATTTCTGGGCTGGCCGGCGTTTCGGGTGAAGCCCCTGCGCATCCAGCGGCGGCTGTTCCGGGACGACAGCCGGGAGCTGACGAGGCCGGAGTACCTCCGCCTGCTGGAGACCGCCCGCACCCAGGGCCGGGAACGGCTGGCGCTGCTGCTGGAAACCATTTGCGGCACCGGAATCCGGGTGTCCGAGGTGCGCTATGTCACCGTGGAGGCCGTGTACCGGGGAAGGGCCGAAATCTCCTTGAAGGGCAAGATCCGGACCATCCTGCTGCCGGGCAAGCTCTGCCGCAAGCTCCTCAAATACGCCAGGAAACAAAAAATCGCTTCCGGCGAGATTTTTCTCACCAGAAACGAAAAAGGCATCTCCCGCCGGCAGATCTGGGCGGAGATGAAAGCGCTGTGCGACAAGGCGGGCGTGGCACCCAGCAAGGTGTTTCCCCACAATCTGCGGCACCTGTTCGCCAGGACGTTCTACCGTGTCTGCCGGGACGTGGCCAGGCTGGCGGACGTTCTGGGCCACTCCAGTATTGAGACGACCCGGATTTACCTGATCTCCACGGGCACCGAGCACGCCGGGACTCTGGCACGGCTGGGGCTGATCTGTTAGAAATAGGACAGAATCGCCATTCCGATGCGGATGGCTGCAAAAAAATAACTAGACATACATAATTGATTTTAACAGTAACCAAATTCTAGCACAAAGCACCGCCAGCCGCAAGAGCTTTTACCGATTTGGGCAGCATAAAATGGCCGGAAAAGCGTCGAATTTTGTCCGGCTGCTGTCTTTGCGCCATTTTTGAGCCCGCGCAGGCTGCGCGGGCTTTTTTGCGCACATTTGCCCCTGGTCTGCAGACCCTGTTTCGGTCCCTTACAGGAGGAAATGGCGATTCTGTTGACAGGAGGCGGGGAGATGAGGAGTCCAGAGGCTCTGAAGCCGCGGGAGACACACCGCACACCGGACTGGCCCGGCGCCGAGCTCAGCATGGAGACCATCCGGGCTTATCTGGCGGACCTGTCCGGCAGGGGACGCCGCAAGGGCACGGTGCAGATGTACAGTGCCAAGCTGCGGGCCCTCTATGACTACCTGCCCCCGGACAAGCAGATCTCCCGGGGAACGCTGGCTGCTTGGCGAGCATTCCTGCTGGAGGCAGGGTATTCCCCCAGCACCGTGAATACCCACCTGTCTGCCGCCAACGGGCTGATGGAGTACATGGGGCGGCGGGACCTGCAGTTGGTGGGGCAGCTGGAGGCGGACAAGGGCCTCCAGCCGGAACTGAGCCGGGTGGAGTATCTGCGGCTGCTGCAGGCTGCCAGGATACTGGAAAAGGAGCGGACCTACCTGCTGGTGAAAATATTCGCCCTGGCGGGCATCCGGGTGGGGGAGCTGCCTCAGGTGACCGTTGAGCGGGTGCGGGCCGGGCGCCTGCCGGTCCGTACCGGCGGGGAGCGGCGGTACGTCCCGTTGCCCGCCTGTCTGCAGGGGGAGCTGCTGGACTACGCCCGGCGGCAGGGCCTGACGGCGGGGCCGGTGTTCTGCACCCGGAACGGGAAAGGCATGAGCCGGACCCAGGTGACGGAGGAGATCCAGACCCTGTGTCATGACGCCCGGGTAGAGGAGGAAAAGGGAACGCCCCGGTGCCTGCGGAAGCTGTATCTGGCTACCCAGGCGGAGGTGGAGCGCGGCGTGCGCCTGTTGGCGGAGCAGTCCTACGAGCGGATGCTGGACACGGAGCAGCTGGCCGCCGGGTGGGCGGAGGGAACCGGTCATTCCATCCATAAGGATGTTTACATATAAGATCACTGAAATATAAAAGTCCAATGGTATGAAGTCAAGTAGGTGATGCAAGAAAATTTTAAGCGAAAC
>ENA-UOJR01002791-UOJR01002791.1-human-gut-metagenome-genome-assembly--contig:-C115P-NODE-2791-length-11701-cov-32.459986_pt1 | contig 11701 bp, 10 predicted proteins | sample MGYA00242354_ERZ723901 | MGnify/ENA metagenome assembly ERZ723901
GGTGCGATAACGGACAAGTCATATATGCTCGACGTTATTGATATTATAAAGAAGAGCGAGAACAACACTAAATACAAAGTGTTCGCAGTTGTTGCGCCTTCGATTTCAAGTCAGTTTACATACGCGAAGCTCGGTCAGGTCATAAAGGGACTCAAAGAGCTTGGCTTCCACACGGTTATCGAAGCCGCTCTCGGCGCGGACATGGTCGCATATGCGGAATCCGAAGAGCTGGCGGAGAAAGGCTTCTTAACAAGCTCATGCTGCCCCGCGTTTGTCAACTACATCGAAAAATCCTTCCCGGCTCTCAAGCCGTTCATTTCCCACAATCTTTCCCCCATGGCGACTATATCTAAATATATCAAAGAACATGAGGCGCCCTGCAAGGTTGTATTCATCGGTCCCTGCACGGCAAAAAAAGCGGAGGTTCAGAAGGACGAGGTCAAGCCCTATGTTGACGCGGCGATGACTTTCGAAGAGCTTCAGGCTCTGTTCGACAGCAGAGATATTGATATAATGACCCTCTCCGAAGACGTTCTCGACAACGCATCGTATTTCGGCAGAATATTCGCCCGCTGCGGCGGTCTTGCCGATGCTGTGGCACAGGGACTCAAGGAACACGGCATAGAGGACTTCGATCTCAAAGCCTGCTCCTGCGACGGAATCGAAGCCTGCCGCGCTGCTCTGCTCAGGAAGAGCAAGGGCATGCTCGACGCGAACTTCATCGAAGGCATGGCGTGCATCGGCGGCTGCATCGGCGGCGCTGGCTGCCTGACCCACGGCGAGAAGAACAAGAAAGAGGTCGACAAATACGGCATGGAGGCTCACGAAAAGACCATAACCGACGCCATATCGATACTCAACAAATAACAACACCGCCCCGTTCGTCAGAGCGGGGCATCTTATATGAATGATATGTAAAATACGGCGCGGATTTGTTGACACCGCCGCCGTAACGGGATAAAATATAATAAAACAATCTGAAAACAGGTGAAAAAACATGGACGAAGTAAGAATTCTTGAAATCAAGCAGAGCGTGTTTAAAAATAACGATGAGCAGGCGGACAAGCTGCGCCGCGAGCTCAAAGAGAAGGGCGTATTTCTGCTCAACCTCATGTCCTCGCCCGGAGCCGGCAAGACGACTACCCTCAAGGCAACTATCGCCGCGCTGAAAGACAAAGTCAAGATAGGCGTTATGGAAGCGGATATCGACAGTGATGTTGACGCGAAGAGAATTGCCGAGACGGGAGTCAAGGCAATTCAGCTGCACACCGGCGGAATGTGCCACCTCGACGCGGAGATGACAAGGCAGGGCCTTGACGGACTTGAGACCGGCGATGTTGAACTCGCAATACTCGAGAATGTCGGCAACCTCGTCTGCCCCGCAGAGTTCGACACGGGAGCCGTTAAAAATGCGATGATTCTCTCCGTGCCCGAGGGCGACGACAAGCCGCTCAAATATCCCCTGATGTTCTCCATATGCGATGTTGTTATCATCAACAAGATTGATGTTCTCCCCTATTTCGACTTTGATGTCGAGAAGTGCAAGGAATATATAAAGCGCCGCAACCCGAACGCCAAGGTATTCATGATCTGCGCCAAGACCGGCGAAGGCATTGACGAATGGGCGCAGTGGCTTCTCGGCGAAGTCAAGAGCTGGAGAGGCGAGAAGTAAAAGATATAAAAATAAAGGCAACCGAGCAGTAAGATTTAAGTCTTACTGCTCGGTTTATTAAACATGATAACTATTTCAATCTATAAAGTAGAGCACACAGTTTGAGTATGGTGACGCCCTGCATTTTAACACTTAAAAATTATTTGCTGAGTTTTTATAAACTAAATAAAGAATAAGTCCTACAATAGGAATAAAAAAGCCCAAAAGTGACCATCCACTGTTACTCCAAACTTCCTTTTGAATGTCACTTAAAGCTTCCTTAATTTGCGGAACACTATTTCCCTGCACATTATTTTGCACATTGTTTTCCTGTGCACAACCACAGCCGGACAAATCATCGCTTTGTCCATAATTTCCTTTCCACACTTTGAACAATACTTCATTCCAAATCACCTCTTAATATTTTTTGTTGATAACCAACGGTATTATTTTTCCTACTTTATCCTACTTGTAAATAGTAAATAAGATTTCAGCGTATAATTATTCTAGAGGTGATAGCTTTGAAACCATTGAAAGAAAAAATAAGCATAACTATTGACAGTGATATTTTGGAAACATTACGAATTTTGGCAGAGGATGACGATTGTTCGTTATCTCAATATATAAATATTGTTCTAAAGACACACATAGCCGAGAAGGCAGCACATTCTAATCATTAAAATACTAAAAGCAATGGGACAAAATCGGGGCGAACTATCATAAAAAGACAGCTCACAATTGCAGCAATGGGACAAATATGGTACACTGTTACAGGTATAATATAGCCGAGGTGAAAAGAACATGTACAGTCCTGAATCCAAAAAGTTGGCTCTGACACGCATTAAAGAGATATTTGAAACCTACAGCGACTTCGAGCATCCGCTCACACAAAACGACATAGCCGAACACCTTGATCACGACTACGGAATCAATATAGACCGAAAAACAATCGGCAGAAACATATCGCTTCTCAAAGAGACCGGCATTGAAATAGAATCCGACCACCGCGGGAGCTATCTTGGCAGCAGATTGTTTGAGGACTCCGAGCTTCGTATGCTCATCGACGGCATTCTGTGCAGCAAATATATCACCGCCAAGCACTCTGAAGATCTGATAAAGCGCATTTGCGGGCTTTCGAATATATATTTTCGCTCACACATAAAAAATATTTTTTCCGTTACCGACCGCTGCAAGACGGAAAATCCGTCTCTCTTCTATAATATTGAAGTGATCGACGATGCCATCGAAAAGAATCGACAGATAACTTTTGACTACAACAAGTACGGAGCCGACAAGCAGCTGCACAAATCCGCCGAGCACACCGCCTCGCCCTATCAGCTGATAGTTCACAACCAGCGCTATTATCTCATGGCGCTCAACGAGCAATGGCAGAATATAATCTATTATCGCCTGGATCGCATAACAAACATGCGGATTACCGACCTACACATGACCCCGCTCAGGAGCATAAAGGGATACGAGAACGGCATTGACTACGGCGAGATTTCTTCCGCGCTCCCGTATATGTTCGCAGACAAGCCGCAGACCGTCGAGATGATTGTAAGCGTCTGCATAATCGACCAAGTTATCGACTGGTTCGGAAAAGACATACGCATCTGTGATATCGGGGACGGCAAATTCAAAATCACTCTGCGGGTGAGCCTCAACGCCATGGAATATTGGGCGATGCAGTATATCAACTTCGCCGAAATAGTTTCCCCTGCCGGTCTGCGTGAGAAGATAAAGCAAAATATCGACAACGCAAAAGAAAAATATAAATAAAAATCGGGCTGAGCGCTTCAACATTGCTCAGCCCGGTTGCTTTGTCTGTTCAAAATTGTGCGTTTTTAAGCTCGTCTTCAAGCTTTTTCAAACGGTCGGTATCTGTTTTATATCTGGCGCTCGGATGATAAACTTCAAGCACAGGCAGCGACTTACAGGAGTCAACCCCCGAAAGGCAGTCCCTCACGCCCATCCCGCAACACACTATAATATCCGGCGAAATTATTTTGATTTCCCTGTCTATCAAGTCTTCGTATTTCTCAACATAGGCGTCAAGGTCGGTTTCACATTCCGTAAACCCGCCGCGTTTATTTATGTTCATGAAAGCCACATACCGCAAGGCGGAAATGTCTTTTTCGGGTGTTTCAAAGTTTTCGTTCAGTATTGCATTGGCAAGAAGTGCGAGCCCCGAGGAAAAGCGGGTTCCTCCCTCTTCCCCGAGCACCACCCTGCGGCACCAAAAACCGTCGTTTTGAGCTGTTTCGAAATTTTTTTCAATGGTATTTTCTTCTTTGAGGCACGCCGCCTCTTTGGCAATAAAAAGAATCTTCTTGGGGCTTTGCATATACGAAGCCTCATCGATTATTCCGTCGGGGATAAAATTGCTTTTTGATATATTTTCACTGCTGCAGTTCTCCGACTCATGGCGCTCTTGCCACTCTTCAAACAGTTTCTCCAACTCTGCGCTGCGGTTATCACTCATAGCCCTGCCTCCACGTTTTTTATTTTATTGTATCATCCCGAGCCAACTTTGTCAACGAAAGTTATGTCTGCTTTTTGGGTCATGTGTTTTGCTAAAATAAGAATCAAGAGGGGTGAAAATATGGCTGAAAAAGCAATTTTAGAAATTCCGGACGGATATAAAATCGAAGAGAAATCATATATTGTTGGCCGCGAAACCGCATGCCGCATTTTAACATCGGACAAACAAAGGAAATTCACATATGCCAAAAAACGTGGCGAAAATGTTGAGCTCACGCAGCATATAATTATCTGCCCCGTCTGCGGACACCGAATGCCCGCCTATCCGCGATATACAAACGGTTGGCTGACGCAGAGCTCTTCAAAAATAACAAAGACTCCGAAAAATGTCATCAGGCAATGGTGCGAAGATAAAATAAGCGATTCAAAAGACACTATTTACTTGAATTTCATATCACAGCCGATGCTTGAAAATGTAATATACACCTGCCCCGAATGTCGCTGTGAATCTAATTTGTTCAGCAAAATTGTGCGCTGCGAATTGAATTACCGCCGCCACAAGCTCTCAATATCCAGACAAATCGACGACACAAAAGCGCTTTTGTCCGTCTCATGGCTCAAGGGAACGGTGAACGTAAATTTTCCTATGTACGAGGAGCTTACATTTAACTTCAAAAACGGTCACATCTTCGTGCGGCTTCGAGACAGAGACGCAACGGCACTCGAAACATACGACGTCACCGGGAAAAAGGAGCTTTTGCAGGATAGCTTTTTTGCAAGATTATTGGGGTGTAATAAAAGAGTCGTTCGCCTTGTCAAAAAATTTTTTGTCTGCGAATGGCAGTCAAAACTGCCTTTTAAAACATCGGAGCTCAATCTGACAAAGTTCATGCTTTTAACCGAGTTTATAGGATACCCGAAGATTTTCTATCATTCGATACCGTATGCAATCGGGACACACAATGTATACGCATTATTTAAGAGCAGGCGCAAGGCTCTGCACAGCGCTCGGCGGATAGTAAAACGGTATGAATCCGTATCATGGATGAGAGCAAAAAGCATCCGAAAGCTGATTTTTTTAAATCCTGCTTTTTTATTCTACGAACATGAATGCGAGGCTCTCTCCGAAATCTTTGTCAACGTAAATCTGTTCCGCTCGGTTTTGTGTATGCCCGATATTTTTACGGTTCTCGGCAGACTCAACGAAAATCGCGGCACACTTGACTTTTTGCGTGATTACGCCGCCGTTAAAGGTGAAATGTCGTTGAAACGCGAGATGATGACCTCACCAGTTTATTTAAATGAGTACGCCTTCCATTACGGCGGTTTGAGCGACCGAGCGAAAGTGCGCGAGAGAAAACAATGGAAAAACGGCATTTCAATAAAGGATATATATAAATTTGACACCGCAAGAGTATCACTTCCCGTCTTCTCTTGTGATATCGGGATACCCGATTGCGTCGTATACGGATTTCATTTTTTCCGTCTCGGCTCCGAAAGCGACTATTTTGAAGCTTCAAACAAGCTGAATAATTGTCTGCGCTTTTTCCTGGATCGCTCCGACATGGCCGATAATAACCCTGTCATATGTGTATCTAAAGGCGAGAAGTTAGTCGCCGCGATAGAGATGCACGGCAAATCAATTGTGCAAGCTTCCGGATATTCAAACAGACCGCTTGAGTATGACCCATATTTATACAAGGCATATACGATTTGGCGCAAAAAATATAATCTGCACGAAGGCAGGCAGTAAAAACTCGCACAAAAAAAAACGGTTCGGTTTATTAAAAGCCGAACCGTTTAATTCATATAAACTCGCTTATCGGGATCTTATTGATATCTCTGCCTTTTTCATCTTTGAAGAAATCTTTTCTTCCGGTGCTTTCATAATCCCACAGCACGGTAATGTTATCTATCCGCGCAGCATTCTCACGGACGAATCTTTTGATGACGGCCGTCCAGTCAAATCCACTACCGGAAACGCGAAAAAACATATCGCGGCAGTCCTCAACAGTGTCGTACATCCCGCCCAATCTGGCTCGCAAAAACTCGTCGTTCAGAGCTTCGATAACAAGCGAATTTAGCTCTCGGACATTCATATTAATCCCGGTCGGCAATTTATCGGCAACCGCCAAGACAAAATCGGCAGTCAGAAAATTATACTGTTTGTCCTCAATATCAATCATGAGATCGTGCACGGTATCCCCGTTGTAACCCGGGTACTCATGTCCGGAGTCTCCACGGTTCAAACCCTCGGCGTATGCCGATATGAGATTCAATATCAAACATTTCGTCCCGCACCGTGCCGTGTGTTTATACAGCCACTCTGCGGCATAGAGCGTGTCCTCCGCATCCTCACTGTCTGCGTAATAGTGACTGGTGCATGCAAAAGCCTTGCCATCCTGTCTTATCATCCACGCCGTTTCTCTGTTCATAACATTCCTCCTTTGATGCATTATACCAAACTCAATGCGTCAAAATCGGAACAAAAAACTGGGGATAAATTAAACAAAGCAGCAAGAATAAATCTTGCTGCCCTGGGATTTGTCTTTTTTTACAGACCTGTTCAATTATTTAATCAAGCAACTCCAAAATTTTTTCAATTGCATCTGTGTTGATTTTCTTTTTATTCCCCATCATGGCAACGGTCATATTGCATCTTCTGAATATGTCCTGTGCCGCGTCTGTTACCTGTTTTTTAGTCACTCTGAATCTACCGTAAAATTCATCCGAATAATCTATCGGCTCTGTTTTCAATATGTGATTATAATAAGCCATATTCCAATTTAAGTTGCTCGGCTTGTCCAAATCCAATTCCCAATTAAACATCTCATAATTAAGATTCGCTTCAAAGTTAAACCGACCGTCTTTTGCCGCATTTAACAACTCGACAACCGTTTTGAAAACGTCCTCAATCTTATTTCTGTCAACTTCAAAGCTGAAGTTAATATTGCCTACATTGTCATATTGCTCAAAAGTGCTGTCGTATGAATAAATAATAGGATTGTCCTCGGACAGATAATTATACACCAGCGCTTTATCGCCATTGAACAGCAATGCATAAAGTAAATCATAGACTCCGCCTGGATATTTTGAACAATCAACATCAAATCCTATCTGAATATAGTGCCAATAATTATTTTTGATCCAAATTTTCTTTTCCCTATGAAAGAACTCGTTTTCGTTTCGCTACGCTCCACTCCAAAGGCGGTCAAAAACATCATTTATCTGACTTCTTAAAAAACTTACACACTTTTATTGACAAAGCCGCTTAATCGGTCTTTCAATCATTAAGCCAAGTGTATGTTTGATTTCAAATCAAACTGCTATATGCCTAGCAGAGCCTTCACTGTGTAGTGAAGAGAAAAATATTCCCTCCTCGATTTCAGAAATTACAAATCCACATATTGCACCATTTAAGTTGATGGTCTTACTTTAGTCTACAACAGCTACCGTAGTAGGATCGCTAAAATAATGGGCAGCTTGGGTGGTAAACATTTTTTTATAAATTCCTGATTCTTTTGCCATAAGGCTCTGATGTGTTCCGTCTTCAAAAACGGTGCCATTATTTATTACGATAATTCTATCACAAAAATGTGTTGAAGAGAGCCTATGAGATATAATAATTGCAGTTTTATTTTCAACCAATTTTTCGAATCCTGCGTAAATTTCATATTCCGCAACAGCATCCAGCGAGGCGGTTGGTTCATCTAAAATAATAATAGGGGCATCTTTATAGCAGGCGCGTGCAATAGCTAGCTTTTGGCTTTCGCCTCCCGATAATTCAACGCCATTTTTATCAAACTCTTTGCTATACAAAGTATCAAGGCCATTATCTAAAGTTTTTAGTCTTTGAGAGAATCCACTTTTTTTCAAGGCTATATTTATGTCTTCAGGATTTTCAGTTTTGCCAAGTAAAATATTATCTTTCAAAGAGAATGAAAATAATTTGTAATCTTGAAACACGGCCGAAATAAATGAATTATATTCTTCCTCATTATATTCATATATATTTCTGCCGTTGAGAAGAATTTGTCCCTCATCTGGAATATAAAAACGACAAAGTAATTTTACAAGAGTGGTTTTTCCGGATCCATTCAACCCAACAATAGCAATTTTTTCCCCCGCATGAATCTTTAAACTGAAGTCTTGCAAGATATATTGTTCCTTGCCAGGGTATCGAAACGAAACATGGTCAAATACAATTTCCATGCGTGATTTATTTTCTGACAAGAAAGGTTTGTTTTGATTTTCAGCTTCTTTTTTTAGAGAAAGATTCACGCAAGTTCTGAAATCGGTAACAAACGTTCCACTCTTCATTAAATCAGAAAAGGCGTTCGAAAATTGTTCGGATATACTTGATAACGATACGACTGCGGTGATAACAAGCACGGCTTCGTCAATCTGAATAATGTCTTTATAAATTACATATACAACAAACGAAGTCAAAAAAGAAAATAGAAGAAAATTAATTAGAATTGAGAATATGCTGAATTTTCTGCAACTTAGATCATATTTCTTTTTTGTTTTTAGATACTCCGTACAATTTTCTTCTGCTCTGTCATAGAGCCATTCCTGAATTGCATTAATGCGGACTTCTTTTCCGTATATGGGGTTTTTAAGTAGCCCCAAAACATAATTTGTTCGTCTGAGTGGTGGGATAACAAGGTTCTTCCATTTAGTCCAGTTTAATGCCTTTACTTTTTCGGATAAAAGGATCAATACGATTGCGACAAGCAGAGGAACAATCAATATCTTGTCTACAGCAAGAATGGTTGCAGCAAGACCAATAATTGTAACAAATGTAGAAATGGAAACAATTACATTTTCAAGCACACCAACGAACTTTCCCGGATCTTGTGCCAGTTGAAGCAAATCTTTTGCAAACGGTTTCTCCATTTCAAAATAATCCATTTTTATGGCGGTCATGCCTACTTGCGTGAGAATCTGTTTTTCAAGCAAATCCATATCTTTTCTTAGAATAGGTTCTATCACGGACGAAAGAATTTGCGTGATTCCAAGAGAGACCACAAGCGCTCCAACAAATATAGCTGTCAGAGTCCAGCTCTTGTCTATAATAATGTACTGTACGATATATCGCAAAAAAATTACAGTAGTTAGACTTTGTGCGATATTCAACACCACTTTAAAGATATTCAACGCATAAATCCTCTTATTTATTTTCCATATAAACTTTAGCAAAAAAAACAAATTGGATAAGATGGGAGTTTTTTTCTTGCTCATAAAACTATGATTCCTTTCTCCTGAAAATTAAAAGGCAGCGACAATCACGTTTTATAGTACAGGGATTGCTTCATGAACATATCTTCATAAATTCCTTGTTTTTGTAGTAGCTTATCATGTCCACCAACAGAGTCAATCTTTCCTCCATCAAACACATAAATAGAATCACAGAATTTTGTTGAAGACATTCGGTGCGAGATAAAGATGGTGGTTTTATTTTTTGTGAGTTGACTGATTTGTTCATACATACGCTGTTCTGCAATTGCATCTACTGCTGCAGTTGGTTCATCCAAAATAACAATAGGTGAATTTTTATAAAGAACTCTGGCTAGTGCTAGTTTCTGACCCTCGCCACCTGAAAGCTCAATTCCATCTTCACTAAAATCTTTATTAATATAAGTCTCATATCTGTCAGGGAGTAAAGATATCTTATCTTCAAGACCGCTGTCTCGTGTTGCCTCATCTAGCTTTGCTATATCATCTTCACCAGAAAGTATAATGTTGTCCTTAAACGTGAAGGAAAAAATTTTATAATCCTGAAAAACGACAGATATGATTTTTGCATATTCAGAGGAAGAAATTTCATTTATGTCTGTTCCGTTTAGTAGTATTTTTCCAGTTGTCGGCTGATAAATTTTACATAAAAGCTTTACGAAGGTGGTTTTCCCCGATCCATTAAGGCCAATGAGCGCTACCTTTTCTCCAGTGCAAATTTTTAAGCTAATATTTTGCAATGCGAAGGTATTTGAATTTGGATACTTAAAACTTACATCTACAAACTCGATATCATAACTACCTTCTTTTTGGGATGAAGTTTGTGCAAGAAGCGATTTATTAGAAGAGGTTACGTTTTCTAGATATGTCTCGTAATCTTTTACATATACTGAAAACATGTTCAGACGATTTACACTTGCTAACAGTCCTCCAACAGCCTGAGCAAAAGCAAGCATTGTCCCAATATATATTGTCATTTGCCCAATTGAAATAGAGCCATTATATGCAAGATATACAACATATCCATACGAAACGGCATTAATTATCGCTAATAAAACTGTTTCAAAAAAGTTAAGCTGGCAGAGTTTTTTTGTATGTGCACTTAACTTTTGATTATATTCTTTTACCTCTTTATCAATTTTATCGCTTGCCCATTTAGATGCTTGATTGATACGCATTTCTTTTGCATATTGAAAATCAATGAGAATCTCAAAAAGATAGGTAAGCTTTCTCTGAGTCTTGGAGATATTTTGGTCATATTCGTATTTGTATCGTTCTCTTTTTTTCTCAAATTCATAATTGCATATTGCAATCACAAAGAAGACGAGATAGATTAGAACATGCAGCCTTACCATGATGAAAGAAAAGCCAATGACTAAAAACAGATTAATAAAAAATCCAGACAAATCATCTGCTACGAATCCATTTGCAGTTACATTGCGGCGCAGTTTTTCTTGTGTATTGCGAATTTCATCATTTTCCTGGTCTTTATACTCCATTTTCACATAATGAAATGCGTAATCCAAAGCTGTATTTGCATCACCTTGGTTATACGCCTTTAAAATATAAGGGGTAATAGCGGCTCTGAAAATCTGAATGCCAAAAATTGCAATTATTAATATGGCTAGATGAAACATAGTCTGTCTAATTGATGACCTGTTTGTAATATCATCAATAAAATATTGAGGGAGAAGGATTGAAGAAAAGGTTTTCGCGATTTCAAGAATAACAAGAAAAAATGTAGGCACAAATACTGCGGGATTTAATTTCTTGGTGTATTGTAGCATAAAACGAATTCCATGCCAAAAATTTTTAAATCGTTTTTTCATTATAAAATATATGTTGCATAGCAGCATAAGACTAATCGAGACGTTTGGTCTTGTGCAGACTATGCAATCACTCCTTTCTGTTGTTAAGAAGTGGTTTTGTGTAAATATTACGGTGTTTCTGTTATCTATGATTCTTGGGAAAAATATGAAATAATCTCATTTGTTAAGTCCATCATCTGGGCTTCTTCTCCCAAAAGAAATGTAGGTAAATTAAAATGATCATATAGATCTTTTTTTGCATTCTGGAATGATTCTTTTGAAATAATATTGCTTGGACCCACGGGTCCCGCCCAGTCAAAGGTCTGTACCACGGGAAAAAGGCAAAGTGCAATTACTTCACATTCAACGGTTGATTCAAGAAATGAGATCGTTTTTTCAATATATTCATAAGTATCATTCATGGAACAACTCTGATTATCTCCAAAAAGCCCGGAAATACAGGCTTTTCACGGGATATAAGAACTGAATTTACTACCGATTTACTACTTTCGGATTGAGC
>ENA-UOJR01002794-UOJR01002794.1-human-gut-metagenome-genome-assembly--contig:-C115P-NODE-2794-length-11697-cov-7.222556_pt1 | contig 11697 bp, 10 predicted proteins | sample MGYA00242354_ERZ723901 | MGnify/ENA metagenome assembly ERZ723901
AAGGACCTTTTCAGATAACTTCCAAACTTTTTTCGAAGTTTTTTTGTTTTTATTTTCTGAAGCCTTAAACTTTAGCAGAATGTCAATTGTTAGGCCGTCCCTCTCTTGGAAAGCGGGTGCAAAAGTACGAGGTTTTGCTATACAATCCAAATATATCTGACTATTTTCTACCACTTTTTTGAAACTTTTCTGTAACCACCTGATTGACAATGATATTGTAGAGTATCTTTTTCTACTGTAATTGTAAAAGCTATTTTCTTTATACATTAATATATATTCACGCGTGAGTAAAGGATTGAATAGATAAAAATCACGACTACAAAATTAATATCGATGAATCAGTGAGCGTGAATAATATACAAACTTGCGGAAAAGCTTGCCATTTACAAACGTATGGAATAAAAAAGATAATAAAAAAAATGGAAGAATCTGTTTAAGTTTTATTATATCGAATTGCCGGAACAGTGTAACAAAACAAAGATTCCGCCACCTTTCTTGCCAAGAAAAGCAACGGAACCTGGTTATCATTTGAATTTCTGAATTTTATGGATGGAGTAAATCTTTCTTTATTTCTTTAAAATAGGGATTCCAACTACTGCTACTATATGCCGAAATCGCAGCCTCTGGCACAAATAGTGTACTTATTGATTTTAGAGAAGAATCAAAAGCAGCCGTACCAAGCGTAGGTGGAGTACTTCCCAAACAGTAAACTTGGCTCATTTTCGTACATAAGTGGAATGCATTTGTTTCAATGGATGTTAATGAAGCCGGGAAAAAAGATCCCACTAACGCAGAACAACCTGAAAAAGCAAACTCACCGATTGTTTCTACTACATTCGGATAATAGAAGGTAGTTATACCACTACATCCGGAATATGTATTCCTGAGTATATTTTTCACCTGTGTACGTTGCATATTAATACTTTCCATGTTCTTACAATCCGTAAATACACCTGCTCCTAAAGTTTGCAGTGCATTGGGGAGTGCTGCTCTATCTATATAAGCATCTTCGTAAGGGAAAAACTCTGACTTAAGTAAAGTGCAATAAGAGAAAGCTCTTACTTGTATCTCAGTGATATTATGATGTAATGTCACATACTGCAAATTCGCACATTCATCAAATAGATTATTCCTGAGTACTGTTACTCCTGTAGGAATAGTAATAGCCTTTAATGAACGGCATCTTAAAAATGCAGCCTCCCCTATCTGAGTGATACCATTATGCCATGTGACGCGCTCCAGATTCTGACATTCCTGAAAAGCATAGTCAGGGATATCTGTTACTGTCGTAGGTATATTGATAGATACGACTCCACAACGAGAAAAGGTTGAGACATATAATTTCTTCAAACCCTCATGCAAAGTGATCGTACTTAAGTTCGTACAGTTTTCAAACACCCAACCTTCATACTGTGACGTAGATACTTCTGTATTTTTGCCCAAATCTGTTACACTACCTGGAATATCTATCAATGTCAGTGAAATACAGTTATTGTATCTATTATTAGTTGATTATCAGTGTTATACGCTCTAAACGGTAGAAAAGTGACCGTATGAATTCTGATTAGATACGAAAAGGTGAAGATTTAACGTATTTAACTTTCAATCACATCAAAATTGCAGAAAATATGGGTGATGTGGGGTGGTTAACAGTCTCTTCATATGTCTTTTATTGCCACAGAGGTTCATTTTCCCAACCAGAAGGGAATCCAAGAGCAGCCAGGTCTATCTCTGGAAACTTGCTGAACAAATTGTGCATTTTGTCAAGCATGTCATTGTTGGGAGAGATGATGTCAAGGAAATACTTGATGATGCACATGTTATAATATATTCTTCGCTTGTCCGCAGGAATAGTAATCCAAGGACGAGTCATGCCTCTCATATCATTTGGAATAATCTTGTTGACCTTATTCCAAACACGAGCATGATGACAACACGCATTGCGAGTAAGCGTAATCACAGAAAGCCAAGACTCAAACACTGGAGCATGAAGGCAGAAACGCTTGGCGATCTGCTTTTTGAGTCCTTTATCTTTCAAGTTCCTGTAGTACATATTCACGCTACCCATTGGGAGAAGTTCACCAAGAATCCATGCTGGTGGAAAAGGTTCTGTATATGTTCTTTTGAAGTGTTCTATAAAGTCTTCAGTAGAACGTTCATACTCCTTCGACAACATTGCCATACTATTGACGAAAATGGACTGATCACGAAAATGTGCAGAATTTGTAAGCCAATATATATCACCAGTCCGTTCAGCCGTCATATTCATTACGGCTTCTCTTACAGCAATTTCGATCTTCTCAATCTCGTTAAAAAGGAGTAAGCGCAACTTTTTGTCAAAGCGATAAAGCATCATCACTTTGTTAAATGTAGCACCTTCCTTATACAGATGAAGAATCTTTGGAGTCTTCAACAAAGGATGCATATACGCAGACAATCGATAATAGCCAATGCTCTCCAAATACAATTGAGCCTTTTGCCTATCATTAATTATCAATCCACGATTTTCCAATAAGGTTACAAGTTCTCGTGGAGTCTTGTAATCTTTTCCAAAATTTCTCTTTGTCATAGCTTATAAACAAAAAAGCCCAGCCTATTTAAGCATTGTAAAGAGGCTCGGCTGGAACTAACGCTGCAAAAATACAAATAATCATTGATAATACAAACTTTTTAGCAAGAAAAATCACGCAAAAGTGGAATTCTTTGACATATTTATATTTAATAATGTTAAATCAAACCTTAAAAATCATATTTTACCAGCCCAAAAAAGTGGTTTCCAAGATAAAAGTGTTATCTTTGTAACGTCTATACCCATACCGGAAGCCCCGATGGGCAGAGGTTGGGCAGACATACATATGGTAAAAGGCGTTTTTGTACGCTTTGGTTTTGACGCTATAAGAATCTCGCAAATTCAACGACAAGTCAAGAACAAAGCAACAAAGAACGCCTCATGAGGTGTATTATATACAGCCCTCATTGGCTTCGGACGATTCCATAGTTCGTTGTCAAGAGTGCTTTCTATATACTTACACTGGCGTGGGGCTTTCGGCGTTGCTCGTTTCGACTTGTCGGGCAATGCGAGAGCCTTTATAGCGTGGAACGAGTGACAGAATAGGCTCCGCGCTTTTTCGTATGTATTCAAAACATTAATCAGTCAAACAACACAGAGTGGAGCTGCTGTTCTAATGGAAATGGCATGAGATTAGAAAAGTGGTTTATATCAAACTTAGATGATTCTCAAAGAAAAATCATCGTTCAAAGTATAGACGAAGATATCATAGTACAAGGTGCTGCAGGTAGTGGAAAAACTAATCTTGCTATCCATCGTGCACTACAGGCAAAGAACAAAGGAAGTTACGCCATAGTTATTTTTACTGTGGCTTTGAAAAGAATGATAGCTTATGGAATGCAGGCTCTCGGTTTAGACAAAGAGCGCATTGCATACGAATGGGCTTGGACTCATCGTGGCTTTGACCTGACAGGAGATGTATTTTGGGAAAAAGGCAATAGGAATACCCTCTATCTGGTAAATGACTTAAATGTCAGAAAGTTTGAACGTACCGAAAAGGACAAAACGGCTTATGGAATAGATTTTGCAGATTGGGTGGATTACAAATTTTACTCAGCCTTTGGACGCAGGGTTAGTTGGTTTAAAGAAGTTCCATATCTATCAGGGTTTAGTGTGACTAATACTAATAAGTTCGAGTTGATTCCAAGTGGAACAATTTATAAGCAATCAGAAGATAAAATTGATTATCTTATTATAGATGAGGCTCAAGATTTTAACATCTCAGACTATCAAGGAAGGATAATACCTCATAAGGGGAAGAGTCTTTCTTTATTTGGAGATTCTGTGCAACAAATGAATTTTAAAGGAAGTTCAATAGATGAGATTGCTAACACTTTAGTCTACAAACGTCTCTCTTTGGATTACAATTATCGTCTACCAAAGACAATTGCTAAAGTTGCTCAGCAAATTCAAGATGTCAAGGTGGACTTGTTGACAAATAACATGAAAGATGGTGGCAATAGCGACTATCCTAATTATCCCAAACCGATTGTCACGAAATACTCATCTAGAGAGAAAGAATTGGAAGGCATATTAAATCGAATAAAAATGGAAGATTTAGATGATGTCGCAATTCTTGTTCCTGACGAGAGTGATGTACGTGAAGTAAATGATTTTCTGAATCAAAGAGGAGTAAATACACAAGTTCATTATCGAACTGGAAATGTAGTTCCGTTTAGAACTGTCAACACATTGGACTTTTCAAACAATGACCTACCATGCATCCTGACATACTATGCAGCAAAAGGGTCTGAATTTGATAATGTCTTTGTGCCTTTTGCTAATGAGGCGAACACTTGTAAAAGAAATGCTTTTTATGTGGCATGCACTCGTTCTTCACGCAATCTGTATATCTCCTACACAGGAAAGCGAACATCCTTTTTGAAAGATGTTTCAAAGGAAAATATAGTTGAAATTGAAAATAATTAGACCTATGTTTTATTATATAAGTACAAACTCATGGAACTTACTGGAATCTTTCGTTTCAGAAAGTATATCACCATTCTCTTTCTACCAAGTCAGAGGATATGGGAATAATTTGAGCCGTTATTTAGATGGAACAAATGAAAGGGCTAATTATCTAATTTTGTCAACAAAGGAAATTAATGGTGATTATGTCTTGAGAGTCAATGATGAAATTCTAGACAAATCAAATATAGCTCCTGTCAAAAATAGTAAAACTCTATTTACATACAATAAGACAATCTACTACAAAAAGGGAGCTGTTGCTTTTCTGTTCTCTTCAAGAGATTTACTGGAATCTCTTGTTGCAGAATCGCAAATATTGTTTGAAGTAAAATGTATTGAAAAGTACAAGTCTGAATTTATCGTAAAGACGAGCAATGCGTTGCCTATATCCACAGGAAAAATAGCAAACGCCATATCTTTTCAACTTCAAGAATATGTTGCACAAGACTGTATTTATGACAGATTAAAGGGAATGATTGTTGCCTTTACTCGTGCAATGGCGTTTGCAAAAAATCCCCAAGAACAAAAACTAATGTGTATATTGCGTGATTTAAAAAATTCATTTGCTGGATTAAATACACAAGTTATGGTTTCTGAAATCGCTGTTTCAAATGAGAGTAAATATATTTCTCTAATCCAAACAGCTAAAGGGATATATAATGGTACTGTTAAGACAAGGACAAACTTGTTTGATATTCTTATGCAACATTTCTCTGAAATTGTCAAATTGGCAAAGGCTCGTGCAGAAGAAATATCTCAGAATAAACAAGCAAATAGTACAGACAAAAGAGATTTCTTAATAACACAAAAGGATGCTCTAGAAAGCAAACTTTACAGCATGGAATGTCACGATGGTATTTCTGATTGGATAGAAGAACTTAATTCTATAAAAAAGAAAGAACGTGATAATGGTATCAAAATGGGGAAAAAACGTGAATATTTCAAAAAGGGAACTTGGGAATATGAGCGTAAGAAGTATCTCAAACAAGAAATCAAAAAATACGAAGATGAAAATTACGAATTTAAGTCCATAAAGCAGCAGATCGCAGATATAAAACAACAGATAACGAACATAGAATCAGGTTCATCTATGTATGATACGACTTTAGGAGCTTTGTTTGTCCGTGTTAGTGATATTATGAATGATCTTATCGGTAAAGCAAAAGTATCTGGTGAGGCAAACGGAAACATTGATTACTCTCGTTTCTCGCTAAAGAACTTAACTATAAGCATTGATGTACTGAATTCTGATGAAGAAAAAGTATTTCTTGATATCATAATGAATGAAGCTCTTATGTGCAAACAAAGAGGTTTGTCTGACGAAGTTGTATTGAACCTTATTGTTGAATCAGCCAACAAATATAAGTGCTTAGAATGCTCTAACACAGAAAAAGGTAAGCAAATACTTAGCACTCTTCGGGAATTTTGGTCATACAAGCACAACCAATGCTCATCATTTAGCATTCCCGTCAACTTGGTTGTATTGAAATCCTTGATGGCTTTCTTTATCAAACCTTTTGGTTTTGACCAAATTGACCGATATGCCCAAAATAGAGGCATTGATAGTAAAGAGTATGGATATATGCTCCGAGGGGCATTAATCGGTTATACAGCCTTTCCAAAGACTTTTACCGATGCACTTTATACCAACACGGATATATACATTCCTATGGATGAATATTTAACAGCGATACACAAGCAAGTCGAAACGCAACACCCCTGCGATTGACTTGTACACAACAAAAGGGGTTAAAAGAAATATTTATGGGAGTTTTAAAACTGTCTGTTATAGAAGAGCAGAACAAACAACTCAAAAATAGATTAAGAGTTGTTGGACAAAAAGGACATATTGTTCGCATTAGCAACTGTTATTGTCCTTGTGAGTGTTTCATCAGAGAAGGCGAAGTTACAATGTGCGACGATGTTGCCTCTGCTGGAAGTTGGAACATTGATTAAAGAATCACTAATTAAGGAGAGCCATTGTTTAACACTTTGGCTTTCCTTATTTTATGCATATGGAAGCTATAGTATTTCAAACTCAAAACGAAAATTATTATTTGTATAGTCCTTTGAAAAAGGCAATATTGCCATTATCAAAGAATATGTACGATATAATTTCAAACGACAGAAATGAAGGAGACGAAACCTTTCGTCAGTTAAAGCAATATGGATATATCTTGACAAATATACTTCATCATTTGATAGTTATATAACAGGGAATACTATACAAGGAGTATTGGTAAAACTATCACAAATCATATTTGAGACAACAACACTCTGTAATCTTAGATGCGAATATTGTTGCTATAGCGAAGGATATGATACATTTGATAGCCGAAGAGGTATGTTGGGGAATCTGAAATTTGAAACAGCCAAAGGCATAATTGATTATTTGGCAATTCTTTTTCAGAAAGAACCTCTATCAAATGCACCTAAAGAACCTTTTGCCATTAGTTTCTATGGAGGTGAGCCATTGATGAATTTCGCTGTAGTGCGCCAAATTGTAGAATATGCAGAACGTATAGAATTTCGCAACCGTTCATTGTTTTTTACAATGACAACAAATGCAATGCTTCTATCAAAATATGCAGATTTTTTGTCACGTCACAAATTCAAAATGCTAATTAGTCTTGATGGCAACAAGGAAAACGACTCTTATAGAGTAACTCCTAAAGGGAATCCTTCGTTTGACATCGTAATGATGAACTTGAAGTGTGTTGAGAATTTATATTCAGAATGGTTCGCAACATTTCGCTATAATGCGGTTTTCACAAATAAAAGTGATGTAAGGGAAATTGTTGATTGGTTTAAGATGCAATTTAACACAACGCCGAATTTTAGCCCCCTTCATGTTCCTACAGAGGATGCAAAAGATGGAAACAGAATTCTATCTATGCTTAAAACTTTTGAAATTCCAGAGGATATAGAGTTGGTTCCAAGTTTAATCACTCAAAATCCGCTCTTTAATCGAATTTTGGTTTTTACTACAAGGCTGTTGAACAATTCAGTTAGCAAAGAGAGTGAGCTACTCGTAGATGAAAGTATAGAGAATAGCACCTTGCCAACTGGTACATGTATTCCATTTTCAAAACGACTTTTCGTAAGCTATAATGGGAAAATACATCCATGTGAAAAAGTCAATAGGGATTCACCGTTAGGATATATTGATAATAGTGGCTGTGTTCATATTGATTGCAATGAGGTAGCAAATGGATTTATGAAAAGAATCACAGAAGTTTCATCTTTATGCAAGAAATGCTACATGCAATTTTGTTGCACTAAATGTTCTTTTTGTTATAGCAATGGTAAATGTGATGAGTTTACTTCAAAAAGTAAATTCGCAAAACTATTGTCAGATGCTGTATCATACATAGAATCCCATCCTGACATAATAGAAGTGGTTGAAGAAAACATTATAATAAAATGAACAGACTGTACATAATTTTTCCACATTGCTATATCAAGGCAACATCAAAAGAATTGCTCATATATGATACAATAAAGTTTAGTAGCATATATATGAGGAATATTGTCGTCCCATATAAAGCCGTCAATACATTAAATCAGTGCGGTTATATAGATGATTGCGATGACAACAAGACTATTTTGCAAAAAATCGCCAACAACGGAGTCGGATATTTCATACAACCAAACAAGTCAATGCCTTATTTCCCCAAACGAGGATTACAAATAATGACCTCCTTAAATAAAGAAAACAAAGCTTTAGGGCACAACTTGGCATCATATACAAATATGATGTTGAAATCTATCACTTTTTTACTTAATAATACATTGTCTATAAATCTCAATTCATTTGCTTACAAGCAATTAGAGTATCCAAACGTTAATCATACAGAGATTGACATAGACACAATATTACTGCAACTTATTTCTTTTGACCTGGAAAGAATTGTCTTGTCTGGAGAAATTTCATGCGATAAGTTGGAAAGAATTTTAAATCTTGCCCAAACAAGAAACATACTTGTTGTTTTTAGAGTCCATTACTTGGCTTATCCTATTCAACATATACAAGATATGTTACGCAAGTATAGAACAATAATGGTAGAATTGCTTATCGATTCAGCTACCCCCTTAGATATTATAAACCTAAGAGAAGAAAGGTTAATCCTAAAATATATTGTAACAAATAATTCTGATTTAGACAAGCTTACGGGTGCAAAAGAAAATATAGTATTATGCCCTATATTCTTGGATGAAAAGAATATTACCCTACAGCCACAAATGGTTATAACCAAAGACGAGGTTCTTAAAATCAATCAAAATCTAAAAGACTGTTATTTGAAAGATTACATAAATACATCATACTTTGGTCATATAACAATCAATTATGACGGGATGGTCTATTGTGTAAATCAGCAAATTGAGTCTTTACAAAATCGAGACCTTGCTTGTATTATTAATAATTGGGTTGGTTCACAAGAATGCTATTGGTATTTCACACGAAATAAGAAATTGGAATGTAAGGATTGTGCACTTCAGGTTCTATGCCCTTCCATTTCAATTTATGAGCAACTAAAAATATACAAATGTCCTTGTAGGGTTTAGACTTCACTTTATTATACATGAAGCCTTGTTTTAGCAAAAAACGAGGCTTCATGTATTGTTTAGTCCAAATTCTCAGACGTAATATCTATCGTGTTTTTGGTATATAACTTATCCATACAAACAGAATCCTTTATCTTGATTGAGATTTCTTCTTTTCTTTATAGAATATACCCAATCCTAATTTTTGTGTTCCGTCCCAATTCGTAAGTTGGTCGGCGCAGCCATTGGAGCCACCAAGCGAAACGTATGTATCTGCACTACATGACATATGGTCAACAAAAGCGAGAAAGTTGTCAATGGCGTTGTCTGTGAATTGAACTTCATTCGTGGCGAAGAGTTTTGTCCAATTAGTGACACATTCTTGCTTGAAGTCTGTAAAACCATTCCACGACATACCAGATAAGAAACTTTTTGCTGCCGAATCTATACAGGCTTTAGAGTCCAATCCAATATTATGCTTTACAGCAGATGCCATAATGCCATAGTATATGGAAGCCGATTCTGTCTCGTTGAAGTTGACTCTGTCTGTTTTTGCAAAGGATGATAAAGCTTCGTGTCCCTCATGGATGAACTTGTCAAGCACTCCTATGTATCTATTTTGCCGAGCCATGCTTTCACGTTTGGCTTCGGCTTCTTTCCGAGCCTTTTCTTTTGCTTCTTTCTCCTTACGTGCTTCCACTCGTCTCCATGCGTCTGTCATTTCAGGCTCTTGCCAAATGGCATTCCAACGAGCCTTCAAATCATTGTACATTTCCATAAGTGTAGTATTATAACTTTTGGCACTGGCGAGTTCTTCCTTCGCACAGACAAGTTGAGTAGTCACTCGCTCCACAGCCTTCTCGTCAAGTTGAGAGATGCGTTGTTTGACTTTGTTGTTTTCAGTCTTTAGCGCATCATTCTCGGCACGAAGCGACTTGTTCTCCTCTATCTGCTTATTGAGATTCTGCATATAGTAAGTGTATGTCTTGTTGACAGACTTGCGTACATCTTCATTCTGCTTGTCACGTTCTGCATTGATGGCTGCTACAAGAGCCTTGATTGCAGCGTAGATATTAGCCACACGCTCCTCACGCCATGTCTTTTGTCCTATAAGCGTAGGAATCGGGATAGCAAGTTCTTTCTTTACGGCATTCATCGCTTCTTGAACTGGAGCCTTGATGTTGAGAAAAGGAATGGTCAGTTCCTTCTTGTCGATTGTGGCGAGCACTGCATATTTCTCCACTTTGTCAAGAGCGACTTTCGCCTGACGTTCCGCTTCAAGCACCACCTTGTTCTTATGCTTGCGTCCTCGCTTTTCTTCCTCTGAAAGTTCATCATAGGAGAAGCCTCTTGCCAAGCCATACTTATGTCCTACCTTGTTGTAATAGTCAGTATGCAGTTGGGAAAGGTATTGTGATTTGTCCTTTGCTCGCTCTCCCCACACTTTGGCATAAGAGACCCTTTCAACAACACCCTTTGCCGCTTCCGATTTTGTGTAGTTGTCACGTTCTTCTTTTGGAAGTGCTCTCCATTCTTTGGTTGTAAGAACATTTTCTGGATTATCCTTGTGAATGTACTTGCTTCCGATGCGCCCACGTTTCTTTACTTGTTCAACAGGCACGGTCTGCACATGGGCATGGATGCTTGTCTCGTCACAATGCACATCAAAGCCGATGACATTCTCTTCTCCCCATTTCTCACATGCAAAGCGGTAGGTGTCCAATGCCCAGTCATAGATGCCTTTTTGCAATACAACCTTGCTGTGGTCAGCATTTGGATCTGATGTGTTGAGTTTCTGTTCACCAAAGGCAAGCCTGTTAAGCACATCATGGTCACCACAGAAGATGATGCCGACAGTGCAGTTCGGACTGTTCCTTGAAACTTGGTCGGGACGCTTGGCATCCATATACGGCTTGAAACCAAGTTCATCAAGTCTGTGCTGCAAGCGTTCATGCAACGGCACCGACTGGGAACCAAGAGGCACTATCTTTCCACCCTTGACTATCTCAAAGTTGAGTCTCTTGCGTGAGTAGTTATAATGGTTGTTCTTGTCTATGTCCGCGTTTTTGAGTTGGTAACGCTTCTCGTCCCAACCTCTGCGCTCCGCCTCGTTGCCCACTTGGGACGAGAACGATTTCTTGTCTGTGCCTACATGAATGGCGGCACGTGGTATGTTTCTTTCCATAAGAATTTCATTTGAGCTTGTAACGTAGTTCTTGTATAATTGGAGACAGGTCTCGGGCGGAGCCTGAGCATAATAGAAGGACTTTTTAAGTGAACATCGCAAGCATGTGAATCTAAAAGTCCCTATTATGTTTAGGACTTTTGTGAAAGTCCGTCACGCAAGCGTGCTCGCAGAACCTTACCCACTCTGCTATGACTCTTCCACCAACACCAACCCAAGACTGTCTATTAGATGCTGGAGAGGCGGATGTTGCTTTATCAGCCTTTGTAGCGCCATCTGTGGCGTTTCCGTCATCAGCAGGAAGTCGGCAATGTCAAGACCATTGGTCTTTTGTTCATCGGTGGCATTGTCTTCCAAGATGTTGCTGACAAGAACTTGCTTGCATATTGATTGCAGCAACGGAAGTTTGCTTTTCCACTTATCCGTTGCC
>ENA-UOJR01002795-UOJR01002795.1-human-gut-metagenome-genome-assembly--contig:-C115P-NODE-2795-length-11693-cov-4.986596_pt1 | contig 11693 bp, 9 predicted proteins | sample MGYA00242354_ERZ723901 | MGnify/ENA metagenome assembly ERZ723901
CCAGCCATTTTTCATAGATATCCAGATTCCGCCGTCCTTGGGGCGGCTTATCCCCACGCTCGTGACGGATCACAATATCCTCGTGGAGCACATTGCCGGACACGCTCATCGCCTCATGTACCACGCCGGAGAAGACAAAGCCCGCATCCCTGCGCACAATCCGCTCCCGCTCATAGATCAGCGACGGCCGCCCATCCCGCCCGATGCCCGCATGGTATTTCATCATCACCGCATCCACATCGGCGGTCAGACGGGCTTTGAGCGCCATGAGCTTTTCCCGTTCGCTGCGCTCCATCACGTCGTCCGCATCCAGCCAGAGGATAAACGGCCTGGTCGCATAAGCAAAGGAAGCGTTGCGCGCGGCGGAAAAATCGTCGTCCCACGCGTAATCATAAACCCGCTGCGTGAACCGCAAAGCCACGTCTTTCGTTCCATCCGTCGAGCCTGTATCCAGAATGATGATTTCATCCACGGCGCCCTGCACGCTGCTCAGGCACCGGGCGAGTCTCTCTTCCTCATTTTTGACGATCATGCAAAGCGAAAGTTCCGTCATGGCGCTCCTTTCCGCCGCCCGCTTCGGCGCACGCCGGGCAGCCCTCTTTCATAGAGTATGTCGGGAGACGAAAAAACACGCTCCCTCATTTTCATGAAAGCAGGTGACTCTTCTTGCCGTATTATGTTGCCGGTTCATGTTCTCCGCAGAGCGGCCAACACATCCCGAACATGCAGAATGTTCAGGACGGCCGTTTCGGCAATTTCTGCCCGCGTCCGCCGTTCCCGCCGCCTTTCCCGCCGCCTTTCCCGCCGCCTTTCCCGCCCGTTCCGCCGAACTGTCCGATCTGCCCGACGGGACCTCAGGGTTCCATCGGCCCGATGGGACCGCAAGGCGTTCAGGGGCCGACCGGCCCGCAAGGGCCTCAGGGGCCTCAGGGCGCACAGGGACCTCAGGGTGCGGCGGGTTCCATCGGCGTAACCGGGCCGCAGGGCGCAACGGGCGCGACAGGTCCGCAAGGTGTTCAGGGCGCACAGGGCTTGCAGGGGCCGCAAGGCCCGGCTGGCGCGACGGGGGCGACAGGCGCAACCGGCCCTGCCGGCGGCGCGGCTCTCTCGGCCTATGCGTTTGGCGGCGTTGAAGGCTCTCTGACTGCCGCGGCCAACACGCCGATTTCCTTCCCGACCTTCGCCGTGCAGCCCGTTGGCGCAATTACCCAGAGTGCGGGCACGTTCACGCTCGTCACGCCGGGCACGTATCTGGTGACCGCCGTACTCAACCCGCCGCCCGGTTCCGCCGTGAACGCGGACGCGGTTCTGCGCAGCAACGGCACGGCCATCTCTTCCACCCAGACGCGCATTGACAACAACGACAACGCCGCGTCGTATATGCTGCAAACACTCATCACGTCCACCGGCACGACGACCGTCAGTCTGACCGCTTCCACCGCGCTGGCGCTGACCGGCGCAACGGCGGAAGACGTGCTCGCCTCCATTACGTTCCTGAGAATCGGATAACAACTCCCTCATACGCAAAACCCGCTCGGTTTTCACCGAGCGGGTTGATTGATTCTTCTGCGATCAGCCGCCGAATCCCGGCAGGCCCTCGATCGCATACGCGCGAACCGGGCAGGAATCCGCGCCGAGGATGGGCAGCGGCGAATAGCTCATGAAGAAGGTATCCTTCTCCAGATATTCAAGATTCTTGAGCACCTCAAGGAACACGCCGTCATACGCCATGATGATATCATGGAAAGGCTTGACGTCCGCTTCGCAGTTCTCGATGGACACGCCGTCGCCGAAGCCGACGCACTTCACCTTGTGGTCACGCATCCAGATGGCGGTCTCCGCGTTGATGAACAGGCGCTTGTCGGCCGGGCTGTTGGTTTCCGGCGTAAAGGGCGGGAACTTCCAGTTGCTGTCCAGAATGACGATATCGCCCTCCTGAATGCGGTCGCCGCAGGCGCGGTCGAGGTCGGCGGCGCTGATGTGGCTGTTCGGCTCAAGGAAATCGATGTTGACATAGATCGCGCGGCCCATGAACGTGGTCAGCGGCAGTTCGCCGACGGACTTGCCGTCCTCAAAGTGATGATACGGGCACTCGCAGTGCGTGCCGAGGTGGCTGGTCAGATCCAGCGCGGTATGAAAATCCGGAATCGGTCCACCGGTATTATAGCGGATCAGGTGGCAGCGGCGGCTTTCCGTTTTGGGATCGAGCACCTTCGTCAAATCGACAATGCGCAGGTTGCCCATCTGATATACGCAATCGGGCATGATGGTCTCCTCCTTTGAAACTCAATGGGATTTTCCCGCCATCATTATAGCAAATCCGCGTTTTTTGTCAATCGCAAACCCACCATGATTTACTTATCGACAAACGCGCGCAACGGGTGACTCCTGGCCGGATGAAATGGCGGGGTTCAGCCCCGCACCCCGCCAAGGACCTGAGGTTCTTGGCTTTCCCACTTGGTTTATCGCTTCACGATAAACCCGATAAACTGTTTTTTCTTCTCTTTTCTTCACTGACATTTTTGTTGTCTGAGGTGTTTCATGCCTGCATCTTATGTTCACCAATCCGTCGCGGCGCACGCCGCCGACGCACTTTCTTTACAGGATTCCGCCGCTGAACGCAGCGCGCTTCTGGCTGGCGCGGAAGGGCCGGACCCGATGTTTTTCTGTTTCCGTCCGGGCAAACCGTTTGCGCCGCTGGTCGGTTCGCTGCTGCACACGCAAAAGACGGACGACTTTCTGCTCGCTCTGTGCGAAGCCTGTGCAGGCGACGCGCTGCTTCGCGCCTACTGCTGCGGCTTTTTCACGCATTATGCCACGGATACGACCTTTCACCCGTTTGTCTATGCGCATTCCCTGACGGCAGAGGGCCGATATTCCGGCAACACGCACTGCACGCTGGAACACCAGCTGGAGACCCTGCATTACCGCCGCGAAGGTCACGCGACGGGGCTGCCTGTTCAGATGGGCGGTTTCGCCGCGCTGGACGACGCACAGCGCAAAAAGATTGCCGCCGCGCTTTCTGTTGCGCTTTCGCGCGTCTTCCCTGACTCCGCGCTTTCGCCGCGCCGTTTGGAAACCTGTTTTTCGGACGCGGTGAGCCTTTGCCGCCTGCTCCGTTCGGAGGACGGCAGGCGTTTCCGCACGTGGGGCAGCGTGCTCTCCCCCTTCAAGCTGGACGCGACGCTGCACGCGCACATGATGCCCGCCGAGCCGCCGACGGAAGACATTGCCAACGATGCGCATGCCCCGTGGGCCTCCATCTGGGTGCCGGACGAAATTCGTCACGACAGTTTCGACGACCTTTTCGCCGCGTCGGTGAGCCGTTCGGAAGAGCTGATGACCGCCGCCGACTCGCTGATGAAGGGACGCGATTCCTACGCCGCTCTGCGCTCGCTGCACGGCGGGCTGAGCTACGATTCCGGCCTGCCGTGGCAGGAAACCTGCCCGCCGTCGCAAGCGCCGGGGGTAAAGCGGTAAGAAGGAACCGGGGTACGATTGGGACTCCGTCCCAAACCCTGCCAGAAACCTGAGGTTTCTGGACTTCCCGCCAGATTGATTGCTGTGCAATCAAAACATACTGTCCGTAGCCATATAATTCTCTCCTCATTTATCGCGCAGCGATAAATGATAGGGGAAATCCAAGAACCTCAGGTTCTTGGTGGGGTCTGGGGCAAAGCCCCAATAACACCCCCAACGTTCTCTCCCGCTTTTTCAATCTCCCCCTACTCAAGCAAATGAGGTGAATGAAATGACATTGTTTCTTTCCTACCTGATCAACGGCATCAGTTTGGGAAGCGTTTACGCCATCATCGCGCTGGGTTATACGATGGTGTACGGCATCGCTAAAATGCTCAACTTTGCGCATGGCGACGTCATCATGATCGGCGCGTATGTCTCCTTCTGCGCCATGCAGTACCTAGGCTTGCCCGCGCTCGTCTCCGTTGTGCTTGCGATGGTCGCGTGTACCGCGCTGGGCATTGTCATCGAGGGCTTAGCCTATAAGCCGCTGCGCCAGGCGCCGTCGCTGGCCGTGCTGATCACCGCCATCGGCGTGAGCTACTTCCTCCAAAACAGCGCGCTGCTCATCTGGGGTTCCGCGCCGAAGAGCTATCCGTCCGTGATCACCCTCGGCTCCATCAACCTGATGGACGGCCAGCTCGTCATCTCCGGCGGCACCATCGTCACCGTGCTCGCCAATATCGTCATCATGGTGGCGCTCACCCTGTTTACCGGCCGAACCAAGTTCGGCAAGGCCATGCGCGCAGTCTCCGAAGATAAGGGCGCGGCGGAACTGATGGGCATTAACGTCAACGCGACGATCTCCATGACCTTCGCCATCGGCTCGGCGCTGGCCGCCGTTGCGGGCGTGCTGCTCTGCTCCGCTTACCCGACGCTCCAGCCGACGACCGGCTCCATGCCGGGCATTAAGGCGTTTACGGCGGCTGTATTCGGCGGCATCGGCTCCATTCCGGGCGCGATGATCGGCGGCGTGCTGCTGGGCGTGATCGAGATTCTCGGCAAGGCCTATGTCTCCACCGAGCTGGGCGACGCGCTTGTGTTCGCCGTGCTCATCCTCGTGCTGCTCGTCAAGCCGACCGGCCTGCTGGGCAAGCCCGTGCGCGAGAAAGTGTGAGGTGAAATCCATGAGAAGCAAAAAATTCCGCAGCACCCTGATCACGTTCGGCATGGTCGTCGCGGCGTTTATCGCCTGCCAGGTGATGATTTCCACCGGCGCGATGACCCGCTCGCTCAAAGGTCAGCTTGTGCCGATCTGCGCGTATATCGTCATGGCTGTTTCGCTGAACCTGACGGTCGGCATTTCCGGCGAACTGAGCCTCGGTCACGCGGGCTTTATGAGCGTTGGCGCGTTCTCCGGCATCGTGATGGCTATGTGGCTGAGCAAGGGTGTGGGACTGGCCAACGAAACCGTCTGCCTGCTGCTGGCGATTCTGACTGGCGGCGTGGCGGCAGGCATTGCGGGCGTGCTGATCGGCATTCCGGTGCTGCGTCTGCGCGGCGACTACCTCGCCATCGTTACGCTGGCGTTCGGCGAGATCATCCGCAATGTCATCAACTGCCTGTATATCTCCCTGGACGGCAGCGCGCTGCATATCGCGTTCAATAACCCGAACGTGCCGGGCAAGCTGCTGGTCAACGGCCCCGCGGGCGCGACGGGCGTGACCAAAATCGCGACGTTCGGCATGGGCTTTGTGCTCGTGCTGTTCACGCTGTTCGTGGTGCTCAACCTGATTGACAGCCGTTCCGGCCGTGCGATCATGGCCATCCGCGACAACCGCATTGCGGCGGAAGCGATGGGCCTGAATGTGACGAAGTACAAGATGATGGCGTTTGTCACCTCCGCCGTGCTGGCGGGCATGGCGGGCGCGCTCTACGGCCTGAATTTCTCCACTGTCGCCGCGTCCAAGTTCAAGTTTGATACGTCCATCCTCGTGCTGGTGTTCGTCGTGCTCGGCGGCATCGGCAACATCCGCGGCTCGATCATCTCCGCGACGCTGCTCACCATCCTGCCTGAGCTACTGCGCGCGTTTGCGAATTACCGCATGCTCATCTATGCCATCGTGCTGATTCTGGTCATGCTGGCCACGAACAACCCGACGCTGCGCAGTCTGGTGCAGCGCATCATCCCGCATAAGAAGGGGCAGAAGAAGGAGGCTGACGAGGCATGACGGAGACGAAGAAGCGCGCCGCGACCAGGATGGTTCCGGCGCCCAGCCACGGCATCATCCCCGAACGCGATTTTCATGAGCGCCCCGTGCTGGAGGCGCGCAACCTGGGCATCGATTTCGGCGGCCTGCATGCCGTCGAGGATTTCAACCTGATTATCGGCAAGACGGAAATCGCCGGCCTGATCGGCCCGAACGGCGCGGGCAAGACCACCGTCTTCAACCTGCTGACTAAGGTGTATCAGCCGACGATGGGCACGATTCTGCTCAATGGCCGTGATACTGCGGGCATGAACACCGCGCAGGCCAACAAGCTGGGTATTGCGCGCACGTTCCAGAATATCCGCCTGTTTGATAACATGTCCGTCGAGGACAACGTGCGCATCGGCCTGCACAATCAGGTGCGGTACGGCATGTTCTCCGGGATTTTCCGCATGCCGGGCTATTGGCGCGGCGAGCGCGAAATGCACGAGCGCGCGCTCGATCTGCTGAGCATTTTCGATATGCAGGATCTGGCGAACCATCAGGCGGGCAGCCTGCCTTATGGCGCGCAGCGCCGACTGGAAATCGTCCGCGCGCTGGCGACCAACCCGTCGCTGCTGCTGCTGGACGAACCGGCGGCGGGTATGAATCCGCATGAGACCGAAGAGCTGATGGAAAACATCACCAAGATCCGCGATCAGTTCCACATCGCCATCCTGCTCATCGAGCACGACATGAGCCTGGTCATGGGCATCTGCGAAGGCATCTGCGTGCTCAATTACGGCAAGATCATCGCCAAGGGCACGGCGGAGGAAATTCAGAATAACCCGGTGGTCATCGAGGCCTATCTGGGCAAACGGAAGGAGCAGTGAGCCATGAGCATACTGAAGGTTGAAGGGCTTAACGTCTATTACGGCAGCATTCATGCCATCAAAGGCGTCTCCTTCGAGGTCAATCAGGGAGAAATTGTCACGATGATCGGCGCGAACGGCGCGGGCAAGTCCACCACGATGAATACCGTCGCGGGTCTGCTCAAGCCTAAGAGCGGCAGCATCACCTTTGAGGGCCACGACGTCACCACCACGCCCGCGAACAAAGTCGTTTCGCTCGGCCTTGCGCTCTGCCCGGAGGGCCGGCGCGTCTTCCAGCAGATGAGCGTGCGCGAGAACCTTGAGATGGGCGGCTATACGCGCCCGGCAGGCGAAATCGCCGCGTCGCTGGATCAGGTGTTCGAGCAGTTTCCGCGCCTGAAAGAGCGCCAGCGCCAGATTTCCGGCACGCTCTCCGGCGGCGAACAGCAGATGCTCGCCATGGGCCGCGCGCTGATGAGCAAGCCGAAGCTGCTGATGCTTGACGAACCGTCCATGGGTCTGGCTCCGATTCTGGTGGAACAGATTTTTGAGATCATTCTGAAACTCAATCAGACCGGCACGACGATTCTGCTGGTTGAGCAGAACGCGCAGATGGCGCTTTCCATCGCCAACCGCGCCTATGTGCTGGAAACCGGCCACATTGTCAAGGAAGGCAGCGCCGACACGCTCATGCACGATGACGCGGTGCGCAAGGCATATCTGGGATAAAGACATCACATTGCACGATCCTTTCCTGTCGGGGAGAGGATCGTTTTTTTCTTTGCAGAGCAGCTTGAACGAACGTGCGTTTTGGAGTACAGTAATAAAGAAGGAGGGGACGAGTTTGAAACGCGAAATGGATCAAAAGTCGCCCAACGTGACGCGCGGACAGGCGGCAGAGTATTTCGGACTTTCTAAAAATGCGCTGCGCAACTACGAAACGATGTGCCTGGTCGATCCGCAAGTGGGCGAAAACGGCTATCGATATTATCACGAAGAAGATATTTCCGCGCTTTCGACGATTCGGATGTATCGTGACATGGGCTACACGCTCGAAAGCATTCAGCAGCTGATGAGAAGCCCTTCGCTCCAGAACCTGAGCGAGCTGTTTGACGAGCATCAAAAGGAGCTGTTCGCCATGCAGGAGGAATTGATTCGGCAGACACGCAAGTGCTGCGCCATGAACACGCGGTTGGGCAAAGCGGCGCGCGCCCCCTTGGTTGAGGAAAGCCGGGAAACAGTCGAGCTGCTGTGGAAGCCGAGAATCGACGAGCCGGGCCAAATCGGAGACGAAACGGATAAACAGTGGCTGACCGCTTTCCCGGACGTCAGTATTTCGGGCATTCTGGATTTTGAGCAGGGGCAGCTGACCCGCATTGAATGCGGCATGGCGATCGACATGGCCAAGCGGACGCAGTATGGGCTGGAAATAGATTCGAGCACGCGTCAGATTGTGATAAAACATTGCATCTATGGCATACTTCCCTGTCACATGATTGATGGAAATTACGTGGTGGAGGACTATATGCCCCTTTTTGAATACGCCAGAAAAAACGGATTGAAGCCCGGAAACCGTGTGTATACGCGGGGATTGGCGGCTTGTCATATGGATCATCTGCCGGAATATTATCTGGATTTGTGGCTTCCGCTGGAGGAAGACTGAAGAACGGAATTCGCAAAAAAATATCAAACTGGCTTGACTGTGACATTGTTGCACGGTATATACTTTTCCCAGCTTTCAACCCCGGAGCAATAAAAAGGAGGAAACTGGGATGAAAAAAGTGTGGGCATTGTGCCTGAGCGCGTGCATGGCTGCGACCCCGCTGCTGGCTTCGGCCGAAACGGCGTATACGGATGGCACGTATACGGCGGTCAAGCCGGGCTTTGGCGGCAACGTGACGGCGACAGTCAGCGTGTCGGATGGGAAGATCGACGCGGTGTCGCTCGTCGGCGACAAAGAGACGCGTGGCATCGGCTCCAAGGCGATTGAGCTGCTGCCGGAGCAGATTGTCGCGGCGCAGAGCGCCGAAATCGACGGCATTGCGGGTGCTACGGTCTCCAGCACGGCGGCATTGAACGCTGTGCAGGCGGCGCTGGATGAAGCGGCTGGCAAGGACACGGCGACAGTCAAGATGGCGCCGGGCACGTACACGATCCAGAAATACGGCTTCCAGCAGATCGAGCCGGTGACTGTCACGATGACGGTGGACGAAGATCGCATTTTGAGCGTGGAACTGGACGGCAATAAGGACAGCGTCGCGATGGTTCGTTCGGTGAAGAACCTGCTGATCCCGCGCATTATCGCCAATCAGTCCTACGCGGTGGATGCGATCACGGGCGCGACCTCCACGAGCAACGCGGTGCTGACGGGCGTTCGCGATATGCTGGCGGATGCGCTTGTGGCGGGCGGATCGGATGAATCCGCGTTGGCGGCCTTCGAAAGCCGCGAGGCCAAGAGCGACATCAGTGAGACGGTCGATGTAGATGTTCTCGTCGTGGGTCTCGGCGCGTCCGGCACGGCGGCGGTTCTGGCTGCGGCGGAAGCACAGCAGGACGCGGGTCAGCCGGTCAGCGTGCTGGGCATCGACACGGCGGGCCGTTGGGGCGGCACGGGTGCCTTCACCGGCTCCATCATGGGCGTGAACGCAAAGGGCTTTAAGGAAAAGCTCAACAACGGTCAGGACTATATGGACGGCGAAGACCTGTATAACACTTGGCTTGAATATACCGAGGGTGACGCGAAGAATGAAATCATCAAGAAATTCCTCGATAATTCCGGCGACACGGTGGATTGGCTGGCGGATGAGCACGGCATGCTGCTCAACGAGCCGATTGCGTATTTCGGCAGCAAGTGGGCATGTGTGTACGACTATGTGAGCCGCAACACCTACAAGGCCGACCGCGATTACAACGACGATTACCAGGGCACCGAAGCCATCGACGGCCAAAATACGATGGTGGATAAGTATTATCAGCGTCTCTACAACGATTTTGAAGCAATGGGCGGCAAAATCATGTTGGAGACAACCGGATACGGCCTGATTTATGACAAGGAAGCCAACAAGGTGACGGGCGTTTTGGCGGAAGGCCATGACGGCACGAAGTACACCATCAACGCCAAGAGCGTGATTCTGGCGACGGGCGGCTATGGCGGAAGCGACGAGCTGAACGTGAAGTATTTGAGCGAGAACCCGTATTGGAAGCATCTGGGCGACGACACGTGGCAGATGATCGGCATGGAGCAGAACACGGGTTTGATGATCGTCGCGGCGACGGATATCGGCGCGGGCACGTTCCACATCGATACGCCGCCGATGGTGCATTTTGCGGGCACGAACATCGTGCTGCATGATTATCCGGTCAATGCCTCTGACGACGGCTCGATCAACCTCTGGTATGGATGGGATTTCACCTGGTCGAAGAACGACGTGCCCACCGCGCTTGCACTCACCAGCACCTCTCCTTGGGTGAATGCCGATGGCGAACGCTTTGAGCCGGAAGGCGCAATGTTCGGCTGGTGGAAGGCAGGCCCCAGTTATTGGGCGGTATATTCCCAGAACCTGATCGACGATATCGCGGCAAATGGCTTCCCGGCGAAGATCAGCACGTATGCCAACGCGACGCAGGGCGGCATGGCTGCGGGCGTTCCGGTTCCGGAAATGCAGGATATTCTGGATAAGCTGGCGGTTTCCGGCCAAATCTGCAAGGCGGATACGCTGGAGGAGCTGGCGGCGCAGATGGGTGTGGACAAGGATACCTTTGTCAAGACCATCGACGATTACAACGGTTTCTGCAAGGCGGGCGAGGATACGCAGTATGGCAAGGCACCCGAAAAGCTGCTGGAGCTGACGGGCGGCCCGTATTATGCGATTAAGTGCTATTCGCATTCCTTCTGCTCCTGCGGCGGTCTGGATATCAACGAAGACATGCAGGTGCTTGCGGCAGATGGCGAAACGGTGATCGGCAATCTGTATGCGGTCGGAAACGACAGCTGCGGCGTGCTTTACACCGATAAAAAACCGTATGTGACCTATGGCGGTGCGGCGCTCGGCTGGGCGTATACCTCCGGCCGACTGGCCGGCGGCTATGCAGTGCAGAACGCGGCTCAGTAAAAATCGGTTTATAGTTTAATGAATGGGGCCGTCCTTCTCGCAAGAGAAGGACGGCTCTTTGCGTGAAATCTAAAGCTACTTTAGAAAATAATGGGTATCTTTCGTATGCAAACAAATTGACGAATGCAATCAGACGTGTTAATATAACAGATACACCAAAGGCTTGCGGCGGCATGCTTTGCGCGAAAAAGCATGCGGAGTTTGCAAGCGGGGTTGTCGACCTATGAGGAGGTTTTGTCAAATGAAGAAACTTGCATCTGTGGTGCTTGCTTCTGCGATGGCCGTCGTGCCGTTCGCTGCCGGTCTGGCTGCGACGTTTACGCCGGGCGAGTATGAAGCGTCCGCGCAGGGCTTTGGCGGCGCTGTGACCGTCAAGGTGACCGTGGACGAAGAAAAAGTGACCGCTGTCACCGTGACCGGCGAGGGTGAAACCCCGACGCTGGGCGGCGCTGCGATTGAGGGCTATAACACCTCTCTGGTGGGCGTGTCCGACGCTGACACTGTTGATGCGACGGCTGGCGCGACCGTGACCAGCACCGCCGTGAAGGACGCGCTGGCCAAGGCGTTGGCCGAGGCGAAGGGCGAAGCCGTTGCGAACGACGCGGCTGTGGCCTTCACTGCCGGCACCTACACCGGCACCGCGAAGGGCTACAACGGCCCGGTTGAGGTCTCCGTGACCTTCTCCGACAGCGCCGTGACCGCCATCGAGGTCGGCGCGAACAAGGAAACCGATCACGTGGGCAACGTTGCCTTCGAGCCGGTGATCGCGGACATTTTGGCTGCGAACGGCACGGGCGTGGACGGCGTTTCCGGCGCGACCTTCTCCAGCAACGCGATCCGCAACGCGGTGAACGACGCTGCCGAGCAGGCGGGCTGCACGAACATGGACGCCTTCAAGGCTGCGACCGTGAAGCACGAGGCGCAGGCTGCGATCGAGGAGACCTATGATGTGGTCGTCGTCGGCGCGGGCGGCGCTGGCATCGCGGCGGCGGCGCAGGCCGCGCAGGCCGGCAACACCGTGCGGGGCGTCGTGGAGCCCGCGGAAGGCGGCGGCCACCGGC
>ENA-UOJR01002796-UOJR01002796.1-human-gut-metagenome-genome-assembly--contig:-C115P-NODE-2796-length-11692-cov-10.363410_pt1 | contig 11692 bp, 9 predicted proteins | sample MGYA00242354_ERZ723901 | MGnify/ENA metagenome assembly ERZ723901
CTTTCTTTATTTCCATGACAAACCCAGCCTAAGCAAAAGGTTGCGGCACAGCAGACGATTAATGTTCTCTTTCTTGAAGTTCCAAGGAGATAACCAATTCCCCAGCCATAGAACCCGTTAACGGAAAACTGGAGGAAAAGACTGTATTTTTACCATACTGTTGAGATGAAACAATCATACCCTATGGCAGAGCCAAGCAACAAGCTGTAACACTCCATATAATGCTCGAAACATCCCCAACGCCCTGCTTTTCCACAGAGTCGGGAGACGTCCGTATCCGAAAAGGGCCTGCATATCACCTCACCTTCCATTGACCTATACGAAAGTCTTTGAAAGGGGTGGGGGTAGATTGGAGGGGGCGGGGAGAACTTTCTGAAGAAAGTTCTCCCCGTCCCCTCCAATCTTCTACAGCTTCCTCAGCTTCTTCTCAAACCGCTCGTATTCGCTGAAAATACACGCACAGTAGTTCTGGCGGTACAGGCCCATTTCCTTGGAGCGGTCGATCCCGGCCTGCCACAAGGGGCGGAAGTCCCGGTACAGGAACTCGGAACCGAATCCGGCGTCGCTCCTGTAGTCACCGGACGCCGCGACGCGGGTTCCGATTCCCCGGATGGCGTCGTGCTGCTGGTGCCGGGAATACAACAGGCTTGTGGTAAAGCAGTCGAAACCGTTCTCCGAGGCGATGGCACAGGTCAGGGCAAGACGGCTCTCGTAGCAGTAGCCGCAGCGGGCATACCCTTGATTGTCCGCGATACCCAAATCGTGCACCATCTTGAGCCAGCCGGGCAGATCATACACATCGTCCTGCCACAACATGGGCAGATCCATCTGTTCCGCCACCTGTTCCATCGCCTCCCGCCGCCGAAAATATTCGGAGACGGGATGGATGTTCGGATTGGCGAAGTATCCCGTGACGTCATAGCCCTCGTCGCGCAACGACTGGATGCACATGATGCTGCACGGCCCGCAACAGGCGTGCAGGAGCACTTTCTTGCCGTTACCTGCCATTGTTCTGCCCGTTGTGCTGATGGCCCTGCTGCTGTGCTGGAGCTGCCGGCGCGGAAGAAATACCCTCGATGCGGATATCCAGACGGATGTGGAATTCCTTTTCCATGAGCGAGAGCCGTTCGCGCTTGTGATTCAGAAGATACAGCCCGAGCTCAGCGTCCACGCTGTGGGCGTACTCGGTCTGCCCCGCCGCCGCAGCGCTGCGCATGGCGCGGTGCAGGTCGCGAAGCGTCTGTACGGACTGCCACTCCATATTGCGGCGCTGGCCCGTCCCCTTGCAGTGGGGACAGGTCTCCATGCTGATGGAGATCGCCGAGGAGCCGGTCCGCTGGCGTACGATCTGGAGCAGGCCAAAAGAACTCATCTTGCCGATGTCGTGACGGGCGCGATCGCCCTTCATGGCGTTGCGGAGTTCTTTTTCAACCTCACGGCAATGCTCGGGATCGCGCATTTCAATGAAGTCGATGACGATCTGCCCGCCGATGTCGCGCAGGCGAAGCTGGCGGGCGATGGCCGTCGCCGCTTCCATATTCGTACGGAAGGCCATAGCCTCAAAATTCGTCTTGCCGCCGATCTTGCCGGAGTTGATGTCGATGGCCATAAGCGCCTCGGTCTGGTCGAACACCAGACGCCCGCCGGACGGCATGAGCACTTCGCGGGAATGTACCTGCTCGATCTGGTTGAGAAGGCCGAAGTGTTCCCAAAGGGTCTTGTCATGCTTCTCATAGAGATGCACGAGGTCGCCCTTGCGCGGGAACAGCAGGGAAGCCATCTCCCGGATGGCTTCGGCGGTTTCCGCGTTGTCCACCCAGACTTCGGACACGTCGTCGGACAGATAGTCCCGAACGCTCCGGCTGGCGAGGCCCGGTTCCTGATAGATCAGGGAGGGGACCTTTTCCGTGGTGGCGCGCTTGCGGATATCCTTCCAGACGCGCTTGAGGAAAGAGAGGTCCTTCTGGAGCGTGGTCTTGCTCGTGCCCGCGCTCACGGTGCGGACGATGGCCCCAAGCCCTTCGCCGGGCTCAAGGCCCCGGATGAGCTCGCGCAAACGGTTGCGCTCCTCGCCGTCCTCCACCTTGCGGGAAATGCCGATCTGCTCCTGCCCCGGCGTCAGCACGAGGAAACGCCCGGCGAGCGACAGCCATGTGGTCAGGAACGCGCCTTTGGAGCCGTTGGGCTCCTTCACGACCTGCACGAGGACTTCCTGCCCGGGCTTGAGCACTTTCTGGATGGGCGGGTATTTGCGTCCCTTGGTGGGTTCGTGGGGCTGGAGGTAATATTCGGGGTGCACTTCGTCGATCTGCAGGAACCCGTTCTTCACGTTCCCGTAATTGACGAAGGCGGCTTGCAAGTTGGTGTCGATATTGTTGATGACGCCTTTGTAGATGTTGCCCCGGATCTTGGCCTGATGGGTCATCTCCACGTAGTACTCGCGCACGGAGCCGTCTTCGGTGAGCACCACCTCGACCATATCGCCGGGCAGGACGCTGACCAGCATCTTGCGGTCCACGCCGGACGCGGCGGCCTTGGCGGACTTGCGGCCCTTCTTGGCGTCCTGCTCCTCTTCGCCTTCCTCGGCGGACTCGCCCTCGGCTTCCTGCAGCGCGGCGGTAGCGGCGGCCTTCTTGTTCCGGCGGCGGCGTGGCTTGCGCGGCACGCGAGGCGTGCGCGCCTCCTCACCCTCGGCTTCGGCGGGAGCGGCAGCGGGTTCGTCGTCATCATCGTCATCAAAAACGAACACCTCATCCTCGGGCACGGCGGCCTGCTGGTCCTTCAGCGTCTCCTCAGCCTGTTCGGCGGCGGGACGCGCGGGTTTGCGGCGGCGGGAACGGGAGCGGGTTTTGCGGGGAGCCTCTTCGCCCGTGGGGGCGGATTCCTGCCCGGATTCAGCCCCTGCGGGCTCATCTTCGACGGCGGGCGCGGATTCGGCAAAGGCCTCAGCCGGAGCGTCGGCGGCTACGGGCTCATCAAGAATGGGCGTTTCACCCGCTTCCGGCGCGGCTGCGTCAACGGCGGCCTCGCCTTCGGCGGGACGGCGGCGGCCCCGACCGCTGCGGCGGGAACGGCGGCGCTTCGCGGGTGCGGCGGCATCGCCTTCGGCGGTTTCGGAAGCATCGGCGGCAGCGGATTCCTCCGGCGAGGCGACGGCAGGGACGGCGGCGGGTTCGGACACGGCGGGAACGGCGGACGCAACAGCCTCGGCGGGCAGAACGGAAGCGGCGACGGCGGGAATCTGAACGGGATGTTCGGTCAACACGGGCTGTTCAGGCTGCTTCGGCTCCACAGGCGCCTCAACAGGCTGTTTCGGCTGCTCGGACTGTTTCCGGGCTGTTTTCGCCGCAGACTGCTTCGGCGCGGGGCGTTTCCGTGCGGGAGCCTCGGGCGCGGGCGGGGCCGACACGGACTGTTCCTCCACGGGTTGCGCCGGCACGGCGTTCTCCGGAGCGGAAAGTTCCAGCGTGGCCTGCTCCACGGCAGGCTTCTTGCGGCGCGGGCGGCGGGGCTTCTTTTCGGGAGCGGGCTCGGAAGGGGTTTCAACGGCATCCGCAGCGGCGGACATGGGCTTTTCGGACGCAGCCGGCTGTTCCGCCGGGGCTGCGATCTTTTCAGAATCGGTCATATGTTTCCTCAAAAAAACAAAAAAGTATCGGGGTGCCGTCCGGCTGGCGCGGGCGGCCGCAAAAATCGCGGGCTCGGACGCGCCGTTCGCTCGGCGTCTCCGAAGGAGCCCCATGCATACGGGCCTCGCCGGGAGAAAGCCTTTCCGGAGAATACGGAAGGCGGGCAAGGCCGCAAGACGCGGGTTTCCAAAAAATTTTTCCGGCGGTGACAAATGCCCCTGCGCACGGACAGGCCAGCGGTCCGGGCGGGGAAGCGACGATCCGGGCGAACCGGTCAGTCCAGCATGTGAAGCGTCACCGACAGGTCGTCCCCCGCAAGCCGCAGGACGGCATAGCCGCCCGTCGCAAACGCGCCGGGATTGACCAGCACGGTGCGTCCGAGGCGATCCACGGCGCGGGATTCATGGATGTGTCCGCACAGGCACACATCAGGCTGCGCGTCCAGAATGAAGTCACGTACGGCGGAGGAACCAACGTGGATTCCGTCCCCGACGATGTCGCACAGCGTGTCATGCGGAGGCGTATGCACGGAAAGCACCACATGACGATACGTCCGGGCCTCCCTCCACATGTGTTCGAGCCAGTCCGCAAAGCGGGACTCGGGAAATTCGCTCGGCGTACCGAACGGCGTGAACGTGGAGCCGCCAAGCCCCATGAGCGCGACGCCGGGAGCCAGCTCACGTACGCATAAATGGGTATTCCATCCCTGCTTGGCAAGCCAGTCCGTGACTTCGGCGCGATCCATGTTGCCGATCTGCGCGTAAATGACGGGATTGTAGCGGGTGAGCTTCTCAAGCACATTACGGGCCTGCGCCGCGCCGCCGGTGACGGTCAGATCGCCGGTGACGATGATGCCGTCGGCCTCTTCCAGCCCCTGGATTTCGCCAAGCCGGGCTGCCTTGTCGTGAAGATCGCCCATGACGATCCATGTGCGGACCCCGGAGGACGGGGCCGCCGCACCGGAAGTTCCGGAAGCGGGGACCGCAAAGGACGAAAGAGGCTGGGCGCTTGGCATGTCGGCAACTTCCTTGTACTGTTGGGGTTGCAGGGTATACCGGCTTGCCTTTCCCTGCAAGGGATTCCGCTTCACTGATCTTTCGTACCCTAACCTATTGTTTCAGGTTTGACAAAGGTGCGCCATGTCCCTTCCCCCGACCTCCCCTTCCGCGACGGGTACGCCCTCCGGCCTCGCCGTACCGGACAGAAATATCTTGCGTTCCAAGCTGATACGCGCCCGTAAAGCCCTTGCCCCCGCCGAGTGGGAACGCCATTCCGCCGCCGTCCAGCGGCGTGTCCTCGCACTCCCCGAGTGGCGCGACGCCCGTACTGTCGCCATGTATATCGCCGTGCGGAACGAAATCTCCACCGATGAAATTATCAGACGCGCGTGGGCCGAAGGCAAACAGGTGCTCCTGCCCCGCTGCCTCCCGCCGAGCGCGGGCGAAGGAATCATGGAATTCGTCCTGTGCCGGGGCTATGATGAACTGGCGCCCGGCGCCTTCGGCCTCTCCGAGCCCGGCCCCGCGTGCGTACCCCTGCCCCGCACGGGATGGGGGCAGGACGCCGCCGGAACCTTCGTCCCGCCTTCCGGGACGGATGCGTCTCTCCGGCTGCCGGATCTGATTCTGGTCCCCGCCGTGGGCATCAGCCCCGCCGGGGCGCGCCTCGGGTACGGCAAGGGCTTCTACGACCGTCTGCTCGCCCTGCCCGGCTGGGGCGGCGCGAAGCGGCTCGCGCTGGTCCACTCCCTCCAGCTCGCCGCATTTCCCGCCGGGCCTCTGGACATCCCCATGCACGGCTACGCTACCGAAAAGGAACTCATATGGCTCTGAGCTTCATCCCCTTCGCCTTTCCCGGCGCCCCGGGCGTCCGCTGCGCCTTCCAGACCCGCGACTGGGGCGTTTCGGAAGGGCCCTATGGAGGCGGGAACATCGCCTATACGGTAGGGGACGATCCCTTGCGCGTCTCGGCCAACCGGCTGGATCTCGCCGCATCTCTTGAGCTTGCCGAAATCGCCGAACTCGATCAGATCCACGGCGATACGCTCGTTTTCGATCCCCCGGCCTCGCCGCTGGAGCGGTTTGTGGAGCCGCCCGCCTTTCCCAAAGGGGACGGCCTTGCCACGGACAAACCCGGCATCGGCCTGATCATCAAGACCGCCGACTGCCAGCCCGTCCTCGTCGCGCACAAGGGAGGGCGGCACATCGCGGCCTTCCACATCGGCTGGCGCGGCAACCGCCTGCGTTTCCTCCAGTCCGGCATCGCGGCCTTCTGCGGGCGCTACGGCCTCGACGCCCGCGATCTGCTCGCCGTGCGCGGCCCGAGCCTCGGGCCGCAGCGCTCGGAATTCGTCAATTACGGCAAGGAATGGGGCCCCGATTTCGCCAACTGGTTCAACGCCCGCGACAAGACCATGAACCTCTGGCGGCTGACCCGCGATCAGCTGCTGGAGGCGGGCCTGCCGGACGAAGGCATCTTCGGCCTCGATCTGTGCACGGCGTCCATGCCGGACAGCTTCTTCTCCTACCGCCGGGACGGGATCTGCGGGCGTCAGGCCAACGTCATCTGGATAGCCTAAATGCCCATGCTGCTGGACATCCGGGATACGGTGGCCGACTATGCGGAACTCATCGCCCGCGTGGTCGGCGTGGATGTGGAAGTCGTGGACGCGGGCCTGAACCGCCTCGCCGGGACGGGCCTCTATGCCTCCGGGGTCGGGGAAAACATCCGCGCCGAGGGCGAAACCTACCGCCACGTCATGCGCATCCGGCGCTCGTTCGTCATGGAGACGCCCCGCGAGCATTTCATCTGCACCCGCTGCCCGGGGCGCGACCTCTGCCGCGAAACCCTTTCCATCAGCACGCCCATCATCGACGGCAGCGACGTGCTCGGCGTCATCGGGCTCGTCTGCTCCACCGACGAGGACCGCGCCCGTGTCCTCGGGCACAAGGACGTGTACGTCCAGTTCATCGAGCGCTGCGCGGAATTCATCCTGCACAAGCTCCACGACCACGCCGACCTGCTCCGCGCCCGGTCATTCCTCGACATCATGCTGCGGATTCTCGAAATCAACAGCCGGGGCATCGTCATCTTCAACGCCAAGGGCGGCATTTCCTATCTGAACGACATCGCCCGCCGTGATCTCGGGCTCAAGGACGACGGCCTGCCCACGGACGTGCAGTTCAAACGGACCGGGGAATCCTTTTCGGATCTCGAGGAATTCGTGGTCACCGCCCGGAGCCGCAAGTACACGCTCATGGGCCAGATGACCCCGCTCGCGCCGTCGGACTACCATTTTGCCACGGTCTTCACCTTCGAGTCCCTGCCGCGCATGGCGGATCGCGTCTCTTCCCTCGGGGACTCCCTTTACGGCGTCGAAAACCTCATCGGGCGCTCGCCCGCCATGCTCCAGCTGAAAGATCAAATCCGCCAGATCGCGGGCTCCACGTCCACGGTCCTCGTCACCGGCGAATCCGGCACCGGCAAGGAACTCGTCGCCCGGGCCATCCACGCCGCCAGCGGCCGCCGGGACAAGCCCTTCATCGGCATCAACTGCGGGGCCATCCCCGACGCCCTGCTCGAAAGCGAGCTGTTCGGCTACACGGGCGGCGCGTTCACCGGAGCGAGCGCCAAGGGGCGCATCGGCAAATTCGAGCTGGCCCACAAGGGCGTGCTGTTCCTCGACGAAATCAGCACCATGCCGCTCTACCTGCAAGTGAAGCTGCTCCGCGTCCTGCAGGAACGGGCCTTCACCCGCCTCGGCTCCAACCGGCTCATTGAGGTGGATATCCGTATTATCGCGGCGACGAACGAAGATCTTGCCGGAGCGGTGCGCCAAGGCCGTTTCCGCGAGGATCTCTTCTACCGCCTGAACGTGATCCCGCTGCAGGTGCCTCCCCTGCGCGATCGGCACGGCGACATCGAACTGTTGTCCTCCCATTTCCTCGCCCGCTACAGTGCCCGGTTCAACAAGCCGGTCCCGTCGCTCGGCCCGGACATGCTCGCGGCCCTCTCCGCCTACCCTTGGCCCGGCAACGTGCGCGAGTTCGAGAATGTGATGGAGTTTATGGTCAACATGGCCCCGTCCGGCGGGGTCCTGCATCCTGACATGCTCCCCGCCTCCGTGCGCGGGGCCTTGCCCTCTTCCGCGCCCTCCCCCGCCGCCCCCCTCCCGCCCGGCGGGATCATCCCGCTCCGCGATCTGGAACGCAACGCCATTCTGGACGCCGTCCGCCGCTGCGGGGACGACACGCCCGGAAAGAAGGCCGCTGCCGCCGCCCTCGGCATCGGCGTCGCCACGCTCTACAGGAAGCTGAAGGAGTATGAGGACGAAGCGGCGGCTCTCTCCCGTACCACCTAACCCCACCTGAACAGGATGGAACTTGCGATTTTTGGGATTTCGCAGTAGAGTCCCTCCTTTGTGTGCCGACTGGCGAGAGTGGCGGAATTGGTAGACGCACTGGACTTAGAATCCAGCGGATTTCCGTGGGGGTTCAACTCCCCCCTCTCGCACCAGAAAGCCTTCCGGTGCATTCATAAACTTCGTGTTTTGATTGATAAAAAGCTCGTCCGTCCGCCCTTGAGCAGGTCGGCTCCCCTAAGGAGGGAATCCCCATGGAATTTGTCGTTGAAAACCTTTCCCCTACCCGGAAAAAGATCGCCTTCACCCTGACCGCGGATGATGTGAACGCCGCTATCAACACCGCCGTCAAGGGCTTCCAGAAGGATCTGTCCCTGCCCGGCTTCCGTAAGGGTAAAGTCCCCGCGTCCGTAGTGGAAAAGCGCTTCGGCGAAGACGTGTACGCCCGCGCCACGCAGGACGAGATCAACGGCCTCCTCCAGAAGACCCTCAAGGACTCCAGCCTGACCCCCGTTTCCAGCATGGAAATGGACAACCATGACGCCTTCGCCCGCGATACCGAATTCAAGTGCAACGTCACCTTCGACGTGCTGCCCGAAATCGAGTTCCCCAACTACGAAGGCCTCGAAGTCGATCAGGCCAAGGCCGACGTGTCCGACGACGACGTGAACGAAATCATTGAAAACCTCCGCGGCCGCATGGCGGAACTTACCGAAGTGACCGAAGATCGCCTGCCCCAGGACGGCGACACCGTGGATGTCGACTACTCCGGCACCGATGAGGAAGGCAACAAGATCGACGACGTGCAGGGCGAAAACTTCGGCGTGGCCCTCGGCCAGGGCCAGGCCCTCCCCGATTTCGAAGCCCTCGTGAAGACCGCCAAGGTCGGCGAAGAAAAGACCGGCCCCGTGAACTTCCCCGCCGACTACCCCCACAAGCCGCTTGCCGGCAAGACCGTCATCTTCACCATCAAGGTGAACAAGATCCAGACCAGCCAGAAGCCCGAAGTGAACGAGGAGTTCGCTCAGAAGGTCGGCCAGGAAAGCCTGGAAAAGATGAAGGCCTCCATCGTCGAGCACGTTTCCGCCACGAAGGCTCAGGCCGCCCGCAGCGAAGCCATGAAGAAGCTCATCGACGGCCTCCTTGAAAAGGTTTCTTTCGAAATCCCCGATTCCATGCTGAACGCCCGCGTCGAGCGCGTGGTGCAGGAACAGGCCATGAAGCTCCAGCGCATGGGCCTCGACGACCTCCGCAAGGACCAGGCTCAGGAAGAAAAGCGCGAAGAAGCCAAGAAGGAAGCCCTCGAAACCCTGCGTCCCCAGGTGTTCCTGATGGCCCTCGCCCAGAAGGAAAACATCACCGTCAACGATCAGGAAGTGGAAATGGCCATCTACGGCATGGCCATGCGCGCCCAGCAGGACTACAAGAAGGTCAGCGAAGCCTATCACAAGAGCGGCCTGATCTATGAGCTGCGCGACCGCATCCTCGCTGACAAGGCCCTGGAAATGGTCTACAGCAAGGCGAAGATCAACGAAGTCCCCGCCGTGAGCCTGAGCGAGTCCAAGAACGCGGACTAGTCCGTTTTCCGCCCGCTTTTTGGGAAAAATAAGGAGAGGGGAGTGTCCGCACTCCCCTCTTTATTGTATGGGGGCCCTGTGCTATTTCCCGTTTTTATGGCTTCATCCCGAGACAACGGCGCAATCGTGCTTATCTGACGGGGAAAGCCCTGATGCCCAATTATCATATGGAGACAGTATGCAAGATATTCTTGATATGACGGTGCCCATCGTCGTCGAAACGTCGGGCCGCACCGAACGCGCTTATGATATTTTTTCCCGCCTGCTGAAAGACCGCATCGTGCTCCTCGGCTCCGAGGTCAACGACGCGGTGGCGTCCCTCATCTGCGCCCAGCTGCTTTTCCTCGAATCGCAGGACCCGGAAAAAGAGATTTATCTCTACATCAACAGCCCCGGCGGCTCCGTCACGGCGGGCATGGCCATCTACGATACCATGAACTACATCACCCCGCCCATCGCCACCGTGTGCATGGGCCGCGCCGCCAGCATGGGAGCCTTCCTCCTCAGCGCGGGCCAGAAGGGTATGCGCTACGCCCTGCCCAACAGCCAGGTGATGATCCACCAGCCCCTCGGCGGATTCCAGGGACAGGCCACCGACATCGACATCCATGCCCGCGAGATCCTGCGTATGCGCGAGACCCTCAACGGGCTGCTGGCGAAGCATACCGGCCAGCCCATCGAAAAGATCGCCCAGGATACCGAACGCGACAACTTCATGACCGCCGAAATGGCGCAGGCCTATGGTCTGGTGGACAAGGTTCTCGCCTCCCGCCGTGACCTCCTCGCCGAAAAGTCCGAATAGGAAGAGAGATGCCCAATACCACTCCCCCGAACGAACCCCGCTGCTCTTTCTGCGGCAAAACCGAAACGCAGGCGAACCAGCTCGTCTCCGGGCCGGACGGCGTGCACATCTGCGACGAGTGCATCGCCACCTGCAACGAAATGATGGCCCAGAACGCCATCGAGCAGGTCCGCGAAGACGAACGCCTGCTTACCCCGCAGGAAATCAAGGCCCGCCTCGACGAATACGTCATCGGGCAGGACGAGGCCAAAAAGATCCTCGCCGTGGCGGTGCACAACCACTACAAGCGCGTCTTTTACGCCGACGCCCTCAAGGGCGACGACGGTGTGGAGCTCGAAAAGAGCAACATCCTGCTTGTCGGCCCCTCCGGGAGCGGCAAGACGCTCCTCGCCAAGACGCTGGCCCGCGTCCTGCGCGTGCCGTTCGCCATCGCGGACGCCACCACGCTGACCGAGGCCGGGTATGTGGGCGAAGACGTGGAAAACATTCTGGTCCAGTTGCTTCAAAATGCCGACTACGACCTTGAAGCGGCCCGCAAGGGGATCATCTACATCGACGAAATCGACAAGATCTCCCGTAAGGCAGACGGGCCGTCCATCACCCGCGACGTGTCCGGCGAAGGCGTCCAGCAGGCGCTGCTCAAGATCATCGAAGGCACGGAAGCCAACATCCCTCCCAAAGGCGGCCGCAAGCACCCGCAGCAGGAATTCATCCGCATGGACACCTCGAACATCCTGTTCATCGTGGGCGGGGCGTTCATCGGCCTGGACAAGATCGTCGAGCAGCGTATGCGCGGCGGCAGCATGGGCTTCGGGGCCAAGGTGGAGACCAAAAAGGAGCGCACCCTCGGCGAGCTCCTCGAACAGGTGCATCCCGCCGACCTCGTGCAGTTCGGGCTCATCCCCGAATTCGTGGGCCGTATCCCGGTCCTGACGCACGTGGACGATCTCGGCGAGGACGACCTCGTCCGTATCCTGACCGAGCCCAAGAACGCCCTCACCCGGCAGTACCAGAAGCTGTTCGAGCTCGACAACGTGACCCTGCGCTTCACCTCCGACGCCCTGCGTGCCATCGCCCACAGGGCCATCGAGCGCAAGACCGGCGCGCGCGGCCTGCGCAACGTCATGGAAAGCGTCATGCTCGACATCATGTATCAGCTTCCCTCCATGCCCGGCGTGAAGGAGTGCGTGATCAACGACGCGGTCATCGAAAAGAAGGCCCCGCCGCTGTACATCTACGACACCGAAGCGCACATCGCTTCGTAAGGTTTGTGGTAAGGGAGAATGCGGGGGAAGGGGAACCTTTCTGAAGAAAGGTTCCCCTT
>ENA-UOJR01002808-UOJR01002808.1-human-gut-metagenome-genome-assembly--contig:-C115P-NODE-2808-length-11656-cov-7.006637_pt1 | contig 11656 bp, 9 predicted proteins | sample MGYA00242354_ERZ723901 | MGnify/ENA metagenome assembly ERZ723901
CGATTCTGGTTCCCAGTGTCATAGCTTCTGTCTGGTCATGTGTTACATAGATGATTGTTGTACCAAGTCTCTGATGAAGTTTGGAAATCTCGATACGCATCTGTCCACGAAGTTTAGCATCCAGGTTGGAAAGTGGTTCATCCATAAGGAATACCTTCGGGTTACGAACGATTGCACGTCCCATAGCAACACGCTGTCTCTGTCCACCTGAAAGAGCTTTTGGTTTACGGTCAAGCAGTGGTTCAAGGTCAAGGATCTTAGCTGCTTCACGAACCATCTTATCAATCTCCGGTTTCGGAACTTTTCTTAATTTAAGTCCGAATGCCATGTTATCATATACAGTCATATGTGGGTACAGAGCATAGTTCTGGAATACCATCGCGATATCTCTGTCTTTTGGTTCTACATCATTTACCACTTTGTCACCGATCTTAAGTTCACCGCTTGTGATCTCTTCCAGACCTGCAACCATACGAAGTGTGGTAGATTTACCACATCCAGATGGTCCTACAAAAATGATAAATTCTTTATCTTCAATTTCAAGGTTGAAATCTTTAACTGCTTCAAATCCGTTCGGATATGTTTTGTTAATATGCTTTAATGATAAGCTTGCCATTTATTTTTCCTCCTAAATCTTTGTGCGCTTCTTACACACTGTCGCTGTTCTTGTTTCTGAAATAAAGTATATCTGTTTTTACATCGTCGGTCTATGACCGGGTTGAACAAAGATTTTTTAAGAAGGTGTACAAATTGACGAAAGCCTTACAGCAGTTCTTTATAAATGTCCCTCTTTCCGACTCCGCGGTCTTTTGCCACCTTTTTCATGGCTTCTTTCTTATCGATTCCCTGGTTCATATAGTAATCCATATGCTCCTGAACCGTCATTTCTTCCCATTTTGCGCGCTCCTCCTGTAAAATGCTCTCCCGGCTCTTCCCCTCGATCACAAGCACACACTCCCCCTTCGGATCGTTGCTCTCGTAATAGGAAACCGCTTCCGCAAATGTGGTGCGAAATGCAGTCTCATGCTTTTTTGTAAGTTCCCGGCACACAGTCAGATGTCTGTCCCCACCAAGAACTTCTCCAAGCTCTCTCAAGGTTCTCACCAGACGGTGCGGTGCTTCGTAAACGATCATCGTTCTTGTCTCATCTACAAGCTCACCTAGGACTGCCTGTCTTTCCTTTTTGTCCGTTGGAAGAAATGCCTCAAATGCAAATCTTCTGGTGGAAAGCCCGGAAAGTGTCAGTGCCGTAATACAGGCAGCGGCTCCCGGAAGGGAAGTGACCGTAATTCCGGCTTCATAGCACATTTTCACCAGTTCCTCACCCGGATCTGAGATCCCTGGTGTACCGGCATCGGTGATCAGCGCAATATTCATCCCTGTAAGAAGTTTGTCCACCAGAGCGTGTCCCTTTTCTATCTTATTATACTCATGATAACTGGTCATCGGTGTTTTAATCTCAAAATGGTTCAGCAGTTTAATACTGTTCCTGGTATCTTCTGCCGCGATCAGATCAACTTCTTTCAGCGTCCGGATCACCCGGAACGTCATATCTTCCAGATTGCCGATCGGTGTTGCACACAAATATAATGTTCCTGCCATTCGTTACTCCTTTCCAGTTCCTGTCATCCCGTAATACTCCAGGATCTCCCGTGTATAGCTGCCGTCCTTCTCATAAACGATCAGTGGCGGATCTACTGTCATCCGTGATTTGGCACCACGGATTCCTTCTATTAAAACCATGTTCGGTTCCTTATCCACATATGGATACACCAGACGCATTCTTTTTGGCTCCAGCTTCGCCTCACACATTGCTGTCAGAATCTCTGCGAGCCTAAACGGTCTGTGTACCATATAAAATCTTCCTCCAGCTTTTAAAATCCGTGCACTTTCCCGGATAATATCCTCCAGTGTGCACAGTACCTCATGCCTCGCAATTGCCTTAGCACTTTCCGGATTAGCCATTCCATGACCTCCGATCATGTATGGAGGGTTCGTTGTTATCACATCCATGGAACCTTTTCCAAATATCTGTGACGCTTCTTTGATATCTCCCGTCACAATGTCGATCTGCTCCTCAAGCCGGTTGTGCCGGACACTCCGACACGCCATATCCGCACTTTCTTCCTGGATCTCCAGTCCTGTAAAATGCTTTCCTTTTGTCTTTGCGGCCAAAAGAATCGGGAGAATTCCCGTTCCTGTTCCAAGATCAAGAACGCATTCTCCCGCTTTTACTTTGGCAAAGGCACTTAAAAGCACTGCATCCATTCCGAAGCAGAACCGCCCCGGGCTCTGGATGATCTCATAGCCTTTTATCTGTAAATCATCGAGCCGTTCTCCCGGCTTAAGATTATTTGTCATCTAACTTTGACGCTCCTTCACCTTTCTCCAGAGCTGCAAGCTCTTTCATTTCCTGTTTGGAAAGCTTCACATCCTTTTTCCGGCGGCGCGGTTTGAACTTCAGGTCAGCTGCCGGATATTCACGGATTTCTTTCTCATCATTGTCCAGAGTTACAATAACCCTGACAAGCTGACGCAGTACGCTTAATGACTGTACTTCACCTTTCAGTCCTTCCGGAGTTGTCACCGCCTCACCTGCAGACGGAAGATTATTGTTGAGTTCCTCGTATGTCTCTTCCTCATTTGTCAGGCAGCACATCAGTCTGCCACATACACCTGAAATCTTAGTCGGGTTCAGAGACAGATTCTGTTCTTTTGCCATCTTGATCGAAACCGGTGCAAACTCAGACAGATAGGTGTGGCAGCAAAGCTCTCGTCCACAGATTCCGATTCCTCCGCGGATCTTCGTCTCATCTCTTACACCGATCTGGCGAAGTTCAATCCTGGTACGGAATACCGCTGCCAGATCCTTTACCAGTTCACGGAAATCAATTCTTCCGTCTGCGGTAAAGTAAAACAGCACTTTATTGTTGTCAAAGGTATATTCTGCATCGATCAGCTTCATCTCCAGTCCATGCTTGTGGATCTTTTCCAGACAAATCTGAAATGCTTCTTTTTCTTTTTTGCGATTCTTTTCTTCTACACGGCGGTCATCCTCTGTCGCCAGGCGGATCACTGTCTTAAGAGGCTGGGTGATCTCTTCATCCTTCACTTCCTTCGGTCCCATCACAACGTTACCGAATTCTACTCCTCTCGCGGTCTCTACAATTACCTGATCACCACGCTTCACCTCAAATTTGCCCGGTGAGAAAAAATAGATCTTTCCTGCAGTCCGAAAACGGACTCCAATTACTTTTGTCATTCCCTAGTTCTCCTTTATTGTCAACAGAAGAAGTTCCATGACAAGATCAAAGTTGACATTGGCGCGCAGTCTCGCCTTTGCTTTCTCAAGTGCTTCCAGAATTGTCTCAATTCCTTCATAAGAGCTCTTTTTCGCACGCTCCCTGATACTGTCGATCTCTTCACCGAAAATCAGTCTGTCGATATTCATTGTTGCTTTATAGATCAGAACATCACGATACCAGATCATAAGGATGTCCAGATAATCTGTGATCTCAATCTTGTAAGCGGAAATCCGTTTCACAGCTTCCACCAGATCACCGAGTTCCATGGTATCGATATTCTTCAGCAGACGAACTGCCTCATCTTTAATTTCATTAAAATGCTCAGAGCCTGCCAGCATAGCAGCTTTTCCAATATTGCCCTGTGCAAATGCAGTACACACGTCTGCCTTGTAATCAGGAACCTGAAGCTGCTCCATCAGATACCTTTTCACAAGCTGATCCTTAATGTTACGGAGCTTCAGCATAACGCATCTTGAGCAGATCGTTGGGAGCAGACTGTTCGCATTCTCTGTAAGAAGCAGAATTACCGCATAAGCAGGTGGCTCTTCGATTGTCTTCAGCAGAGCATTCTGTGCCTGTACAGTCATCATATCTGCATCCGGCACAATGTAGATCTTGTATTTTCCATTATAAGGCTTCACCTGAATATCCCCATTGATCTGAACCCGGATATCATCTACACTGATGCTGTTCGGCTTTTCATGCGTTACCCAGATAATATCCGGATGATTGCCGCTGACTGCCTGCTTGCACGAATGGCACTCATAGCACGGTTCTGCTCCGCCCTTTTCGCACTGCAGAGTCTGTGCAAAAAGACCTGCAAGCATCTTCTTTCCAGATCCCTTCTCGCCGTTCAGAATATAAGCATGTGATACTTTATCTTCTGTAACTGCGTTCTGTATATACTGAATGATCTCGCTATGTCCTACGACATCTTTAAATCCTGACATATTATCACCCTCTTCTTTCTTACTATTCCATTAGTATAACATAAATTTATGCAGATACCTAGAGCAAATTCCTGTGGTCTTTCTGAATTATTTCTGAAAATTCTGCGAATTTCGCTTTGTAGGTATGTTGAAATCATATCTTCTGCACACAAACTATCTTCTCAATAATAAAAGATGACAACTTTTCCGATATGTTTTATAATAAGCATGAATATATAAAGCTTCTGTATCCAATGATGTAATCGGATTGCTCCATTTCCACGCAATTTATTCTTTTGATACTTACATCATACAAGATGTTGGGGGCAAAAGGTATTTTGGCCAGACAAACTTTATATAAGTTTCTTACACAGAAAGGGGATGAACTCATGCTGGAGGTAAAAAATCTTACATTCCAGGTGAATGAAAACGGAATAGAACGAAGTATCGTAGAAAATATCAGTTTTAACGTAGAAGACGGGGAAATGCTGGTGATCACCGGTCCGAACGGAGGTGGCAAATCCACACTTGCAAAAGTGCTGATGGGGATTGACCAGGCAAGTGCCGGACAGATCATCTTAGACGGAACCGATATCAGTGATTATGATATCAACCACAGGGCAGAAGCCGGAATCGGTTACGCATTCCAGCAGCCACCGCGCTTCAAAGGAATGACGGTAAGCAAGCTTTTATCACTTGCGGCTGGAGAAGATCTGACAAGAGATGTCTGTTGCAGACTTTTAAGTACCGTTGGACTTTGTGCCAACGAATACATTGAACGTGAAGTAGACGGAACCTTATCCGGCGGTGAAATGAAGCGTCTGGAAATTGCAACCGTTCTCGCAAAGCCGCACAAACTCTGTATTTTCGATGAACCGGAGGCCGGAATCGATCTCTGGAGTTTTTCTATGTTGATCGAACAGTTTGAAAAAATGCACAAAGAGAAAAAGCAGAGTCTTATTCTTATTTCCCATCAGGAAAGAATCATCCAGATGGCTGACCGGATCATGGTAATCGAAGGCGGAAAGATTGCTTCGATCGGACAGACCGCGGATATCCTTCCACAATTATTAGGGAAGACAGCAGATTCTTACAGCTGTCTGAAATGTAGATAACAGGGGAGGAAGATACAATGACTTTATTGGATAAAATTACAGAAAAAGTATTAGCTCAGATCGATGATACCGGTTTTACACAGTCCGGTGCATTCAATTTACGACATAATGGGATCGCGCTCTGCCACGGTGACAGTGCGCATATTAAAATCAAGAAAAAACAGGACAAGCCGGGAATCGATATTTTCATCGATGGAAAAACAGACGGCGAAGAAGTTCATATTCCGGTTATTGTTGACGCAAGCGGAATGACGGACGTTGTTTACAATGATTTTTATGTAGCAGAAGGTGCAAATGTAACCATCGTTGCCGGATGTGGTATCCACAACAGCGGATGTAACGAAAGCCGCCATGATGGTATTCATACTTTCCATGTGGAAAAAAATGCAAATGTACGCTATGTAGAAAAGCATTACGGAGAGGGTGAAGGCACCGGAGCCCGTGTACTCAATCCTGTTACCGAAGTTTATCTTGGTGAAAATTCTGTATTTACGCTGGATACTGCTCAGATCAAAGGAGTCGATTCTACGATTCGTGAAAATAATGTACATCTGGAAGCCGGTTCCAAGCTTTATGTCATTGAAAAACTGATGACACATGGAAAACAGGAAGCTACTTCAAATATGATGGTGGAACTGCTCGGAGAAGGCAGCTCTGCGCAGATCGTATCCCGTTCGGTCGCAAAAGGCGAATCCAGACAGGTCTTCCATCCGAGAGCTGTCGGAAAGAACCGTTGCCATGCACATGTTCAGTGTGATTCTATTATCATGGATCATGCAGAAGTAAGTTCAATTCCTGAGATCAATGCGAAGCATGTGGATGCGGCTATTATCCACGAAGCTGCGATCGGAAGGATCAATGATGAGCAGTTGATCAAGCTGCGGACTCTTGGAATGACGGAAGAGGAAGCAGAAGGGGTGATTATTGAGAACTTCTTGAATTAGAGTCATGCGTAGCGTGGAAATATGACGAAAAAACGAAATCCATCTTCGGTATCTGCTTCGTTGCACTAAGCATTCCACCGAGCCTTTGAAAGCATCAATTGTGTCAGCAATGGCTTCCACAATTGATTAAGTCTCGGTTCCATAGTGCAAAGGCGCTGATACCGAAGATGGATTTCTTTTTTTCTGGATATTGACTCCACTACATTATAAAATTTTATTTAATAAACTTCATGATTTTCTCAATGAGAAGTTCATATGGACAGGCGGAGCCTGTCTCGCTTGGGTGTTGAAATCTCTACTGTTCAAGTATCTTTTTACAGATTTTTTCAAGGATGTCTTCAAGGTCTGTGTTTTCGTAGCGTTCTGTGATTCCGGCGTGGGCGAGGTTTTCTTCGGAGAAATCTTTGGAATCGGCGAGGAAACGGCGGCACATTTCGGCGTATTTGGGTTCTTTCTGGGTTTTCTCACGGGCGAGGGCGCGGGTTAAGCGCTCTCCGTCTTCTACCTCGATGTAAAGTGGAACTACTTTTTCGTTTCCAAAATAGGTTTTCAATTTTTCATAGGATTCAAGGGTTCCGATCATGAGATAATCCTGATTTTTTTGTTCAAAATTGAACTGTCCGTCATCAGCGGTGAAATAGTGCCAGATACCATAAACTGTATTGTAAGCACGTTCTTCGATCAATCGGCCTTCTGTTTTGAACTTTTCAAGTTCAGTTTCGTCTGTAAAGAAATATTCTTCGCCTTCTTTTTCTCCCTCACGCCGTGGACGGGTTGTATAGATCGTTACATTTTTTAACTGCGGCATTCTTTTTCTCAGTTCTTTGTAGATTGTGTCTTTCCCCGTTGAACTTTTTCCCATCAGATAATATATTTTACTCATGTTTCCACACCTTTATCTTGCCTTCCGTCTGTATTCCTTCTATTTGGAGATTCTGTGTTTCATAATAACAAAGAAGTTCTACTGCTTCCCGGCTGATCCGCTCTCCGGGTACGATAACCGGGCTTCCCGGTGGGTAGAGATATGCGTATTCCAGAGAAATGTGTCCTTCACTTTCTTTCCACGGAATCTCCTCTGCTTCTCCGTCTTCTTCCCGGTCTGCTGCCTCCTGCGGTATAAAATACTGCTCCAGTCTAGGAAGCTCTCCGGCAATCTCTATGCTTCCGGAAACGGCTGTTTTTGCTTCCAGCTGACCGTCTATTTCCAGTAACGCAGCTTTTAACCTGTCCAGTCCTTCCTGCGTATCTGCCACGGTCGTCATCGCAAGTACATAGGTTCCTCCGGTCATTTCCATTTCCAGATGATATTCTTTTCGCAGCCGTTCCGCAAGCTCCGGACTTGTAATATTTGCATTTGTTGTGGAAATCACAACTTTGGAAATATCATAATGTTCTGTACGGAGAATCTGTAAATGCTGTAATGGCTTCAGTTCTTCTCTGAACTTTTGTAGCCTCTCCACATAAAGTTCAAATGCATTTTCACATTTTCTATCCACAAAATCCACACAGGCATCCAGACTTGCCATGAAAATATAGGATGGACTGCTACTCTGTAACATATCCAAATACTTCTTGATCCTTCTGCGGTTTACAATTTTTCCGTTGATATGCAGGATTGCAGTCTGTGTAAGAGACGGCAGTGTCTTGTGCAGACTGTTGATCACCACATCTGCTCCCAGATCATTTGCACGCCCCGGAAATGCCGGATGAAATCCGAAATGCGGTCCATGTGCTTCATCTACGATCAGTGGAATCCTATACGAATGTGCCACTTCCGCAATTCCTTTCACATCCGATACCACGCCATCATAATTTGGAGATACGATCACAACGGCTTTGATATCCGGCTCTGCAGCAAGTGCTTTTGCCACATCTTCTTTGCTGATCTCCCCGTTCATATGCATGGAAATATCAAATTCCGGATACACATAGCACGGTACAAGACCATTCATATAGATTGCATGGTAAATGGATTTGTGACAATGGCGTGCCACCAGAATCTTATCTCCCCGGTGCGTACATCCCATCACTGCACTTAAAATTCCGGCAGTACTTCCATTTACCAGAAAATGACTTTCCTCTGCCCCAAATACCCTTGCGGCTCTTTCCTGCTCTTCTTTTAAAATACCATCTGCGTGATGCAGATCATCGAAACCATCGATTTCCGTGATATCCAGATCGTATGGGAGTTCAATTCCAAGAAGTGCCTTGTTTCTCTTATGTCCCGGCATGTGAAATGCGTAAAAATCGCTCTCGGAATATGCTTTTAATTTATCGTATAGTCGTTCCATTTTAAACCTCTTTAAGTCTTTTAGAAACATCATATAATTTTTCTTCCGAAAACGCAAGAGGACGAAACGGTTCTCCCATTTCGTCCTTTCCATATATTCCGGCTTACACAGCCACAATCTCAAACACTTTCGCCTGGAAATCTCCCTTATCATTCACGCCCTTCTTCCATACACCGGACGCAGAATCGGACAGGATCATTCCGACTTGCATCAGCTCATCGCCATAGCAGTCATAATCATATCCGCTGACCTTATAACAGGTATCTTCTTTCAGCCCTTTCAGCTTCAGTCTCTTAAATCCAACATTGACCGGCTGCATTACCCGGTAATAACCAACCAGCGCCTTCTTCTGATCCTCCGATACGATCATCCATGCGGTCTCATTTCCCTCAAACGGACTCTTCAGTCGATAGAAAGTTCCTTTCTGGATCAGATCTCTCTTCTCCTTCATAAATGCGATCTGACGGCGGATTTCTGCCTTATCTTCCTCGCCAAGCTTTAAAAGGTCAAGCTCATATCCAAAAGTTCCAAAGTAAGCCACATCTGCTCTTGTCTCGATCGGTGTCACACGGTTTGTCTGGTGGTTCGGTGATGCGGATACATGGCTTCCCATGCAGCTTACCGGATAAACCATCGAAGTTCCATACTGGATCTTCAGACGTTCAATCGCGTCAGTATCATCCGAAGTCCATCCCTGCGGTGCGTAGTAAAGCATTCCCGGATCAAATCTTGCCCCACCACTTGCACAGGATTCAAACAATACATGCGGAAAACGGCTGGTCAGGCGCTCATACAGTTCATACACACCAAGGATATATTTGTGGCAGACCTTTCCCTGATACTCTCTGTCATTTCCATTGGAAAACACCTCTGAAAATGTACGGTTCATATCCCATTTGATATAAGATACCGGCACTTCTGCAAGAAGATTTTCCAGCATGTCCCCGATATATTCACGTACCTCTTTCTTAGAAAAATCCAGTACATACTGTGTCCGGCTGTGGCAGATCCGCTTGCCCTGTTCTGCAAGAAGCCAGTCCGGATGCGCCCTGTACAGATCACTGTCTTTGTTCGTCATCTCCGGTTCAATCCAGAGCCCGAATTTTAAACCTTTGGCATTGATCTTTTCTGCCAGCTCCTTTAACGTTCCTTTCAGCTTTTCCTCATTCGGATACCAGTCGCCAAGGGAAGAAGTACTGTCATCTCTCTTTCCAAACCATCCGTCATCCAATACAAAAAGCTCCATTCCAAGATCTGCTGTCGCATCCGCAAGTCCCAGAAGCTTTGGCGCATCAAAATCAAAATAAAATGCTTCCCAGCTGTTGATCAGGATCGGGCGAACCTTATCTCTCCAGGTTCCCCTTGCCAGACGTGTACGGTACAGCTTGTGAAAGGTCTGGCTCATTCCGTTAAGTCCGGCTTCCGAATATACCATTACCATCTCCGGTGTCTGGAAAGATTCGCCTTTTCCAAGTGTCCACTTAAATCCATTTGGATGGATTCCCATCAGCACACGGGCGGTATCATAATTGTCTACCTCTGTCTGTGCAAGGAAATTTCCGCTGTAAACCAAGCTGAAACCGTAGACCTGCCCCTGGAACTCGTCTGCATTTTCACGCGCAAGTGCAAGGAACGGATTGAACTGGTAGCTGCTGCATCCGCGCATACTGTAAATACTCTGGATACCGTAATCCAGCTTATGTCTTCTCACATAGCGCTCTCTCGCCCACACACCGGCAAGATCGATCATCTCATAATCCTTGTCCGGCAGATCCACACAGGCGCTCATTGCAGAAAGAAGTGTGATCTTTTCGTCAGAATCACATTCAAAACGTACACTTCTCGCGATCACCGGAAATGCTTCATAGATCGTATATAAAAGGACAATTCTTGTATTGATACTTGTATCCTCCAGAACCAGTTCCAGAGTCTGCGCCTCATCATCACTTTCTACATAAGTCGCCGGAAGTCCTTCAAGCTTTGGTTTGCCATTATAAATTTTATGCTCTTTATATACAAACTCGACTACATGGCTTCCGTTCTCCCGCTCGATCTCATATGCCGGAAAACGCATATCTCCGCAGCCGAAAGTCGGATACTCCTGCTTGATATTCTCCAGTGAGAATGTAGAATTTCCCTCGAAAGCATACGGTGACATATCACGCATCGCATATTCAAAAAGATGGCTGAAATCTTCTTTATGTGTCAGGCGTTTTCCATAGTAGAGCTGTCCCGGCTGGTCGTTGTCAAGGATCTTGATGATATAGCTGATCTCCTGGTTGTAGAGATGAAACTCTCTTGTTTTTTCATTGTATATGATTGGCATATTTTAACACTTCCTTCCTATTTGTCTTGTCAACTCTGCTGTGACCATATAGACTATTACCAGTCTCCGTGCTAAAATAATTTTATATTAGGAGGGAAATTTTATGGCATCTCAGGAAATAAAAGATATCAAAGAGAGCTACAACTGCCTATATACTGTCGGTCATCAAACTACAGATTTGTATTTAACTTATTGTGGGGTTGAGAATTGTTCTCCAACCCATTCATTTGGCCCTGTCTGGCGAAATGAATATGTTATTCATTTTGTTTCCGCAGGGCACGGATATCTTCAGATAGAAAATACCGAATTTGAAATCCATGCAAATCAGGCATTTCTCGTTCCCGCACATATTACAACCTATTATCACGCTGATCCGGATGATCCATATCAGTATGCGTGGATCGCTTTTGCCGGGAAAAATGCGGCTCAGTATATAAAGGGAACTCCCTTAAGTCCCGAACATCCCGTATACACTTTGAAAGCACCTGTTTCTGAGTTCTATACGATCATCCTCAATATGCTGAAGAACAGAAAGCAGGATCTTCCAAGCGACATTGAACGTACCGCCTGCTTATACCATATATTATCAGTATTATCATCTGCGAATCAAGACGCTCTTGAGAAAAATATACCATCTATCCACTCGCCGGATGATTATATTGATCTTTCCCTACAGTTTATCAAAAAAAATTACGATCATATCAGTATTTCTGATGTCGTAGACTATATCGGGGTTACTCGTTCCT
>ENA-UOJR01002817-UOJR01002817.1-human-gut-metagenome-genome-assembly--contig:-C115P-NODE-2817-length-11632-cov-4.191846_pt1 | contig 11632 bp, 8 predicted proteins | sample MGYA00242354_ERZ723901 | MGnify/ENA metagenome assembly ERZ723901
AATAGGCTTTTTCGAGAATCTGCTTTTCATTGGCAAATTTCAAAAGATGATAGGCCTCATGATACTTGTAAAATCCGGAGTCCACAAAATACTCTTCTCTTTGCGGCTTACTGTAATAACTGTCTGCCATCATCAAATACCAGTGAACTTCTTTCTCCACGACATCCTCCGGTACGTTGAAGGTATATTCGCTTTTGCCCACATACTTGATAATGGAAGCTCTGGAACCGCTTTCCTCCAGAACCTCACGGAGCGCGGTCTGCTGAAACTCCTCGCCCTCCTCCACGGTTCCTTTAGGGAGTACCCATCCTTCATATTTATTTTTATAATTTTTATAAAGCAGAAGGATCTTCCCCCTAAAAATTACTACACCGCCGCAGCTCGTTGCTTCTATCACTGCAATTCCTCCTGTCCGGCGATATCTGACTCTGGAATTCAGTATACCTTAAATCCGGATACAGGGCAAGTCCTATTCTCCAAAAAGAATTTACCGAAAATTCAAAATTGTCCGGTCAGTCTGAAAAATATGCATCGAACACCTGTCTGGCAAGGGGCACTGCATAATCGCTTCCGGAACCCGCGCTTTCCACGATTACTGTCACCGCAATCTCAGGATTCTCTGCCGGAGCAAAGCCTGTAAACCATGCATGGGATTCGGACTTATCGCTGGAAAATTCAGCGCTTCCGGTCTTCCCGGCAGCCGTATAGGAACGGTCCTTTAGCTTTCTGCCGGTTCCCTCCTGCACAACATCCTCCATCAGGGAAATCATCACTTCCGACTCTTTTTCCGACATCAGCTCCCGATAAACGGACGGCTCATTTTTCTCCAGTATCTTCCCATCCGCATTCAGCACCCGATCCACAACGATCGGCTGCATCAGTTTGCCGCCGTTTGCAATCGCCGCCGTAATCAGGTTTAACTGTACCGGCGTGATCTGCGTCTTCCCCTGACCGATCGACGTCTGAATCACGTCCTCGTCCGTGCTGTCCTGATCTAACGTTACCTTCGTCTGGTTATAAGGAAGCGGGAACGAAAACTCCTGATTAAACAGCAGACCGTCGATCGTTTCGCCAAATTTTTCCCGATCCATCGACATACCAATGTTGGCAAAAGAAGCATTGCATGATTTTGCAAAGGAAGTCATCAGATTGACATCGCCATGCACGCTCCCGTGATAGCAGTTGATTTTATTGTCTCCATTGATATATGCACCGTTACACTGATAATGATAATTTTGCCAGCTGTCCGGATTTTGACGGATATAGGCAAGCGCCGTCACGATTTTAAAGGTCGAACCAGGCGGATACAGTCCCTGCGTCCCACGGTTTACGAGTGCTGCTTTGTCCTTGTCGGTGCTGAGCGTCTCCCAGTTTTCTGCGATTTTGTTCGGATCATAATCGGGCTTGCTGACCATTGCGAGCACTCTTCCCGTTTTTACCTCCGTCACAACAATCGCACCGCGGTATAACCCCAGCGCGTCGCTCGCCGCCTGCTGCAGGGAGGTGTCCAGCGTTGTATAGACATCGTTTCCCGGATTTTTTTCTCCTGCCAGCTCATGATCCAGCTTTTCCCGGTCAGAAATATCCGAATGAATCAGCTGATAATTTTCCAGTTCCTCGATCCCCGTCTTTCCTTTATCCGTGTAACCCACCACATGGGCAAAGATATTTTTATAGGGATACTCCCGAACTGATGTTCCATCCTCTGCGATCACAGTCTGTGCCAACACCTCTCCCGTCCCAGCGTAAATCGTTCCGCGGGTATTTTCCTGGGCGAGGACGCGCTGCTGGGAATTGTAGCTGTTGTTAAACAGCGCTTCCTGATTGGAGGACACATAATCTGCCAGATACCAGATCATCCCGGCAAACACTGCAAGCATCAGCAGGCTGCACAGATAGAGTTCACGGTTCATCTGCCATTTATTCTGTTTCTTCTGTTTGTCTTTTTTTCTTTCTTCTTTGCTTTTCAATTCGAAGCTCCTCATCATACCGCAAGACAAAAACGCCTTCTATGACGCCAAACATCAGGATCGTCGTCATCACGCTGCTTCCACCGTAGCTGACAAGAGGAAGCGTCACACCGGTCAGCGGGATAAATTTGCTTCCGCCGCCGACAGTCAGAAACGTCTGAAACAGGTATAAAATTGCAAATCCTACTACAAGATTTCTGTAAAATCCGTCTGCAAGACCACCCGCCAGACGAATCATCAGGACAAACAGCACTGCCGCTGTCAGCAAAATTCCAATTCCAAAGAGCAGCCCCAGCTCTTCGATCACTGCGGAAAAAATGAAATCCGTCTCCACATATGGAATATCCTGCGGCGTGCCTTTTCCGATTCCCAGTCCGAACAGTCCGCCGCGGCTCATCGCAAACAGCGCCTGTGCGATCTGATATCCCTGCTTATCAATCACACTCCATGGATCTCTCCACGCCTGCACGCGCACCTGTACATGGGAAAACATCCGGTACGCAAGCAACGATGCGCCTGCCCCGGCGACAAGCCCGCCAGCCAGATACAGTGGCTGATGTGCAGAAATCGTCATCAGAAACACATACACCATAAAAAGAATCAACGCGCTGCCCAGATCCTTCGACAGTACGAGAATCAGCACATGCGCTGTTGCTCCGATTCCAGCTGCGACCACCTGCCGGATTCCTGTCTTTTCGGAAAGAACCGCTGCCAGAAAAAATACGAACGTCAGTTTGACAAACTCCGACGGCTGGAAGGTAATTCCACCTATCGACCAGGACAGCTTCGAGCCGTGCGTCACCTGTCCTAAAATCAGCACGATTCCAAGGGCTGCAATTCCGATTCCGGCATAAATCCAGCCAAGTTTTTCCAGAAACCTGCATTTGCGCAAGATCCACGGCACAATCAGAAATACGACAAAGGATGCGCCCGCGATAATCAGCTGTTTGATCGCCTTTGTCAGATCGAGCCGTGTCAGCACGATCAGCCCCGCACTGAAAAGCATACACATATGATTCATAACAATCCGGCTGATTCCCGGATAGATAAACCACGCCAGCACCGGCAGCGCCAGCGTCAGAATCTGTAAAAAAGCATAAAACAGCAGATATTTACTTTGCTGCGTCCGGATCACGATGGTCAGCCACGCCGTAAACTGCATCAGAAATAAAAAGACCATCTGCAGCGCTGCAGCGCCAGACTGTTTGCGAACGTCCCCGACAAACAGCGCATAAATGCTACAGCTAAGAAACAGATACAAAAACAGCGGGATCAGATATCTGGATGCTATCACAATCGTATATGCCACGCTTACTGTACTCCTTTTTTATAATGTCCGGTCGTATACTGCGCCGGTGCTGTTCCTTTTCCTTCGCTGAAAAATTCGAGCACTTCCCGCGTTTTTTCCGCCGTCTCGTCCGTAAAATCCAGACGGATTGCACGGATACCGCGCCTTTTCTGCTCTGCAAGATACTGATGCAGGGAAAGCGGCACAGAATTGTAAATCGTGTTCATGCAGTGCCTGCAGTTAACCCATACGGGAAATTCTACATTGTAGCGATCCTTTAACCGGCAGGAAAACGCTGCTGCAGGGATTCCCTGCGACAGCTGCTTTTGCGTATGGGAAATCTGACAGGCCCCCAGGCTTCTTTTGACGCATCCGGCACTGACCATCATCGGCACCCTTCCGTAAACCACCATTTCCTGATTTTGGGGAGGAAGCGCTTCCAGCTCCCTGCGGTTTAATTCTAACGGCGCTGTGTAGCTGTCCGGTGCAAAACAGTCCTGATACAGTTGCCTGGTTTCCCGGTTAAACGTATAAACGCTATGCTGCAGGGAGAGCTTTTTCTCCGGATATTTTTCTGTCACCCAGCACATTCCACCAAGGCTGCCCGCCAAAAATCCATCCACCAGCCCGTCATAGGCCTTCACCTGTCCCGACAGACGTTTTAAATACGGTTCGCTGTACGAGCGTAGGATCGTCGGAAGCGTCACAAACAGTTCAAATCCGGGACGATCTGCTTTCACGTTCCTTACGAGTTCCATCAGCTGTCCGGTTTTCGGATCGTCCATCAAATCCGAAGAAAGGTACAACCGATCTGTGCCCGTCGTGCGCAGCGCGGCAAATGCCTGCTCTGCCTGCAGGACAGAGACATAGCATTGAGTTGGCTGCGGACGCTGGGAATCCGCATAATGAAGGGGCGGCATAGCTGCTGCAGTCGATTCGCCGGCCTCGGACTGCGCAGTTTCTGCTTCCCGGCCGTGTTCCGGAACATATGTTCTTTTTTGTCGATCCTGCAGTTTCTCCGTCAACGCATCCAGCGTTTCCCGACGCAGCTCGTTGAGCGCAGAAACCGGAACAAAGCTGTCTTTGTCCAGCTCTACGGAAATATCATCTGCCCCGTAGAATGAGCCGCCGGTCTTTTTGAGCTGCTTGACGACATCATCCTCTGCCAGTGGGCGCTTCTGTGCCGGCTGTGCGATTGTGCCTTCTTTTTGAACCGAAATGCCTTCGCAGGACGCTGTTAAATTGATCGGCTCGCCCGGACGGATTGCCGCATGGAAGCTGACTGGCTTTTGCAGCTTGCCATCCTCCATCATCCCATGCACCCGTTCCAAAATTTCCTGTGGACATGCCAGATATCCGGGTTTTTCCAGCGTCAGCATTTCTCTGCCGTTATGCCTGTGATAATATCCGCCGCCGGTTTCCGAACGAACGTAGAGCTTTGCCAAAAGCTCCTGATCCTTCGGATCGATTTGCCAATGCTCCCGATCCGTCAGATACAAATCCATATATTTGCGGTAGATTGCAGTAACACCGGCAACATATTCCGGGCTCTTCATCCGCCCTTCTATTTTAAAGGAATCGATTTTTGCATCCATCAACTCCGGTAAAAACGGCAGCACACAGAGATCTTTTAAGCTCAGCGGATACGCCGGAGGTTTTTGCTGACTTTTTCCGCCCATCCTGCCCCCTCCTGCTTCCTGTCCAAGCACCGTATAAGGCTGTCTGCATGGCTGCGCACAGCGTCCCCGGTTTCCGCTTCTTCCGCCCAGAAAGCTTGAAAACAGGCACTGTCCGGAATAGCAATAGCACAAGGCTCCATGGATAAATACTTCCATTGCCAGACCGGTCTGCTCTTTTAACAGGCGAATTTCTTCCAGGCTCAATTCCCTCGCCGGGACAATCCGACAGACACCCAACGATTTTAAAAACAGGGCACTTCTGCTCTCCGTCACCGTCATCTGCGTGCTGGCATGCAGCTCCATGCCGGGAAAATTTTTACGCAGCTTCTCCAAAACACCCATATCCTGAACGATGACGCCGTCCAGCCCCGCCTCATAAAACGGTGCGATCCAGTCGCAAAGTCCTGAAAGCTCGTCCTGCTTTGTCAGCGTATTGACAGTTAAATAGATTTTCCGATTCCACAGATGGGCGAGGGAAAGTCCCTCTAACAGCTCTTCCCTGGAAAAGTTTCCGGCAAACGCCCGCGCACCGAACCGCTGTCCACCCAGATACACGGCGTCCGCACCCGCTGCAATCGCTGCCTTTAAGCAGTCCATAGTTCCGGCAGGAGCCAAAAGCTCGCCTCTGTATTCTTCCATCCTCTTCCTCCATTGATAAAGAAAATATAACAATAGAATGCATGCTCTGCGAGCATTCTATTGTCATGAATAAAAAAGAATGTGCCTTGGCACATTCTCGCGCCGAGGCGCGGTTGCTTCAGCAACCATCTACCCTTGCGCCGAGTGCGCATCCTCGCGGAGCGTTTTTATCGTATGGAAACGAAGTTTCCATACGATAAAAACAGCGCTTGCCGACAATATCTCGGCGTCATACAGCTGCTGTCAGAAAACAGCTGTATGGCGCCGAGTTGTTTTTGCCCTTCGCAGCTTTCCAAGGAAAGGTCTTGAGAAATACGCTCCCTTTCGCTATAATCAGGTTATATGGGCAGATTTTGCCCAAATACAGGTTGATCTGTCAAAAAACGTTGCCGCCGCTGGTGACAACAGCAAAAGAGAGGGTATTATGGAGATCCAATTACAGAACCTGACAAAGAAATTTCCGAACCGAAACCGCAAGCATCCGGGGGATGTCACCGCGGTCAACGAATTTAACTTTACGATCCCGGACGGTCAGCTGATCGGTCTGTTAGGACCGTCGGGCTGCGGTAAGAGCACGACGTTAAACCTAATCTGCGGTCTGGAAAAGCCGACCTCGGGCAAAATTTTCTTCGGCGGCGAGGATGTGACGGGCGTGGAGCCGGAGCATCGTGGTGTCGGCATGGTATTTCAGAATTACGCGCTATACCCGCATCTGACGGTGCGGAAAAATATTATGTTCCCGCTGGAGAATTTAAAGGGAAAAGACCGCCTTTCCAAAGAAGAGATGGAAAAGCGCGTGCTGGACGCAGCGAAGATGGTTTCGCTGGAAGAACTGCTGGATCGAAAGCCCAGGGAGCTTTCCGGCGGTCAGCAGCAGCGTGTAGCCATCGCGCGTGCACTGGTAAAAATGCCTCGCGTGCTTTTACTGGATGAGCCGCTGTCGAACCTGGATGCGCGCCTGCGCCTGCAGACCCGGGAAGAAATCCGCAGGATTCAGCGCGAGACGAAAATCACGACGATCTTCGTCACGCACGATCAGGAGGAGGCACTGAGTATTTCCGACCTGATTGTTGTCATGAAAGAAGGCATCCTGCAGCAGATCGGCAAACCGCAGGAGGTTTATGACCAGCCGGCAAACCTGTTTGTGGCAAAATTTTTGGGCACGCCGCCGATCAATGTCTTTTCCGGAAAAGTGACAGACGGTCAGGTGAAAATTGGGGAAGAGACGGTGCTGCTTGCCGATCTGCCTGACCAGGAGGTAACGGTCGGTATCCGTCCGGAGGGCTTTGTCGTGGACGAGGACGGAACGTTTTCCTGTGCATTAAAGGGCATCGAGGTGCTGGGCAGAGATATCAGCATTGTCGCGTCCCATCCGGCTGCGGAAAATGCATCCATCCGCGCGATCGTCGGCTCGACCAGGTTAAATCAGGATATGGCACAGGCAGTTTCCTTCTCGCTGAAAACAGATAAGGTATTTTTGTTTGATGCAAAAGACGGCAGCCGGATTGAGACTGCGTTAAAGCGGCCTGCAGGCAAAAGGAGCTGACCATGAAAAAACAAACCCTCAGGGCATGGCTGTATTTGCTGCCTGCCATTTTATTTCTGGGATTTTTCCTCGTCTATCCGCTGATCGACGTGTTTGTTTATTCGATGGAGGAGGGCTATAACTTTGCGTCCCAGACCTATTTCGGAACCGGATTTTACAACTATTCCTATGTCCTGCATGACCCGTATTTTTTACAGGCGGTCAAAAATACATTCCTTCTGGTTGTCATCACCGTGCCCCTATCTACAGGCTTTGCACTGCTGATTTCCCTGGCACTCAGCTCGATTAAAGCGCTGCGCGACCTGTACCAGACGGTATTTTTCCTGCCCTATGTGACCAATACGCTGGCGGTTGGCATGGTATTTATGGTGCTGTTCCAGAAAACAGAATATACGGACGGTTTAATCAACCTGATGCTGCACTGGTTCGGTGCAGGACCGGTCGATTTTATCAGCGGTCCCTACTGGGCGAAGATGTTTGTCCTGTGCTTTTACACGATTTGGGTTGTTATGCCCTTTAAAATTCTGATCTTAACGAGCGCCCTCGCTTCGGTAAATCCCGACTATTACAAGGCGGCGAAGGTGGACGGAACCTCGAAGACGAGAATTTTCTGGAAGATCACAGTGCCGATGATTTCTCCGATGATTTTTTATCTGATTATCACCGGCTTTATCGGCGCGTTTAAAGCCTACAGCGACGCAGTTGCGCTGTTTGGAACGGATTTGAACGCGGCTGGGATGAATACGATTGTCGGCTATGTTTACGACATGCTTTACGGGGACAGCGGTGGCTTCCCGTCCTATGCTTCCGCGGCGGCAATCCTTCTGTTTGTGATCGTTTTGACGATTACCTGTATCAATCTTCTCGTAAGCAAAAAACATGTGCATTACTGAAAGGCAGACCGTTATGGACAAAGAATTGGATTATGGACAAACCGAAGAACGGGACCGGAAAAAAGCCAGAGCTGGCAAGACAGGAACCTATATTTTTCTGACGTTCTGGGCGCTCGTGGTGCTGTTTCCGTTTTACTGGATGCTTTTAACCTCCGTAAAAAGCTACGGTTCCTATAACGCAGAGCATATCCCGAAGCTGTTTACGCTTTCGCCGACGCTGCAGAACTACGCAGATGCGTTTACTTCTGTACCGCTGGGCAAATACCTGCTCAATACGCTGATTTTCACGGTTGTGACGACGGCGCTGATGATGGTCGTGATCACGCTCGCGGCATATGCGTTTGCACGCCTTTCCTTTCCGGGAAAAAATCTGGTGTTCACGTTTTTTCTGTCCCTGATGATGATTCCGGCGGAGCTGGTCATGATCACCAACTACGCGACGATCACACAGTGGGGCATGCGCAACAGCTTTGCCGGATTGGTACTGCCGTCCGTGACCTCGGTATTTTACATTTATTTATTGAAAGAAAATTTTGAACAGGTTCCAGACGAGCTGTACCGTGCGGCAAAGGTGGACGGAACCTCTGATTTGAAATATCTCTGGAAGGTGATGCTCCCGATCTGCCGCCCAACCCTTGTTACCGTCGGGATCTTAAAGGTTATCGAGTGCTGGAACTCCTATCTCTGGCCGCGCCTGGTGACGGACGATCCGGCATATTATCTGGTTTCCAACGGCATTCAGGAGATCCGGGAAAACGGCTTCGGCAGAGAAAATATCCCTGCCATGATGGCGGCGGTGGTCGTGATTTCGGTTCCGCTGATCGTGCTGTTTTTGGTGTTCCGCAAAAAGATTATGGCGGGCGTATCGCAGGGAGGGGTAAAAGGATGAGACCATTCTGGAAAAAGATGCTGTCCTGTGCGATGGCGTTCGTCTGTCTGACCGGGGCTGCGGCAGGGCTGACCGGATGTCACGGCTCGAAGGAAAGGGCTGCGTTTGAAGTGCCGGAGAACTTCGACACGACAAAGCAGTATGAGATCACGTTCTGGGCAAAAAACGACACGAACATCCGTCAGACGGATATTTACAAAAAAACGATCGCGGATTTTGAGGCACTCTACCCGAATATTACGGTCAATCTGAAGCTCTACACGGATTACAGTAAAATTTACAACGACGTTATTACGAATATTGCGACGCAGACGACGCCGAATGTCTGCATCACCTACCCGGATCATATTGCAACGTATTTAACCGGCAGTCAGGTGGTCGTACCTCTGGATGAGCTGATGGCAGATCCCGCCTATGGACTTGGCGGAAGCAATCTGGAATTCGATTCCCCGACGCAGGAGGAAGTAATTCCGCAGTTTTTGAAGGAATGTTCCTTAAACGGACATTATTACGCGCTTCCCTACATGCGTTCGACAGAAGCCTGCTATATCAACCAGGATTATGTGGAGCAGCTGGGCTATACGGTTCCTGACGTGCTGACCTGGGATTTTATCTGGGAAGTCTCTGAGGCAGCTGCGAAAAAGGGCGCGGATGGAAAGTATGTGTTAAATGGGGGCGATGTTATGATCCCGTTTATCTACAAATCCACCGACAATATGATGATTCAGATGCTGCGTCAGAAAAACGCCGGATATTCCACGCAGTCCGGCGAGGTCGAGATTTTCAACGATACGACAAAGGACATTCTGTTTACGATTGCGGATCATGTCCGTTCCGGTGCATTTTCAACGTTTAAGATTTCGAGCTATCCGGCGAATTTTTTAAATGCCGGTCAGTGCGTATTCGCCGTGGATTCCACCGCAGGCGCGACCTGGATGGGCCCCGATGCACCGCTGTCGGATATCAGCGACGAGGCAAAGCAGTCCTTTGAGGTGGCGGTGCGTCCCGTTCCACAGTATGACCCGGAAAATATGCAGATGATTTCGCAGGGACCCTCGGTTTGTGTTTTTTATAAGGAAGATCCGCAGGAGGTGTTGGCGTCCTGGCTGTTTACCCAGTACCTTCTGACCAGCGACGTGCAGATTTCCTATTCTGAGACAGAAGGCTATGTGCCGGTCACGTCCAAAGCGCAGGAGTCCGCCGAATATCAGGATTATCTTGCGCGGGAGGGCGAGGATGCGGACACCCATTACAAAGTAAAAATCGAAGCGGCGAAGCTTTTGTTAAATCATACGCAGGATACGTTTACAACGCCCGTCTTTTCCGGCTCGGCTTCCCTGCGGGATGCGGCAGGACAGCTGATTGAAAAAACGGCAAAATCTGTACGTCGAAAAGAAACCGTGGACGAGGCATACACGGATAAGCTCTTCGATGACGTGACTGCGCTGTATCACTTAAATGATACGCTGCAGAGCACGGCGGGCAAACAGGATCTGGGACCGCTTCCGACGACCTCCGTCGTATTGCTCAGTGTGATTGGCGCTGCCTGGGTGTTGATTCTTTTGTATGTGGTCTGGCAGCAATTGCAAAAAAGCAAAAGAGGGGATTGATTTTCCGGACATTTCGGCTATAATAAGAGTGTTTAAGCAAAAATGGTTTTCCATGGGACGGGAAACGTCCTGGAGACAAAGGAGAAGAAAGATGAAAAAATTACTGGCAATGGTTCTGACCGTTTCCATGACTGCAGCAATGGTTGGCTGCGGACAGGCAGCAGAAACCACAGAGACAGCAGCTGAGAGCACCGCAGTAGAGACTGTCGAAAGCACTGCAGCAGAAGAGACCGCAACTGAGAGCACAGAAGAAAGCACTGCAGCAGAAGAAGCAGCAGGCGATGTTTTATCCTATGCAGATTATGTTGCAGCAGATCTGGACAGCGAAGTGACCATCGAGAGCTACGTTCAGGCAAAACAGTCCTGGTGGGAAGACAAGGCTACTGTTTATACACAGGACAAGGACGGTGCATACTTCCTGTATAACATGGCTTGTTCCGAAGAAGATTATGAAAAGCTCGTTCCTGGCGTAAAAATCCGCGTAACCGGTTACAAATCCGAGTGGTCCGGCGAAGTTGAGCTGATGGATGCAACCTTTGAGTTCGTAGAGGGCGCAGACGAATATATCGCTCCTGCAGTTGATGTTACTGACCTGCTTGGCACAGACGAGCTGATCGATCATCAGAACCAGCATGTTACCTTTACGGATCTGACTGTAGAAGCGGCTGGTCAGGATGCAGACGGCAACGATGTTGCTTATCTGTACAACTACGATGGTTCCGGTTCTGAGGGCGACGACCTGTACTTCAACGTTTCCAGCAACGGCGAAACCTACACCTTCCTGGTTGAGTCTTATCTGTGTGACAAGGACAGCGATGTTTACAAGGCTGTTAAAAATCTGCAGATCGGTGATACCATCGATGCAGAAGGCTTCCTGTACTGGTACGAGGGTGTAAATCCCCATATCACAGCAATCACAGTAAAATAATCCGACGCTGCAGCTTGCAGCCGATACAGACCGCCGGCGGCTTTTTCGAAAGCCCCGGCGGTTTTGTTATCGTATAGGAAACTTCGTTTCCATACGATAATAAACGCTCCGCAAGGATGTGCCAAGGCACATTCTTTTTTATCTTTTCCTTAAATTTTTACGAATTCTTTTTGCCCTGTATTGACTTTGG
>ENA-UOJR01002818-UOJR01002818.1-human-gut-metagenome-genome-assembly--contig:-C115P-NODE-2818-length-11631-cov-9.166206_pt1 | contig 11631 bp, 11 predicted proteins | sample MGYA00242354_ERZ723901 | MGnify/ENA metagenome assembly ERZ723901
TTCAAGAAACGGTCAAACCAGAATATCTGGGGAGAGTTTTTTCTCTACTGACAAGGTGCAGTTGATTATTGCGTATTGTCAATCTCTCTCAAACCGGGTAGTAAAAATACGGCAAGCGCAACGATGATAATGCCAATTCCGCAAATGACAAACCATTTCTCAACTCCCAGCCGCTCCGCCAGAGGCCCGGAAATGACAAGGCCAAACGGCATGGCGAGGGAAGCGGCGCTTATCCTATCCTTAATATGTGCTTTTATTACGCAATACTACGGAGACTGTCTGAACAATAAATAGAAAAATGAACAGGATATACCACATGTCCCCACAGCAAGATACACCGTGAACTTGCCGAAAAGGCATAACTAGGAAAAAGCTGGCCATAATGTCCATCCTCGCTACGATTATGGAACAGAAAAGGAGGTTCATGTTGTTTTTGGACAAGATGAATTTATTTTCTGTTTATCGTCAACCAGAAGAAGTAGGCTGACCGAATCCCCACAGAACAAACTTTCTGTGAGCTGAGTTCGGGGTTCGTTCTGCCTTACGCAAATAACCTTGCAAACATACGGTTATTCCGCTCTACTCACTTATTTTGCTGAAATTAATGTTGTTTGTGTACAACCAGATAATGAGACGTTCCGATAAGGTGAGTTCAATACATTCAGACATGATGGAACTCCTGAAGTGCATGGCAAGAGAAGGTGGAAAAAAAACAAATTCCATTCGGATATGGGTAGGAAAGGAAACACAACATCCTGTTACGCATAACAAAAAAGTATACATGGTGAACCATGTTATCAGAAAGGAAAAGGTGCTACAGGCCTAAAGACCAATTCCATTTCTAAAAAAATAGAATCAACGGTTCGTTGTAAATTTACCAGATGCTTTTCAACAAGAGTTCTGCAGGTCGAAAAATCAGAAATACAGGAAAAAGCTCGCAACTGGGAACCTACTCCATGCACATCGTAAGGGAAATAAGGGAGAATATCTATCTTTTAAAGAATATCATGTAAACAAGTTGTTGTCTAGGTATATAATTTTAGTACTTTCAATACAGTTCTAAAGTGTCTCCTCGGTCTATAAATAATTAAAATAATCAATTGATTAAACTTGGAATAATATTTTAAGCAAAAAAACTTATGTCCACGCTCATCTTATAAAATGATAACAAGAAAAAAACTCTCATATTCCACTCTAATTCAAATTTAGACATCGCATACTATTACAACTCTAGATATCCTTAAATTTTTTCTTTTATATAGTACACAATCCCCCCACCTAGCGAGGTGGTTTGCTCTGGCCCTGGGCCTGTTACCGGCCAGCGCCTAAACGACGCTGGCTTTCACTTCGTTCAAGCCCAGTGCCCTTGTCACCTTGGCTACCCTTGAAGGGGTCTGCATATTCCCGTGTCGTCAACTTGTTTGTATAATGTCATTCTTCTCTTGTTGTTGGATATATTTCTTAATCGTAGCTTCATTGAGGCCAACGGTGCTTACATAGTACCCCTCCGCCCAAAATTTTCTGTTGCCAAACTTGTAGTTCAAGTTCACGTGTTTATCAAAAATCATCAAGGAACTCTTGCCTTTCAGATACCCCATAAAACTCGACACGCTGGTTTTGGGTGGGATACTCACAAGCATATACAATAGTCTGGCATAAGATGCCTTCTATAATTTCAACACCTTTGTACTTGCATAAGTCCCGTAAAATTTCCCATACGCTTTCACGCAATTGCGAAAAGAGTAGCTTTTCCTATATGTTGGTGTAAAAACGATATGATACTTGCACAACCATCTTGTGTGAGCTAAACTCTGTGTCTTAGTTCCCATAAAAAACACTTGGCCTCCCCCGCATAGCGGGTGATTTCTTGTTTCGGACGCTCCGCGTCCTCAACAGGCTAAAGCCCATAATGAAAATTACATTGATGAAAATATATTTTTTGCTCATCTATATTATATTCAAAGAGAATGCCATGCTTATTTTTTTGTCATATCTATATTTAAATAAAAACTATAGTTAAGTGTATTGAAATACATTTTAATTCTAATCAAAGCAACAAACATTTTCAGGTATTCATATTGAACTATTCTGAAGAAGACTAGTAAAATATGGTATCTATCATTATTCTGATACCATCCCCCTTCCTAGGGCATGTCTATAAAAGCTATTGAATCAGGATAAGTGTAAAAAAAGAAACAAAGCCCGTAAATTCTGTCGTAAATTTGTCGCTATGCATTATTGTTCTGCGATACTATTTAAGTTTATAAAAAGTATTCGACAAGGTGTTACTCCTTATACATACGTCGCTCATAATGACGAGGCTGTGTACAGCTCGAACGGGGAGGGGTAACCGTCGTACACCTTTTGGACTCCAGCTCCTGTGTTAGGTCGCCGCTGTCGTATCCCTGATGGCATGGCAACCGACGAACCATGTAGCATTCTGAAGCGGAGATGATATCGGCAGATTGCTAAGGGTGCCCGTCAGGGCATACAAGTTTGGACGGAAAGCTTTCGTGGCTGCGGCCCAGAGACCGTTTTCCCCTTTGTGCCAGCTACCTACTTGTAGGAGGGATATATGTCCCTCCAATCATCCGCATCGAGGTCAGGATCACTTTACAGCTTCTACAAAATGGCCTTCCAGATTCCTTTCATCCGCAGTCGCAAAAACGGAAACAAACAGATCGCCACGAGCCGCCCCCTCCAAGCAGAGCTAGAGATAGTTTCAAAACATTTACAAACAGATTAAAAATCCTCTGTACTGGAGGATGGTTATCTCTCAAATTCTTCTGAACAAGAAGCAATGCTTGAAAATACAGCCGCATCTTTCTGGTAGGGCCACCACTGGTCTCCCGCCTGCTGGCGATAAACAGACTTTCGAAGCCATTCTTTTTGTCCTGACGACAGGGTGCCGATGGAGCGCTCTTCCCCCGAATACGACAGTTATGTCACGACATGGCGAAGACATAGGCGATGGACACAGGATGGAACTTTTATCCGTATATGGCACATGCTCCTTTCTGATCTTGAATTCAAAGGAAAAATTGATCTCAAAAAGTGTGCATTGGATGGCTTGTTTGTACGGGCAAAAAGGGGGCCACCGAGTCGGCAGAATCCGTGGAGGTTCAACCAGTAAGCGACATGTCATCGTAGATGGTAACGGATTACCGTTGGCAGTGGTGCTGTCTGATGGGCGGTGTCACGACATTACCCGTGCCATTGCCGCTGTGGAAAGTATTTAGATAAGTTGCTTGCACGCCGTCCACGTGGTCTTGCTGCGGATAAAGGATACGATAACAGGGCATTTCGGCAGTATTTGTCCATGCGTGGCATACGACACAGTATCCCGGAAAGAAAGAAGGCAAAGAGAAGACGAGGATGGCCTCCAGCTTTTCACGGAAACCTGTCCTCGAATCGCTGGAAGGTAGAACGTTTCTTTGCCTGGCTGGACAACTTTCGCCGTCTGGCGACTCGCTTTGAGCGACTCTGCATAATGCATCTTGGTTTTATTCAGATGGGGTGCGTCATGAGCCTGCTCAGAAATGTTTTGAAATGACCTCTGTCATGGGGCTTCTGTGCAATAACTAGATGACCATATTTATAAAAATCCTCTGTTTTCTAGCAGGATGCCCACCTTTTGGTGAACTTTTCGATGATAAAAAGGGCTCCTGCGAGGGCCCTCAGGTTCACAGCGAAGACCCGATTCAGCCCTTGTTGGGAAGCGTGTCGTAATAGCCGCCGAGCAGCTGCATACTGGCCTCAGTTTCCGTCATCATGACACGCCTCGGCCACTTTGTTCAGACACAGCCACAGGGACTGTAGATCATCGCTACTCGGCGAGCGGCCGACGTACCAAACCTCGGCCTCGGCGGGGACGATGCTGGGCACTTGGCCCCCGTTGGTGATGACATAGTACAGCCAGCCCTGCTCCACCATGTGTTTCCAGAGATATAATTGGCACCTACAGTCATCAACTCCATAGCGTCAAGAGCGCTGCGCCCGATTTCCGGTGTGGCCCCGCGTGGGCCAACCAACCGATAAAACGGAGTTTCGCGCAAAACAGCACAGTCATGGTGCTGTCGGTAACGGTGCTGACATCCCAAGGCTGCCAAGTGATGGACACGTCTGTCCTGTCAAAGTAGCTAAACTTGACCATCCCGGCCTTGCCCGTAAACCGCTCTTCCGTAGGGTACTATAGAGTTCCGTTCCGCTTTTCCCTTCAGCGACAAGGGTTTCCTTGGCGGCGGAACGCGTCGTACTTTCCGAGCCCTCTATTCTAGGCCCCATGAATCCCCAGTCAAAATTCCCCGGCGGAGCAGGGGGATTAAAACGCGGTAACAGCTCAAAGTAGTTTTGCTATTCACCTTCAGCGAATTACAACAGCTACTCTGCTCTACTTTCCTATCTTCTTTTTCCTGATTCTTTATGTAAAACCCAGTTTCCCGCTCTCCGTTACACTGTATTTGGGCGGAATCGACAGCAACATGTGCATATGATCCACACATAAGTGTCTCTCCAGTATCTTGCAGCCATAACAATCCTCCAATTCACGAAACAATCTCATAAACTCTTCACGAAGCTTTCCGTACAAAGATTTTTTCTATATTTATAAATCAATACGGTATAGCACTTGCAGTATTTGTATAATTTAGGTTTTGTAACTGCTTCACAAAAAATCTCTTTGTTCTGCTTTAAGCTGTTCGGAAAAGAAGATTTCCCATTTCGAGGAATTGTCAATTTCAGGAACCCTCCAATCTTGTAATGGATTCGACCATAAATGCGGTGAGCATACCCTTCTTCTGGGTGACAAGGACTCACCGTTCTTTCAAGAAATCCATCTGGAAGTGAACAAGCTCATATTTTTTAATAGGTGAGTTCCGGGTTCAGTGTGCAAGAGTCAGATCGTCAGAAGGCTTGTGGTTTGCGTCTATCCATTCGAGCATCATAATCTTACCGTATTCGGGCTCCTTACTTGGTGATGTTCTTCTTATAGAAAAGATAGCAATAATCGTCGAGGCGAAACTGGAGACAATGCCCTTGCGCACGCCCATGGTGAGGATGATGGGAACCTGCTTGAGCTTGGACATGGCGGACTACAGGGCAGGCAGCAGTAATTGGAGGGCATTGGCGACGAACGCGGAACTGCTGGAGCATTTGTGTGCCCACGAAGATATCCACAGCAAGGATGATGCTGACGATGGTAGAAACGGCCATGCCCAGCGTGACGACAATGCTGCCCCTGTCCGTCCCAGGCCCCCATCCACCTTTTCGCGGGCATTACGCGGGGATGCGGAGGTTGCTGATGTTGCCGGAGACGAAGACCATGTATGTCTCGACCACGCCGATGATCGGAAAATAGGAAATGGGCTCCACGGACCAGAGCGCTCGTGACGACCAAGAAGCCGCTCAGAATAGCCGAAAACGGTGGCATTAGGCCGACCCCGATCAAGCACAAGGGCAGGAGAAAACAAAGAACCAGCTCCATCCAATTGGTGATGCGTCCCCACTTGATGAGGAAGGACAAATATTCTTTTTTGGATATGACATGATTGTCGCTCATAATGCACTCTTCTTGTCGAGTGCTGCAAGGACGGAACCGCAGAATGCATTAGGGCCACACCACGGCGATCAGCATGCCGCCGAACAGGGTAAAGAAAAGGGACAAATTCCGTACCCACTTAAGCTCTCCCTTGTCCACAATCATGTTGAGTACCAGCATGATCACGCCGCCGGAAATGCAGAATACTGTATTCTTGTTCAAGGTGATGAGGTACCCGCGCTGAAGAGGCAGAACACCGCCAGATGGTCCCGGAAACGATGACGCCCATAAGCTTGGGGTCGCTCCCAGAAAAATTTTTTCTGCACCTTCTCCATCTTGTCCGCACTGACGGTAGCGAAGACGATCCAACCCAGCGCTCCGAGGGTCATGGTCCATACGGCATTGGCAAAAGCGAGCCCGGTCATGGGATCCTTGCCGAAAGTAACGTATATGGCCCCGCCTAGGTGTCAAGAGAAAAGTGACTTGAAGAATTGCGGATGCAAACGTATATCCGGCGTCATGCCTTACTGGCGCGCCATGATGGATTTATCCGCGCTTTCGGTCCTCATCGCCTGCCAGGCGTTTGCCGCCAGGAAACTCTTCAGGTTTTCCGAAAGCTGGTCCGACCATTCTTCCATCGTCTTTTCTCCATCGGCCTCCGCAGGAAAGTATGTAACAAAAGTAAAATCAGCTAAATGGCTATTGCGTATTCTGTGCTTGTCTTAATGAGGCCATAGGCTATTCTTGCTATTTTGTTGGCCAGCGCGATAATAGCCTTATTTTTTCCTCTACGGGCTATCAATTCCGAAAGCCAATTGTGCAGAGAGCCTTCACCGAAAGGTTTCCCACCACGCTGAAGGGAGGACAATACAGCTCGGGCTCCATGTATCAGTACCGTTCTGGTATAGCTGTCACCTTTTTTACTTATCCCAAGCACCCGATGTTTTCCGCCAGTGGAGTGTTCTCTGGGAACAAGCCCCAAATATGCCGCAAAGGCTCGTCCGTTGGCAAAATCGCCGACTGTTCCGAGCATGACGAAAAGGATCGTAGCACCAATGGGGCCTATTCCAGGTATCTTGAGAAGCCGTCTTGCGGGCTCGGAATTCCGTATGACCGTTCGCAACATGCTCTCTTGCTCTGCGATCTGGGCTTCCAGCGAGTTTATATGTTCATAGAGACGGTTCAACAATAAGCGAACCATGTCAGACAGGTTGTTTGATTCCTCCATGATGATGTCGGGCAATTGGGAGAGTATATTTGCAATTCCCTGCTTAAGGACAATGCCATTTTCAGCGAGAAGGGCACGGGCCTGATTCACCGCACGGGTTCTGTCTTCTACAAACCCCTTGCGGATACGATAACTAGCCTGAATATCAACTTGTTCTTGTGATTTGTTGGGGACAAAACGCATTCCTGGACGTTGTACGGCCTCACAAATGGCTCTGGCGTCATTTGCGTCATTCTTGTCTCCAATCAGATATGGGATGACATATCGGGGATGTATTCTTTTGACGGTATGGCCACATTCCTCAATTTTCCGCTGCCAATACCCAGAGGTTGCGCATGCCTCCATTCCCACTAGGCAGGAGGGAAGATTGACAAAAAAATCAAGAAATTTCTCACGAGACAAAGAACGGGAAACAACCTTTTTACCCCCCTCGTCCACGCCATAAACATGAAATGAGCGCTTTGCCAGGTCAACGCCGACAACAGTGATGGTACTCATGTTTTTTGCCCCCCTCTTTCTACGGCATTTGTTGTACTGAAGAGTATGCCTTTTGTATGGGCGGGGCCATACCATCACCCACGGCCTGCGTACCGAAACCGGACACCATCATTTCGTACATGACCGATCCGATGAAGGACAACCGCGTCCACGAGATGGGTCCACCCAAGGAAACCAGCAAGGCGATCATCGCGCTGAGCACAACCAGAGAGGGGCCGAGCGCGGTGATGGCGCTGCTCTTGATGGCGTCGTTCATCTGCTCGCGGGTCAGACCCATTTCAAGGCCCGTGGAGTTAGGATTTTTTACTGAAAATGAACGATTGAACCAAGACCACAGCCAGCTCCGCCGCTCCCACATTGCCAGACTGTGATTTCCAAATAGTTCGTCCCTTCCATAACTCGCAGGATGTGGTTAAAAAACCGTTCCATTCAAGAGGCCGACCTGACGCCACAGCAAAAGGGCCTCCCGGTTTCCCAAGCTTAATCAACAGCTGTAGGGTGCCCATACAAACTACACAGCATCAAACGCATGCGGACTTTTAAAACCGTACGGCACGTTAGAACCATAACAAGAAAATAAGGGAGAAAGGAACTTTCAAAAGATAAGGCTGGACTTTACTCTGATGAGAAAACAGAGAGATGCAGAATATAATTATGCAATAAAAATAAAATGATAAAAAATACATTGAAAGATTGGGACACACTCAACCTCTTCTCATATGGGCCGCCTCACTCCTAAAAATACGGCGGATGGAGTAACGCTTCCACCCGCCGATCTGCTAAAAAACAACCGCCCTTCGTTAGCTATCCCGTCTATTCTTCCTTCAGCTGCCTTCCCATGAGGGCCTGCACCGCTTCACGGGGGGCGAATCCTTCATAGAGTACGCTGTACATGGTGCCGGTCACGGGCATGTCCACGCCGAGGCGCTGCGCCAGCCGGTGCACGGCCTGCGTGGTCTTGACCCCTTCGGCCACCATGCACATGGATGATGCGATGTCTTCCAGGCTCTCACCGGCCCCGAGGCGCAGCCCGACCTGACGGTTACGGGACAGATCGCCCGAACAGGTGAGCATGAGGTCCCCGAGCCCGGAAAGGCCCATGAAGGTCGACGCCCGCGCCCCAAGCGCCACACCAAGGCGGCTGGTTTCCGCAAGGCCGCGCGTGACCAGCGCCGCCCTAGCGTTCAGCCCGAAGCCGAGCCCGTCGCTGAGGCCCGCAGCGATGGCGATGACGTTCTTGATCGCGCCGCCAAGCTCCACGCCCGGCACGTCCGTACTGGAATAGGATCGGAACCACGGCGTGGCGAACACTTCCCTCAGCCGTGCCCCAAGCCGTTCGTCGCGGCAGCCGAGCACCACCGCCGTGGGCTTGCAGGTCGCCACCTCAAGGGCAAACGACGGCCCGGAAAGGACGGCGTATCGGTCCACGAATCCGGGCAGCTCTTCCCGGACCATGCGCTCCACCGTAACCAGCTCGGAAACTTCGATTCCTTTTGCCGTATTGACAAGAACGCAGTCCGGGGGCACAACGCCCGCCAACCGGCGAAGCGTCCCCCGCATGGCTTGGCAAGGGACCGACAGGACCAGAATGGAGACGTCCGCCAGCACTTCCGCCTGTTCCGGACCGCCCGTATCCCCGGCAACAGCCCGGATGCCCGGATGCAACGGTACGCCCCGCAGGTAACGCGGGTTCTCATGGTGCGCGTTGATGTGCGCGGCCTGCTCCGCATCCCGTAACAGCAGTGCCACCGAATGCCCGGCATGGGCCAACAGATGGGCCAGCGCCGTACCCCAGCTTCCGCCCCCGAGAACAGCTATCGAAGTTTTGCCTGACATACACTCTCCCGTGGAAAAATCGGTGGAAAACCGCCGGAACGGGCCGTTTGCTCCGGCTTGCGGCCCGGGCGGATTCAACATACAATGCCCGTTATCGTTTCCTAAAATCATCCTATGAGGCTTTTACCATGTATCGCAATACAAAAAACGTTCCTTACTATGTGTTCGGGCGGGGATCTCTGGCTCAGCTCGGCGACTTGCTGAACCCCCGCCGCGAAGCCGTGGACGGTCCGGTCGTCTATTTCGTCGACCACTTCTTCCGCGATCATGAACTGATCGGCCGTCTGCCCATGGAAAAGGGCGACCAGCTCCATTTCGTCGACTCCAGTTCCGAGCCGGAAGTCACCCGCATCGACGCCTTCAAGGAAGCCGTATCCGCCGCCGACAGCCGCACCCCCTGCTGCGTCGTGGGCATCGGCGGAGGGAACGCCCTCGACACCGCCAAGGCCGTCGCCAACCTGCTCACCAACCCCGGCAAGGCCGAAGACTATCAGGGCTGGGAACTCGTCAAGAATCCCGCCGTCTACAAGATCGGCATCCCGACCCTTTCCGGCACGGGCTCCGAGTGCTCCCGCACCTGTGTCCTTACCAACATCCCCAAAAATCTCAAACTGGGCATGAACAGCGACTACACGGTCTATGATCAGCTTCTGCTCGATCCCGACCTGCTCGCCACCGTTCCCCGCGACCAGTATTTCTACACCGGCATCGATACCTTCATGCACTGCGTCGAATCGCTTCAGGGCAGCTACCGCAACGCCATCATCGACGCCTTCTCCGTACGCGCCGTGCAGCTCTGCGAGGAAATTTTCCTCTCCGACGACATGATGAGCGAAGAAAACCGCGAAAAAATGATGATCGCCTCCTACATCGGCGGCATGGCCGCCGGGAACGTGGGCGTCATCCATCCCTTCTCCGCCGGGCTCGGCGTCGTCCTGCATGTGGCCCACGGCCTCGGCAACTGCCTCGCCCTGAACGTCCTTGGGGACATCTACCCCAAAGAATACAAACAGTTCCGCACCATGATCGAACGGCAGGGCGTCAACCTGCCCACCGGCATCTGCAAGGATCTCACCGAAGAGCAGTACGAAGGCCTCTATCGCGGCTGCATCGTCCACGAAAAGCCCCTCACCAATGCCCTCGGCCCCGACTTCAAGCAGATCCTCACCAGGGAAAACCTCATCGAACGCTACAAGAGCATCTAGCGGGAGCGCCCCCGGCGGGCTTGCCCCCGCGAGGGACCATGCGGCCCCTTGACCCGCTAAGCGGGGAGACGGAGGCCCCCTCCGCAGCGCCAATTGTCCCGAGAAACATAAGGGAACCCGAAGCGGCTATACCGTTTCGGGTTCCGCACTGGGCAATCAGAGACAGGACATCTTATGGACATCAAAGTCAATTTCAGCGGACGTGCGATCAAGTACACCGAAGACGAGATCGCTGTGGTCGTGGAAGCCATGCGGAACGCGGAACCGCTGACGCAGGGCAAGCATCTGCAAGCCTTCCAGAAGGCGTTCGGCGAGTACATCGGGGCCGAGCATTGCTTTGCGGTGATGAACGGCGTGTCCGCGCTTGAGCTTTCCGCGCAGCTCTGCAACTTCAAGCCCGGCGATGAAGTCGTCATCCCCTCGCACACCTTCACCGCCTCGGCCTACCCCTACGCCAAGAAGGGCGCGAAGCTCGTCTGGGCGGACGTCGATCCCGTCACGCATGTGGTCAACGCCGAAACCATCGAAAAGTGCATCACGCCCAAAACGAAAGCTATCGTCGTCGTGCACCTGTACGGCTACGTGGCGGACATGCCTGCAATCATGGAAGTGGCGAAGCGGCACAATGTGCTCGTCATTGAAGACGCGGCCCAGTCCATCGGCGCGGACATCGACGGCATCAAGTCGGGCGCGTGGGGCGACATGGCTATCTTCTCGTTCCATTCCCACAAGAACCTTACCACGCTCGGCGAGGGCGGCATGCTGGTGGTCAAGGACCCGAAGCTCGCCGCGCTGGTGCCCGCCCTGCGCCACAACGGGCACTGCGGCTATCCCGAGCCCCGGCCCAACTACTGGACCCCGGCGATGGGCAATGTGGACATGCCCATGCTCGACGGCGACATGCTCTGGCCGAACAACTACTGCCTCGGCGAAATCGAGTGCGCCCTCGGCGTCAAGATGCTTGAGCGCATCGACCGGATCAACGCCGAAAAGCGCGCCCGGGCCATCCGTTTCATCGACGCGCTCAAGGATTACCCCGAGCTGGAGTTCCTCCGCGACGACACCACCCGCCACAACTACCACCTGCTCGCGGGCTGCATGAAAAACGGCAAGCGCGACGCCTTCATGCACGCCATTTCCGAAGAAAAGGGCATCAAGTGCGTGGTGCAGTACATCCCGCTCGACCGCTACGATTTCTACAAGAAGCTCGGACTCGGGGAAGCCAACTGCCCCAACGCCGACGCCTTCTTCGACGGCCAGATATCCTTCCCCTTCCAGCACTGGCTCAGCGAAGAGGACTTCGACTATATGCTCAAGTCCACCCGCGA
>ENA-UOJR01002821-UOJR01002821.1-human-gut-metagenome-genome-assembly--contig:-C115P-NODE-2821-length-11625-cov-6.236387_pt1 | contig 11625 bp, 13 predicted proteins | sample MGYA00242354_ERZ723901 | MGnify/ENA metagenome assembly ERZ723901
CGGGCGCTCCTTCTTCCCCGCCAACAGTAAACAATAATATACGAGGGTTTGGGGGTTGTCAAAACTTTTATAATTTGGGCACCCCCACCCCGCACCCCTCCCTTCCTAAAACTTTTATCAGTCGAGGACTGTGAAAGATGAAATATATTGTGACGTTTTTGCTGTGCATGGCGCTGGCCGCTCCGTGTTTCGCGGCTTCCTGCCAGGATATGCAGGACGCCGTGGGCGGTGCGATTCAGAAACGCAACGGACGGGTATCGGATACGCACGACATTCTCATGCCCGACCCGGAAACCGAACGGGACGCGCTTTCCGGCTGTCTCGGTTCCGTCAATGCCATTGGCGACGCCTTCTCTCTCGGCGTGACCCTGCCGGGTATGGATCAGATTGTCGCGGGCATGTGCAGTCAGGTCAATTCCTACATCAACCGGAAAATCAACGAGGCTCACAATCAGGTCAACAACGCCGTCAACGGCATGGGCGGCAACAATCCCTTCAAGGTCTACGGCACCGGCGGGGATTATATCGTCAAAATTACGGGGAAACTCAAATGAGAGCGGCGTTCTTTCTTCTCGCCGCTCTGTGGCTGCTGCCGGATGCGGCCTTTGCCGCTGAACGGGCAAGAGTCGTTTTCCCGCCTCTGCGTCCGCTGACGGCTGACTGTGTTCTGGACGCCGCCCGCATCAGCGGAATGCCCGTCGCCGCGCTCTTCGCCATTCTCGCCACGGAAGGCGGAAAAACCGGGGAAGCCCTGAGCAACAGGAACGGCACATGGGACATAGGGCCGTTTCAGGTCAACACCATTCATCTTAACGAGTTGGCCGCGATGGGCATTGCACCTGACGCCGTACTCCGTGATGGCCGCATCAATGCGTATGCCGCCGCCTGGCTGCTGCGGAAGGAGTATCAGCGCACGGGCAGTCTCTGGCAGGCCATCGGCGCGTATCACTCCCGGACGCCGCATCGCCGGGATGCCTATATCCGGCGAGTACAAGCCAATCTGGAACGTCTGAGCCGGGAAGGGATTTTCACGCTCTCCGTTCTTGAGCGGGAGGCGGGACAATGAACGGTCGGGATAACAGGGATGACCACCTTTTCTTATGGTGCGCCTTCCTGATTCTTGTCTTTGTGGTGCTGCCCGCCCTGTATATCGCTCATGCCGATAGCGTGAACAGGCCGCTGCTTACCCTGGCCAAAGCCCAGATTCAGGTCTTCACGCCCTTCTTTGATGAAGCGCAAACAGCCTGGACACGCATTGCGGAAGCTGATCCGGCCTCTCTGTCATGGGGAACCATGCAAAAAGTCCTCCACTACACCGGCTCGTGGATTCGCTGGCCTTTTGCGCTGCTGCTCGTTCTGTTCGGCGTGGCCGCCATCTTCATGGGGCGCGTGGGTGGTCTTGTCCGCCGCTTCAATATGGAAAGTCTGCTCCGGAACAACGCAGAGTCCTTCCCTTGCCTGCGGCCTGTGGTGGGGCGAGGCAAGTATCTGCTCTCGCCGGAATCCCATGATTCCGGGCCGTGGAAAATCGCCCGGACGCCGGTGCAGTTCGCGCTGGAGAATGAATTACTGCTCGATGAACAGGGAAAACCGTTCACGCCGGAACAGGCCCTGAAAAACGGCCTGCCGTCCACGGAACTGCCCGCATGGGGCAACGCCCGGCTGGATGAAAAAAAGGCCCTTGCCGTGCTGACGGAACAGCTCGGCAAGCCCTTTGAGGGCTATGAGGGCTTGTCGCCCTGCCGCCGCGCTCTGGCCGTCGCTTTTCTGGCCTACGCCAATGGAGACAAGAAGGGGTGCGTCAGTATGCTGGACATGGTTTCCAGTTCCTACAACGAAATTGACGGGAACGCGGATTGTCCCGTGCTGACGGACACCGCCTTTGAGAAGCGTCTGAAAAAAGCATGGGCGCGGCACAAGGATGTTCTGTCCGAGAAGAATATGGCCAGTCATGCCGCCTATGAACTGCCCTGGTTCATGGCTCTGCTGTACCGGGCGCGGCAAAAAGGCGTACTGGCCAGTTCGCAGTTCCTGTGGCTTCGCCCGATGGACAGGCTGCTCTGGTACGCGCTCAATCAATGCGGCGGGCGGGCTGCATGGGCCGAAGGCTTTGCGGCATGGGCGCACTATACGGCGGAAGAACAGGAAGGGAAGGCTCTGACTGAACCGCATGTAGCTCCCGCCGTGGCAAGTCTCAAGGAAGCCCTGTCCGCCCAGGGCTGGCTGACGGAAATCTTTGTGCCGCCCATGCCGGAAACAATCCCGGTTCCGCCCGCTGACGCTGCCGAAACTTCAAACTCCGAGACTGAAACTTCTTCCATTGAATCGCCGCCGGACGCGGATATGGTTCTCTGCCCCCCGGAAGAAAACCCCGAATACGACGCCAATGAAGATGAACACTTAGCTGACGAATACTACTAGAGGTTCCACTTATGAACAGAACTATCAGAGGTCTGGAAGACCACGAAACACAGGAACGTAAACGCCTGCACCGTGATGTACGCTCCCCCTCGCAACGTCTCGCGGACGCGCTCAAGCTCGGCCAGGTACAAATCGGTGGAATGTTCGGCGCGGGGGTGTGTCTGTTCCTCTTCCCCGTTCTGGCGACGCCGTTGTTTTTGGTTGGCATCGCTCTGTTCCTTGCCCGCTGTGCCTGCGTGAACGGCGAACGTCTGCCGTTCCGTATGCCGATGGGCCTGTCCGGTACGGACAGAGGCGATCCCCTGCCCGGACGGGGCGGTTTTGCCAGACCGGAGGGCATTTTCTTCCTCGGCAATCGACTTCAGGACAAACAGGAGCTTTGGCTGAAAGCCAAGGATATTCTCACCCATTGCCTGCTCTTCGGCACGACAGGTTCCGGCAAGACGGAAACGCTTGTTTCCCTGTCCTACAACGCTCTGGCAACGGCAAGCGGGCTGTTCTACATCGATCCCAAGGCCAGCCCCAAGCTGGCTGTGCAGATATGGCAGATGGCCCGATTCCTTGGCCGGGATGACGACTTCCGCGTGTTGAACTACGGCACGTCAGGTAAGGTCAAGGGCAAGTCCCCGCGCCGTCTTTCCAACACCAACAACCCGTTCACATTCGGCTCGGCGGAAGCCCTGACGCAGCTTCTTGTTTCTCTCATGCCCGCTTCGGATGGAGCCAATTCCATTTTCGCGGACAAGGCGCAAGCCCTGATTTCCGGCGTCATGTACGCTCTGGTGGACTTGCGGGACAAGGGACTGCTCAAGCTCTCCACTTCCATCATCCGTGATGCCCTGGCTCTGGAAAAATGCGTGGCTCTGGCCCTGCATCCCGAACTGGATGAGGAATCCCGCGCGTCCATCCAGGCGGCTCTTGCCACCTCCGGCTGGATTGCCGGGCGCGACCTGAAAGACCAGCCGGAATCCTTCGCGGAGCAGTTCGGTTACGCGCAATCCTATTTCGGCAAGGCTCTTTCCAGTCTGACCGATACCTACAGCCACATCTACGGAGCGGAAGATGGCGAAGTGGATTTTGCCGACAGCATCATGCAGCGACGCATCCTCGTGGTTTTATTGCCTTCTCTGGAAAAAGCTCCCGCTGAACTGGCAAGTCTCGGCAAAATCAGCCTTTCCGCCATCCGCAATGCCTGCGCCGTTGGCCTCGGCGCGAATATAGAGGGCGACGCCGCTGATGTGCTGGAAGCCCTACCTACTGATACCATAGGCATTGGCCCGTATCTGTGCATTGTGGATGAATATGCGGCCATCGTCACCCCCGGCTTTGAGGTCGTGCTGACCCAGGGGCGCGGCCTCGGCATAGCCGCCATCGTCGCCTCCCAGGATTACGCCGGTATTCTGGAAGCGGACAAAAAAGGCGCGCAGCAGATGGTGGCCAACACCTCCATAAAAATCTTCATGAAATTGCAAGACGCTGAAAAAACATGGGATTTAATACGCGGACAGGCAGGACAAAGCACTGTCCTGCGTACCACAGGTTTCAACGTCAACGAACAAATCAGCTCTGACTACCGTGACGCCAACTCCACCACAGTTGAACAGGAAGACCGCGTTGTCCTGCGTGACTTGCAGGAACAGATAGAGGGCGAGGCACATTTTGTCTTTTCCGGCCAAATCGTCCGGGGCGATATGTTCTTCGCCAATCCTTCTCTCAAAAAGGCTCAACTGCGTGTTCCTCAACTTCTACAGCTTTCTCAGGAGAAACAGTATGACCATGCGGCATAACATTATATTGGCCCAGGTTCTTTTCTTTTGTTGTCTTATTGGACTTTGCCATACCGCTTCCGCCGGAACGCCCATGTCGGACAGGGTAGCCGTGGACGCGGGCGTGAAAGCGGAAATCGCCAAAGACCTGGCGTCTCCTTACTCCCCGCACGAAAGTCTCTCCGGCAGAACCTGTCTCGACGGCAGGCCGGTGGACGGCTTTCAGGGCGACATTGTAGAACTCTGGTCAAATCTTGAGTGCCCTTTCTGCGGTATTCAGGAACCGCTTCAGGCGCAGCGGGACAATCCCGGCCTGTGCATCGTCGTGCGGCATATCCCCTCGGATGAATACGGAGAATCGCTGAAAAAAGCCCTGAGTTATGAAGCTCTGAAAACCTTTTCCGTCAATGCGGCGCATCGCTTCTGGGATGCCGTTCTGCCGAAAACTTCTCTCGGTATTCCGGTTCCCTATGAAGCTGCTCTCCAGACCGCGATTCAGGAAGCGGCCATTGCGCCGGATGCCTTCGCGGACGCCCTGCAAGCCGCCGCTCCCCTGGTGGGCGCGGATATTGTCGCCGCGCAGTCGCGCATCACATCCACGCCGACATGGATTCTCAGCGGCATCCGCTTCCCCGCCTGTGATTTCACGGCGAAAGAACTTCCCACGGCTCTGGAACTGGCTCGCAAGACCCGCTCTGGAGACGTGCGGGCAAAAGACGAAGTTTCGCAAATCATAACGCGCGGCCTGCTGGACGAATCGCTTCTTTGAGGGGGAACGCATGAACGTGCATTTTCTGAGCAAAAAGTATGATTGGGCGACCCCTTGGCCGCTGTTCCGAGAACTGGATGCCAGATTCGGGCCGTTTGAACTGGACGTGTGCGCCACGGCGCACAACGCAAAATGCAAGAAATTTTTTTCACCGGAAGATGACGGACTGAACCAGGTCTGGCACGGCATCTGCTGGATGCACCCTCCTTACGGACGGGCGCTGCCGCATTGGATGGCCAAGGCCGTGAACGAAATTGAGATGGAACGCGCTAAAAGAGTGATTTGCCTGCTTCCCGCACGGACAGATACGGCATGGTGGCACAGGTATGTCCTGCCCTTTGCGGCGGAAATCCATTATCTGCGCGGGCGTATCCGTTTTGAAGGGGCGGAATCTTCCGCGCCTTTTCCGAGTGCAGTAGTCCTTTTTGAAAAACTCCCTCACAGCGCAGGAGCTTTATCCGGGCTGACAGATAAAACGGTTTCTCTCCCATGACCTGACCTCTTGACAGTTTCGCCTGTCTCTTTTATTCTTACAAGTAAGAAAAGCGTTACTTATAAGAATAGGAGGCCAGAATATGGAGCTCGCCAAGCTCACAACCAAGGGTCAAATCACGATTCCCATTGAAATTCGTAAAAAACTCAATGTGGGAGCGGGAGACAAGGTTGTTTTTCTTGAGGAAAACGGACGGATTTTCATTGAAAACGCTGAAAAGCTGAAATTCGCCCCGGATGAACATTCCGGCGGGAAGAGTTAGCGCCATAATCAGTTGCGTCGCCTTCCCGCCTTTCAGACAAGGATGGGAACGCATGGCCAGACGGCGCAAGCAGACTCACGACCCCCGCCAGTTGTCGTTCTTCGACATAATGGCGAACCAGATCGAAGAAATACGGGAAGAAAACATTCAGGATGACATGCGGGAAGAAAGCGTTCCCGCTTCCGCAGCACAGATTGAACAGAAACAGTCCGTTTCCGTCACGCCGGAAGCTGAAACAAAAAAAGAGGAAGAAAACCAGCCGGAACCGGCACGGAAAGAAACGCCTTTTCCCTTCCCCACAAATGACGGGGGCAAGAGACGCCTTGGCTTCAATGGAAGGGGCGATTCCGTATATGAGCTGCAAGACGGCTCCCGCATGTACAGCCCCAACCTGGACATCATGCAGTTCCTTGACGGTGAAAAAAGGACACCTGAAAAACTGTTTGAGGATGGGACGGACGACTTTCTGACCGTACAGGAAATTTCCCAATTCACCCATAGCCTTCCTCTGGAGGTGCAACATGCTCGACAGACAAACCTATCCGCTCGAAATCGCAAGAAAGGTACTCAAGCCCGAAACCATCAACGACGTGAGAAGCGGCGGATACACCAGTTTGGGCTACTCGATTCTGGATCGCTGGGCACTGAACAGCCCCGAAAAGCTGAAAATGCTGGAGGCGATGGGGACATTGGATTTGTTGGTGACTCTGGATCAACAGGCAACCATAGAGAACAGAGCACTGAGCAGCGAGACGGCACGTCAGGCGAGCCTGCGGGGTATGTCGGATTCGGAGATATTGGAGAGCATGGGAATCGACATGAACCTGAAAATTACCAAATAACCTCCGAGGACAGGTTGGGCGTTGGCGGCGCAAAAACCAAATATGTGGATAACGTCGCCGCCATACGCCTGCTCAAACAGCTTCAGGCCAACGGCGCGGCACTGGCCACGCCGGAAGAACAGAAAATCCTTGTCCGCTATGTGGGTTGGGGCGGGCTGCCGCAGGTCTTTGACGCCCAAAACGAACAATGGGCTGCCGAATACCGGGAAATGCAGGGCCTGCTTTCCCCGGAAGACTATGCGGCCGCCCGCCGTTCTACTCAGGACGCCCACTATACCTCGGAAACTGTTATCAGAGGCATCTATCTGGGGCTTTCCCGCCTCGGCCTTGGTACTGGAGAATCGCTCCGTATTCTGGAACCTTCGGCGGGCATCGGCAACTTCATTGGCCTCTGTCCCGAACACTTCAATGCAAAATTTCTTGCAGTAGAACTCGACCCCACGACTTCCGCCATCGCCAAGTACCTTTATCCGAAAGCTCTGCATATAAATAACGGCTTCCAAAATACCAACAGCAAATCAACAATTTTCGACGCCGTAGTCGGCAATCCCCCCTTCGGCAACCAATCTTTATACGACCCTGACTTTCCTGAACTGCGAAAGTTCTCTGTCCACAACTACTTCCTTGCCAAGTCCATCAGCCTGCTGCGGGAAGGCGGCGTCGCGGCCTTTGTGGTCAGCCGCTATTTCATGGATGCCGTCGATTCCTCGGCCCGTGAGCATATCGCGGGACAGGCCGACCTGCTTGGCGCTATCCGCCTGCCGGAAACGGCCTTTCGCCAGAATGCGCTCACCGATGTCACGACCGACATCGTGTTTTTCCAGCGGCATGACGGCGAAAACAAGCGCAGCCGGGATTGGATAAACACGGCTCCCATAGAGGTTGATGACCTCAAAAACGGCGGCAGGCGTCCGGCCACGGTCAACAACTACTTTGTGGAAAATCCCCGGCAGATTGTCGGCACACTGGCCTTTTCCGGGGGAATGTTCGAGGGGGCGCTGAACTGCCTGCCCGATCCGGTTCATGCGGATTTGGGGCAGGAAATCTCCAATCGCCTAGACGTGCTTCCGGCGGACTGTTTCATTCCGCGAGAGGGAAATCCGCTCAATACGGAAGTCAGGGTACGCAACGCCGACTTCATCCGCAGCCCGTATTTCCAGTCTCTGAAAACAGATGCCCTGTGCGTGGAGCCGCAAAGCCGAAAAATCGTCTTCAAGACCGCCGCCGCATTCGGAGAAAGCGACTACGACATTTTTCCGGTCAAGAATGAAACGGCCCGTCTGCGTCTGGTTTCCATGATTCAAATCCGGGATACCCTGCGCGAGCTGCTCAATACGGAAAAGTCTGCCGATGCCGATGAAAGCCGGATGACGACGCTGCGCCAGAGGCTTAACTCGCAGTATGACGCTTTTGTCAAAAAATACGGCCACCTCAATTCCCAGACCAATCGCGGACTCATGCGGAGCGACCCGGAACATTCGCTGCTGGAATCGCTGGAACTGGATTATGACAAGGGGTTGTCGCCGGAGACTGCCCGCAGGCATGGCGGCGAGGCGCGTCCGGCATCAGCAAAAAAAGCCGCCATTTTCCGCCAGAGGGTACTCAAGCCCGCCCAGGTCGTGGAACATGCGGAAACCATCAAGGATGCCCTGCTCATTGCCCTGCGGGAAAACGGCAGGGTGGATTTCAGCCGTATGACGCGGCTCCTGAATCGTCCGGCGGAAGACATTCAGACGGAGTTGCGCGACCAGGGACAGATTTTCCTGAATCCCTCCACCGAGGAATGGGAAATCCGCGACAGATACCTGACCGGCAATGTCCGGGCCAAACTGCGCCAGGCACAGGAGGCAGCCCAAACGGACGCCCGTTTCGCTCCAAATGTAGAAGCCCTGTCCGCCGCCATGCCGCCGGACATCGAAGCCGTGGACATCGGCATCAGATTCGGTTCCTCCTGGGTTCCGGCGCAGATCTTTGCCGACTTCGTGGAACACCTACACGGCGGCAAGGGGATGCAGACCATCAGTTACCTGCCGACGCTGGGCCGCTGGGAAGCGTCCGTCAGCATCTGGGACGCCTCGCTTGCCACAGGCGTATGGGGCATTCCCGAATATCCGGCGGACAAAATCATTGAAGCCCTGCTCATGAACAAGCCCATCAAGGTGCAGAAGGAAAGCGGACAGCGTGACGACCAGGGCAGGCCCATCATGGTCATCGATCAGGAACTGACAGCCGCCGCCATGCAAAAGGCCGATGAAATCAAACAGACTTTTCTCGATTGGGTCTGGGTCGATGACCAACGACGCGACATGCTTACCAAACTCTACAACGAGCGGTTCAATACCAACGTGCCTCCAACTTATGACGGTTCCCACCTTGAACTGGTGGGTGCTTCCGAAGCCGTCAAGCTACGTCCGCACCAGAAAAATGCGGTCTGGCGCGCCATTCAGGAAGGGACATGTCTGTTTGACCATGTTGTGGGCGCGGGGAAAACATTGGCTTGTGTGGCAACAGTTATGGAATCAAAGCGTATGGGCTTTCTTTCCAAACCTATGATTGTTGTCCCCAACCAGTCTCACTATTGCAATTTCATGGTATCTTATATTGTGCTTATCTACTTGCAATTACTAATTTTATTACCATTCATCCGTCCAGCGAAATCCAGCGAAACAGGCTTGCATCCAGTCTGTTTGCAGGTATATTTGCGGGTAGCAAAAATCTTGCAATATCAATATTACTATTTGATATAGCATGATTTTTTGTCCAGAAAAGAACATTCACGTCCAATACCCGCAAGGAGAAGTCTAATGCTGACGGATGCCTTTATCAAGAATGTGAAGCCCGCTGAAAGCCCCAAAAAATACGCCGATGGCGGCGGCCTGTTCCTTTATGTACCCGTCAACGGCTCAAAGCTCTGGCGGATGACCTACCGCTACAACAGGAAAAGCAAGCTGTTGAGCTTCGGCAAATATCCCGATGTTTCCCTGAAGATGGCGCGGGAGCGCAGGGACGCCGCAAAGAAGCTGCTGGCCGAAGGCATTGATCCGTCCCGACATAAAAAGGCCGTGGAAGCGGCCAAACTGGAGGAAGAAAACCGCATTTTCGAGAATCTTGCCAGAGAATGGCATCAGACCAAGACTGGTCACATTGGGTCAGAAAGTTACAAAATCCGCCTTATGCGCAGAATGGAACTCTATCTGTTCCCCACACTTGGCAAAATGCCCATAAGCATGATTGAAGCGCAGGATATTCTTGCGGCTGTCAAACCGCTTGTTGAACGCGGCAAACTCTTCATTGCCAAGAAAATGCTGGAACAGGTCGGGAGAATATTCCGGTATGCTGTCGCTACAGGCAGATGCAAGCATAATATAGCTGCGGACTTGCGTGGCGCGTTACCGACTGTTCAGGTTACCCACAGAGCCGCAATAAAAGATACGCGAATGGCTGGAAAATTGCTTCTGGATATCGACCACTATGTTGGGAGCTATCAAATTCAATGCGCGATAAAAATCCTGCCGCTTGTCTTTTTACGCTCAGGCGAACTCGGCAATGCCACATGGGATGAAATCGATTTCGAGAAAAAGGAATGGCGTATTCCTGCATCAAGAATGAAGATGAAGGAACCGCATATTATTCCCCTGTCAAGACAGGTTTTGGAAATTCTTACAGACTTACACAAATTTTCCGGGAATTACAAATATGTCTTTCCATCCATCAGGACGTTATCGAAACCGATTGGCCACAGCAGTATGCTGAATGCCTTGCGACTCATGGGATACACAAAAGAAGAACATTCTATACATGGATTCAGGGCAATGGCGTCAACTCTGTTGAATGAGCTTGGCTTCAATAGCGACTGGATTGAAAGGCAACTTGCCCATCAGGAACACAACGGTGTCCGTGCGGCATACAATTACGCGCAGTATCTCCCTGAACGGCATAAGATGATGCAGGTATGGGCGGATTACTGCGATGAACTGAAGGAAAAGGCGCGTCCAGAGTACGAAAAGAAACCGTTGTCTGGGCGGAAAACCAGAGAATATGCGAATGAAAGAAAATCATTCGTACCCAATTCATCAACTTGATATGTTGGAGAAATAGTATGCAGGATATAAACAATAATTCTCTGCTGCGTTTGCCGCAGGTGTTGAAGATTATCCCCATCAGCAAAAGCGCGTGGTGGCAGGGCTGCAAAGACGGACGTTATCCCAAGCCCATAAAGTTGGGGCCGCGCACAACAGTCTGGCGGTCAGCGGACATTTCCGCCCTCGTCAGGGGACTTTCCGGCCAGAACATAACAGGGGAAAATACCGAATCACAGGACTGAAATGCCTTTCCCCTCTGACCCGTTTCCCAAACGCGGCGCGACCAGGGTATGAACCTTGACCGCGCCGCTTTCTTTTTGCCTCATGCACAATTTTCCGCTATGATGCCCGAAAAACGGACGAACAAAACGGCCCATTCGTTCGCCGCAAATGATACGGCTTTTTTCCGAAAACGAGGCGGGTTCTTCGTGGCAGGATGGGAGTTGTGCTACACACAGCCCCACATCCTGCCAAAGGCTTCGCCTCTGGACTCCAAAGAGCGTTCGGCGCTGCGCTTCTCACGCTTTCAGAAATGCGGCAAAAACTATAAGAAAAAAATACGGATATATGGCCCGCACGCTATCAATGAAGACAAAAACGGAGACACACCCCGCCGCCAGTCAACGCGGGAAGCACACAAAAGTTACCTTCGACTACCAGAAAGATAGTCAGACTTCTCGCCTTATCATCAGTTTTTCGAGTTCAGAAACGGTATCTGCAGAAGTTTGAACTATCCGAACGACGCCTCCTTCAATCATGGCATTCACGAAGCTGTGGCCGGTGTCGCCTTTTTGGATGGCATTCAAGAGGCCGTCAGTTCAATTCTGTCCAGCTCCACCATAGCTTTTCAGGGGGTTCGGTGAAATGCCGTAATCCCTTTTGTTTTGGTAGGCTTTGCGGAGTGCGACAGGGATTTACCGCTGCCGCTCATTAATTTGCTGCCCCCTTGACTTTGGTTTCAAAGGAAAAACCCATTGTCCAGTATCATTC
>ENA-UOJR01002827-UOJR01002827.1-human-gut-metagenome-genome-assembly--contig:-C115P-NODE-2827-length-11608-cov-70.736432_pt1 | contig 11608 bp, 7 predicted proteins | sample MGYA00242354_ERZ723901 | MGnify/ENA metagenome assembly ERZ723901
ATGGAATTACCCCTTTTATTATCGAGGATGATATAAAGGAATTCTACTATCGGGGTCTGAAGGAATGGAAGAACGAACAGGGATATCTTATGGACACTTGTCTGACTGCTCAGGATAGATTTAAGGTATACATGGATTATTTTGGACTGGAATATAAGGAGTAAAAACTATAACGAAAAAAGAGATCAAAAGAGCCAGATGACTACATTATGTTCGGTAAAAAGAGCACTGTCCTAGCGGAAGTGCTCTTTTGCGAATTCCATATCCTGTACCAGTTCCAGTGTTCCAAGATATTGCTCCTGCTTATCCCGGACAGCGTAATAAGTCACTAAGAATGTCCGGCCGCCCTTGTCCATCCAGACCGGTACCTGGTCCAGATTCCCTGCGCGGAATTCTCCGATAATGCGGCGAACCCGTTCTTCGATTTTAGGCGGATGACAGGTGAAGACCTCACGGCCCAATGCCATGCCGGGACGTTTGAATACCTTGGGGCCTTCGTTAAAATAACGATTGACATTATCGATGTCCACGAAGGTAATCTCCAAAGGAATCGTATTCAACATGGCGGTCAGCTGTGACAGGGTCAGACTACCGCCGGGAAGGTGGATTCTGGTCTCACCATCTGCAAAAGCATGTTCTACAGACAAGGTGTCAGCCGTAGAGGCAGTGTCTGCCAGATGTGCTTCCGCAGCCTGCCAACTGTCACTCCGGATACCGAAGCATTCTGCATAATCTTTGGCATCCCGGTAGATGTGATACCATTCCTCCTCCGAGAAATTCAGTGCGCAGTTGGGGAAGAGGATATTGGATTCCTTGTAGATCATTTCTTCCATGCGGGTCAATACGGCGTTCAAACGTTGTTTCCATGCATCGGTTTCTTTTTGGTCTTTTTGTTTTGCAAGGGCATTCAGTTCATCCCGGATCTCATCATCCACTGTCCACATGACCGCAGAGGGACCGCTGATCCCATATTGCACCTTCAAATGTGGATAAAGTAAGTCTCCCTTTCTGGCATAGTGGATAGCGATCTGGCGCAGCTCATTTAATGATCCGTCATTTATTGTTCCATTTTCCAGAACCTGCTTCGCGCGGGCAATCAGCTTTTCCAGTGCTGCATTTTCCAGCGTAAAAGTCTGCAGGGGATGCCCGGAGATCTGGATCAGGGCGGCAGCAGCGGAGAGCCGTTGGTCCTGTATGTCCTTAGCGTGCAATTTCTGGGCATCTGTCGCGGAACCATGGAACAGGGCGGAATGCACATCACAGAGCCGTTGCAATTCTTCGATGGAAGTACCCTCCCGCAGCAGCTCCTGCTCGGCATGCATAATCTCGGCAGGATCCACATCCTTACATTCCCGGACGAAATCCGCCTGGACATTTTCCAGAGGTTCTCCGTGATTCAAACGTTGTAAGTAAGACTTAATCTGATCTTTCATATAAAAATTCCTCCGGAACCAGTATGCCCCGGAGGAAAGTTTGTTATTCTTTTATTTTTATGATTAATCATCGTAGTGTGTTTTGATAAATTCGCAATCCACTACCAATACATAGAAAACCGAGCCATAATGTTCACTCTCCACGATACGCCCATAATCCAGAACCGTCTTATAAGTTCCATCTTTGACAGCAAGTCGGTATTTGACATAATCATTGTATCCGTTCATGCCGGATTCTATCTGCTGCCAGATGCTTTCTTCTACCTGTGTCAGATCTTCAGGATGCACCAGATTACGGAATTGATGTTTCGTAAAATGCATAAAATCATCCAGATCCGTACATCCTGTCAGCTGAAGCATTTCCTGATTAGCATACAGGATGCGTTCATCCTCCTTTTCGGCCCGGTAGATGAAAAAGGCACCCGGCAGGTTGTCAGAAATATCCGATAATGAAAAACCAAGCTGTGTCCGTTTCGAATTGTGGAAATCCGGCCGGTAGGCCAGAGCACCATGTTTTCCCTGTAATTTTACCTCATAGAGTGCAATGTCGGCATAACGGAGAATGTCAGAGACTTTTTCTGCGTTGGCGGGGTATTCCGCATAGCCCAGGGAAATGCTGTAATTGTGTTCGACGCCTTTGGCTGAAAAAGAGCGGGAAGCCTTGCTGAAAGCATCTATCATTGGGGCAGCCTCTTCTACACTGCAATCCTTCAGGATAATACAGAACTCATCACCGCCATTTCTGGCAATAATGGAATTATCCGGAAAAGCCTGCACTAAGGATTGTGAAAGCTGCAATAGAACCTGATCACCGATAGTATGACCATAGACATCATTGATAAATTTAAAATTATCCACGTCAAGTAATATACCGACACAGTTTTTCTGCTTGTTTCCCTCCAGATACTCCTCCAGCTGCAAATTAAATCCGTTACGATTTAAGAGACCGGTCATAGAATCCGTCAGAGAGAGTCTGCGGAACTTTTTGCGTTGCTCGTCAACGAGCAGTATAGATATCGTAAGAACCTCCAGCAGTAAGATTATTGTAACATCACAGAATACTATCAGTCGTAAAAGTGTGTCATTCTTCCAGCCGCCGGTGGGCATGACTTCCAGCTTCCAGCTACAGCCTCCCAGAGTAAAATCATAAGAGACGGGATCCATCAGAGTCTCCTCCGACTGGTCTACCACGGTATATTCATCGGTCAGAGGGGAGAGGGTCTTCGATAGCCGGTATTGATAACCGAAACCGGATAAAGAATCAACAGAGTCCCTGAAAATTTCCGGAGCTTTGATGATAACAATAGTCAGTCCCCAAAAATAGGAATTGCCATTTTCGTCTTGTAAAAAAACAGGATTGCGGATAGCAATGCCGTAACCTCCCTGCTTCAGTTCAAAAGGCCCGTGTATGACAAGCAGATCATGATCAATTCCATAATTGACGATCTCTCCGCGGTCTTTGTCGTGGATCAGATCTATTTTACCTGCTTCACTTCCTTCAGTGGAGTAGATATCTGTTACGACACCTCCGGGAGCCAGCTGGATACTTTGGACGTAATCTGCCATCATTCTGTCCGCAATGGTATCAAATTTGTCAATTCTGCCGTCCGCACTGATCAGAAGCTGCTCCAGTGTATCCGTGATGTTGATACCGGCATTGAGATCTGCGATCATGCTATCACCGTAGGTTACAGCATTCAGTTCCGCAAGAGTGCGGAGATGCCTGGAGTCGGACAGCTGTACCGCATGAGCGATCATATATAAGACGATGCTGCTGATAAGAAGTACCCATAACGGCAGCAGCCATTTGGTATGAGAAAATTTGATTTTATTTCGTGTCATAGTGCTATGCTTCCTTCGTATGTGTCGGCAAAATGATTTAAATCTAATTATAGCATTTTGACGTTTTTTTGTATAGACATGAGAAGATATTTCATTCTGCTTCGGTCCGTGCTAAACATGTGCCACTGGCACATGGCACCCTACCCTCTACTCGCATGCATAAAAAATTATTGGGAATATCAGCTGGACAAGGAGAAGGGCAATAAGGTAATATATTATTGCATGCCGGAACGGAAAAGGAGGATTCCTCCGACGGAAGGAATCCTCTGCGGAATGGAGATTAGTATGGAATATATATCAGATGCACAGGCAAAACAGATGATCTTAGAGGTAGGCCGCAGAATGTATCAGGGCGGCTTCGTGGCAGCGAACGACGGAAATATTTCCTGTAAAGTCGGAGATAATGAGATCTGGGCAACACCTACGGGAGTTTCTAAGGGATTTATGACAGAGGACATGCTGGTCAAGCTGGATCTGGACGGGAATGTGTTGGAGGGAACGCACAAGCCTTCCAGCGAGATCAAGATGCACCTCAGAGTATTCAAGGAGAACCCGAAGGTACAGGGCGTGGTACATGCACATCCTCTGACAGCGACGGCGTTTGCCTGTGCGGGCATCAGTCTGGAGGAGCCGGTGCTGATGGAAGGGGTTCTGTCCTTGGGCTGTGTGCCGCTAGTGCATTTTGCCCTGCCCGGCACAGAGGAAGTGCCGGAAGCGGTGGCACCCTATTGCCGGGAATACAATGCTGTACTGTTAGCAAACCATGGCGCACTGACCTGGGGAGATAACCTCATGCAGGCATATTACCGCATGGAGACCACGGAATATTATGCGAAGATCCTGATGATGAATAACTTTATCTTAGGGAAGAAGACGTTGTTGTCCCAGGGACAGATCGACGATATTATCAAGATCCGTGCAGGATGGGGCATCACCACGGGTGGCAGACCCATCGGACCGGAGGGCGCGCAGAATCTGGAGGATATCTGCATCTCCCGGAAGCGGTGATTTGTTTTTCCGGACACAGTAGCGCGATAGCACGATTCGTAAGCTTATGATAGAAGGTCCTGTTAGAGACTTTTGCGAAAGCAGCCTCCAACAGGACCTTTTTTTTGTGCGTTATTTGTGTAATTGCATAGAAGCAGGCAGGGGGAAAGCTCCTATAGGACACAGATTTTTCACAGAGCGAACACTTTTTCAATACAAAATCCAACTATACTTGAGAAAACAATGGAATTTGGACGGAATAGCAATCGGAGGTTCGCCGTGAAGAACAAAGAGATCAAACAGATAATTTTTTCCCGAAAGAAAAACAAAAAATGGATCATCATTGCGCTGGTACTGGTACTTACGCTGGGTGGAGGTTCTGTGGCAGCAGTGGTGATATTACATAGAAACGGCAATCAATCAGAATTTTCCATGCCGGGGAATATGGCGGGGCTGACCTTCACGGAGGATATGACTGCTGCGTCAGGTGTTACCAATGTCGGTATCACGGAAGAGACCTTCGATGTGGAAAATCTGACGGCAGAGCTAGAGATCGGGGAAGTCTATGCGGTCTCCGGGGAAGAGGTAACGGCAGGAGATAAGATTTTAAAGCTTACGGAGGACAGTGTGGAGGAAGCCAGAAAGGAACTGGAGAGAGCGCTGGAGGATGCGGAGCTTGCGTATCGTACCGGAGCCATTGAACATGAGCAGAACCTGATCACCGCGGAGTACACAAGAGACAGTGCTATCCTTACCGGACAGCAGGCGAAGGAAGTCTATGATGAGACGGTAGCAAGTCTGCAGAGTGCTGTGACCAGGGCGGAAGAGGAATTGCAGGATGTCGAGGATGACATAGCGGAATATGAGTCATACGTTAATGACGGTTCCTATAAGAGTTATTTCAAGGTAGATGAATATCAGGCAATCTATGATGAGAACCTGAAAGCATTGACGGATAAACTGGATGAGTGGGGAATCAGCTGGTCCCAGATCACCGGCGGGTCAGCCGGATCTGTGCAAGCAGGAGGAACCGCAGGCAATGTGCTGGGCAGCAGTGGACAGAACAGCAATTCCTCGAATGTGAAAACTCTGGCATCCCTATACAGCATTTTGGAACAGAACCTGAAGGATCTGGAAGAAGCACAGGAAAAATATGAGGATGCAGTCACCAATGCTTCTTTTAACTTACAGACATTGCAGTTAAAGCTTCCCAGCCTTCAGCAGGCAGTCACTGAAGCGAAGGAAAATTATGAGATCCAGCTGGCGCAGGCAAAGCTGACCTATGAGAATTCCCTGTCCGGCGCAGAACGGGCAGAGAGTGATTATAATACTACGGTGGAAAAAGCTAAGTCCGATCTGGCAGCTCTGAAAAGTACTTATGAAGATGCCAAAGAGAATCTGGAACTGTTTGAAAGCAGCGTGGGTGACGGATATTTCTATGCATCTGAGGATGGTACGATCCTGCGAACCATGGTGCGGGCGGAGCAGGCTCTGACTTCCGATGCAGTCGTATTCGTCTACAGCAATCCGAAGGAGCTGACGGTCACCGTATCGGTAGATCAGTCGGATATTGCAAAACTGACTGTAGGCGACAGTGCTTATGTGCAGTCCTCCGCAGGCAGCGGATATACCGGTGTGATCACAGCCATCAATCCGGTATCCTCGTCTGACAGCCGTACCAGTGTCACTTACAGCGTGACGGTACAGATCAACGTGGAAGATGAGGAGGACAGCTTAAGTGCCAACGAATCCGTCACCGTAGTCTTCGGCATGACGGAGGAAGAGATCAAGCAGTTACAGCAGAGACAGAGCATGCATGGAAGGCTCAGAGATGTGTCCGACGGCGATGCGATGTCACAGGGCGGTCCCGGCAACGGAGAATTCCCGGGAAACGGAAATGATCAGCAGGGAGGACAGACACAGTCATGAAATTGAAAAGACCACATTTTGAAAAACTGAAATCCCTCACGAAGAAGCAGAAAAAGTTGATCCTGGCGGGGATCGCACTGCTTATGCTGATCCTGGCAGCCTGTTATACCGTGTTTATTGCACCGTTACTTCAGAAAGAACAGTGGATCTACAAGGAAGAGACGGTGGAGCGTGGTACTTTAAAGGTAGGTGTGACGGAGAGCGGTTCTCTGGAATACAACACAAAATCCGTAGATTACGATCTGGATCTGGATGTCAGTGACGATGACGAGGATGACAGCGACGAGGATGACGATGATGCCGTACAGAAATATCTGAAGATAGAGGAGATCTATGCTGCCAGCGGGCAGCGTGTCACCGAAGGCGAGGAACTGCTGAAATTCACGGAAGACAGCGTGGAGGCAGTTCGGGCATTGTTGCAGAATGCGGTAGTGGAGGCGCAGGCAGACTATGCGGAGGCAGAGAGTACTTATGAATTGTCCCTGCTGGAAGCCCAGACCGATTACGATACCCAGAAGATCAGTGCTTCCTATGCGGCATCTATCCGCAATACTTCCGGTACGAGCGTGACGAACAATGTGGCATCCCTGCAGGTGCAGCTGGAGCAGAAGCAGGCGAATACCGCATCTTTGCAGGAGAAACTGACGCAAGCACAGGAAGATTATCAGGATGCATTGGAGACCTACGAAGCGGCAAAGGAAGGCTATGAAGGTGCCGGAACCGATAATACAGTGAATTTCATGACAATACAGAACGGTTATCTCAGCGCAAGAACAAAATATCAACAGGCAAAAGCGGCGCTGACCCAGGCGGAAACAGCGGTAACGGACAATGAAAGTGCCATCACCGATCTGGAGAATCAGCTGGCGGCAGCCCGGGCGAAGCAAACTATTGACAAGCTGGATACGGAAGAGACCTATCAGGAGGCCGTGATCACCGGACAGAATGCCCAGACTACCTACAACGCTACCGTGGAAGATCTGAAGGAGACCTTACAGGAAGCGGAAGAGACGAAAGAAAAACGGGAAGAACAGTTACAGGCCTTTGAAGCTTTCATCGGAAGTGATGGTATTCTCTATGCCGCAGAGGATGGTGTGATCACAGAGGTCAGCTACGAAGCGGGAGACCGTCTGACGACGACAGGAGCTCTGTTTTCCTATGCAACGTCGGATGGCATGAGAATCTCCGTGGATGTGACCCAGGAGGATATCGTGGACCTGCAGGTAGGAGATGCGGTAGATATCACCTTTACGGCATACCCGGAGGATTCCTATACCGGAAGCATTCTCTCCATCAATACCACGGCTACTTCCGATTATAGTAATACCGTAAGCTACACTGTGGAGATCAGCGTAGAAGGCGCATTGGAGAAGCTGTATGGGGGAATGACCGCAGATGTCATTTTTGTAACGGAAGAAAAAGAGGATATTCTTTATGTGTCCCGTAAGGCCATTGTCGAAGAAAACGGCAAAACTTATGTATATCGAAAGACAGCACTGGGAGGTAAGGAACTGGCGGAGGTAGAGACCGGTATTACCAACGGTGTGGACATTGAGATCCTGTCAGGACTGGAAGAGGGCGATACTATTTACCTGGCAAGTAAGGTCAGCTCTGAGGCAGAGGTAAAGAGCACGCAGGAGGATTCCGGCAGCAGTGCTGATACCACAACCGGCAGTGATATGGAGCTTCAGGAATTCGATGAATCCCTTATGCCAGAGGATATGCAGATGCCTTCTGGAGGAGCAATGCCGCAGGGTGGTCCTGGGGGTAGTAATTCCGACAGCTTCGGCGGCGGAATGCCGGGCGGTCCCGGAGGACAATAAATCAGGCGGATGGAACAAATGTTGAGAAACAGACAGGACTGATTGGGAACAGTTATGAAGCAGAATGAAAATGGGAAAAAGATCAAGAAAACTATAAAAAATCGGATGAGCCGGATCGGATCGTGGAAAAGCTGGTCGAAAAGGCGCAAGCTCACCACAGGTGTCTGTGGTGTCTGTGTGATCGCTGTAGTGGCTGGTGCCATTGGTCTCTCCGGTGGTTCCGACACAGAAGTCATTTATAAAGAGACTACGGTAAAATACGGTACACTGGTCAAAGGTGTGACGGAGAGCGGCTCTGTGGACATCGGTACGGTGGATCAGACCTTTGATCTGGATATGAGTGCCCTACAGAGAACGGATACCTCCGGCAGCAGTTCCTCCGGCGGCTCCTCCGGTAGTACTGTCGGCAGTAGCTCTGGTTCCGGTGGATTTGGCGGCATGAGTGCTTCCGGCGGCGGAGCTCAGGGAGGCTTAGACATGTTTGGTCAGATCTTCAATATGGGCGGCAGCAGCTCCGGCAGCAATGGTGACGATTCTACCCTGACCGTGGCAGAGGTAGTGGTCTCCGTGGGGCAGCAGGTGTCCGAGGGAGATCCCCTGTACCTGCTGGAAGAAGACAGTGTCTCCGACCTGGAAGACGAACTGCAGTCTAACGTAGAGAAAGCAAAAGCGGATCTGGAGGCGGTGGAAGCCGACCAGACCCTGTCAAAACAACAGGCAAAATACACTTATGACAGCAGCACTGCTTACGGCAGTTATATTGATACCGAGTACAGTACTACATTGCAGGAGCTTCAGAATACGGTAGATTCTGCGGAGAGCACACTGGAGCAGGCGAAGAGCAGCCTGGAAGATTACCGGGCACAGCTGGAGGAAGTAACGGCAGCCTATGAGGATGCGGCACAGGTATTGTCGAACTGTAAATACAGTCTGAACAGTACCGACGCAGCAGATGATACTTACGGATATGTCTATTATGCGCAGCTGACGGAGCAGGCACAGTCCACGGCAGATTCCCTGGAGCAGCAGAAGGAAGAGCTGGAACAGAGAGTAGAGCAGGCGGAGGAAAATGTAACCACAGCCGAGACCGCTTATAATAAAGCAAAACGGGAACTGGAGCAGGGGAAGCTGACCGCAGCTGAGACCCAAAAACTGCGGACGCTGGCTTACAATACCGCACAGGAGACCTATGACATTGCACTGGGGTATCTTGCGCAGGAATTGTCCGATCAGCAGGAAACCTATAATGAGACACTGGAAAAATGGAATGAGTTCAGCACTTATATCGATGGTAATGCAGTATGTGCAAGATACAACGGCGTCATCACCGGCGTGGAGCTGGAGGACGGAGACAAGATCAGTACCGGAACCTCTCTGGTTACCTTATACGATATGGACGAAATGACCATGACGGTAACAGTGGATGAAGATGACATGACGGATATCTCTCTGGGATCTGCGGCGAATATTGCATTGACGGCATATCCGGAAGATATCTTTACGGCAAAGGTGACGGCTATCGGAGATGCGACATCGGATTCCAGTGGAAACATAACTTATGACGTAACTGTCACATTAGAAGGGGATGTCTCCGGACTGTTCCAGGGCATGACAGGAGATGTGACTTTCGTTACGGAACAAACGGAAGAAGTGCTGTATGTCTCACGCAGAGCCATTATCACAGAGGATGACAAGACTTATGTAAAAGTGAAGACTGCAGATGGCAGCATTGTGAGAAAAGAAATAACGACAGGGCTGTCAGATGGTTCTAATGTGGAGATCTCCGGAGATATTGCAGAAGGAGACACTGTGTTGATCGAAAGCAGCATTACGAAGTAGAGCGGAGACCTGTGGGAAAGTAAGGTCAATGGAAGGGAAGAAGTAGAATATGAGATTATCCGAAATATTACGTCTGGTGTGGCTGAATCTGTCACAGAATAAATTCAAAGTGATCCTGACTTCCATCGGTATCGTTGTGGGATCCGCCACCATAATGCTGGTGCTGGCGATAGGTACCGGTGGAAAAGAAGAAGTGGCGGAGCAGTTCAAGAACCTGAATGCCGGAGCCATTGATATTTCCTGCGACAGCAGTGACAGCGGTGGTTTTAGCTTTGAAATGCCGGGCGGTGGAGGAAGCGTTACCGTCACAAATATGGGCGGAGGCCCCGGAGGAGGTTCCGGCGGCGGTATGTCCGGTGGTCCCGGCGGGGGAATGGATTTCGGCGGATTTTTCGGATTCGGACAGGAGGAAGAGAGCGAAGCCGTGACATTGACCAGTGAAGACTGTGATGATCTGGCGACTTTTGTATTGGGAATCTCTGCAACTACGATCTCTTATTCCACTACAGCATCGGTGGAGGGAGGTGATATGACCTCTGCTTCCTATTACACCATTGCCGGTGTGGAAGACAATTATGCCGCCATCAGTAATCTGGAAATGGCCATCGGGGATTTCCTCACAGAAGAAAACAATGAGAGCAAGGAAAAGGTGTGCGTACTGGGTGCCACCGTGGCAAAGGAAATTTTTGGCAGCGCCTACGATGCTTATGACGGTACAGTCTATATTGATGGCCGCCCCTATATAGTGTCAGGGGTACTATCCGAGATGGGAACTGTGGCATCCGGCATCAGCCCGGATACGGCGATCTATGTACCTTACGAAACCGACATCAAATACATTACCGGTACGAGCATTAGTCCAACCATTACCGTGGTCGCAGAAGATGTGAATCAGGTGGACACTGTAATGACAGGCGTGGAGAGTGCCTTAAAAGAAAGTTATCCCAACACCACATTTACCATCAGCGATGCCGGAAGCAAGATGGAGGCAGCCTCTGCTTCCAACGAGACACTGACATTACTGTTAATCTCCATGGCGGTGATCGTATTTATTGTCGGCGGTATCGGCATTATGAATGTATTGTTTGTATCCATCAAGGAGCGTACCAACGAGATCGGTATTTTGAAAGCGCTGGGCTGTTCCCGGAAGGATATCCTGTTGGAGTTTTTATTGGAAGCAAGCTTTACCAGTCTGGTAGGGGCCGTACTGGGGGTGCTGGTGGCTCTTGGAATTACGCCATTCGTGCAGCTGTTCAACGTGAGAGTGTCCCTGTCGGTACAGGGTGCAGTATTGTCGCTGTTGTTTGGTGTCCTCACCGGAAGTATCTTCGGCTTCTATCCGGCATATAAGGCATCGAGACTGATCCCCGTAGAAGCTTTAAATCAGGAGTAGTGCGAAAGGTGTAAGGATTATGATGGAAAATGCAATGATCACCATGAAAAATATAAATAAAGGCTATATGCTGGGAGAGGAACGTCTGCCGATCCTGAAGGACATCAATTTTCAGGTAAATAAGGGAGAATATGTGGCAATCTTAGGCCCTTCCGGTTCCGGTAAGACTACGTTAATGAATATGATCGGCTGTATGGACGTGATGGACAGTGGGGAATATTATCTGGATGGCATGGCAATCCATGAGACCAAAGAGGATGATCTGACCATGGTGCGCAACCAAAAGATCGGGTTCATTTTCCAGAATTATCAGCTGATCCCGACCTATAATGTCATGCAGAATATTATCATGCCCCTGCTGA
>ENA-UOJR01002837-UOJR01002837.1-human-gut-metagenome-genome-assembly--contig:-C115P-NODE-2837-length-11579-cov-5.907844_pt1 | contig 11579 bp, 13 predicted proteins | sample MGYA00242354_ERZ723901 | MGnify/ENA metagenome assembly ERZ723901
AATCGAACCCCTGACACGAGGATTTTCAGTCCTCTGCTCTACCAACTGAGCTACCCAGCCACTATGCGTGCTGTCGTTGACAGCGGTGATTAATATACCAAAACTTTTAGGTCGGTCAAGCGATTTTTTACGCTTTTGCCCAAAAATGTCCATGGGCTACGGAGAAAACCGTTCCAGGACGCAAAACGCCCTCGGGCACGAGAGGAAGTTCCACGGCCGGACCGAGCGGTGGCATTGAAGCACATGACCCGCCTCGTCGGCGAAGGCCACGTCGATTGCCCGCGTCATGAAACACGTGTGCACCGCGGCGCACCTGCAAAAGGCGAGGATTTCGCCGTCGCGGCCGGGGCGCGGGGCGCGGCCAATAAGACCTCGCAACCTTTCGGAGAAACGGCTCGCGAACACCACGTCCCCCTTCCATCCCAACTCGCCCAACGCGCGCATGACGGCAGCCCGTCTGTTCACGCTGATACTCGCGCGGCGCGGACGCACCCGCGGGCAAAGCGCGGAAAAGCTCCCCATCACATTACCACCCCCGGTCTCCAAGGGTCCACGGTCACGAGGCGCTCATGGGTCAGCCGCGGAGGGGCGCCGAACGCGACCCCGGCTATAGACCCGATTCGCGGCCATGGCTCATACCTCAAAATGCAGCGGTACGTGCGCAGTGCGCCCACCATCGACAACAAGCCGCCCGCGCCGCCCGTTGCGCCCGGCGCCGCATCTCCCGCGCGCTCTCCGGCGGGCTCCCCGTCTCCCTTCCCCGCATCCGCGGCATCCCCGTCTGCGGCTTCGACCTCGATGGAGACCTCGTACCCTTCCATTGCGCCCGTCAGCTCTCTTTTGATCGCCGCCGTCGGGTCGCCGGCCTCGCCTGGGGCGCCCCCGTCCCCACCGGCGGAGACCCCATGGGCCAGGACGATATCGGGGGCGACGCGATCGAAACGCGCGCTCGCAGATGCGAAGACCATCACGTTGTACACGATGAGCGCCAAAACGATCATGACCGGAGTCACGACGGCCATCTCGACCGTCGCCTGCGCACGGTCCTCGGCCAACATCGCCTTCATCGTCCCCCTCCCCCAACTGGGCCCATCAGGTCGCGCAGCCGGACGGTGAGCGGAAACGATCCTCCCCACGGTAGGGGAATCTCGGCCAGGACGAACTCGATCGAGTCCACGTACTCGCCGACCTCATACTCAAGCGCCGCCAAAATCGCCTTGGGATCCGAGGCCCCGATGGGTATCTTGCGCACGGCGGATTGGAGATGGGCCAGACCCTCCATTCCCGAGCGCTCGGCAACCAGGGCGCTGTCAACAAGGACCGGCTTTCTCTGCCGTATGTCGACCGGTTCTATCCCCAGGGCTCGCACCACCCCCTGCAACCTCTCCTTGAGCCAAGACCCCACCGGCCCCGCCCCGATTCCGTCCAACCTTTCCGTCAACGTGGTGAAGACCTCGTCGATCTCCTCGGAGACCCCCGCATAAGAGCCGAGCAGGTCACCCCACACGTCCATGACGGAATCGATCAGCCCGATGGGCCCGCCGTCGCCCACCCGAGCCTCCAGGGAGCTGAAAAACCCCGATAGGATGCTCTCTCCGTCGGCCGAGTCATCCGGCGCGAGACATGCCGCGGAAATCGCGCCGCGCTCCGCAACCGTCCCAATCGACGCAAAAGGAGTATCCAAACTCGAGGGCGCCTCCGCCTTTCCCGACACCACTACCGCAACGCACCCATCACGGCCCGGGGGAGCGATGCGGGGGCGCTTGCCGGATAGCCCGGCGATCGCCTCCTCGAACTCCCCGCTCGCGACCTCGGCTTCACCCATCGCGCGCGCCTGTTCATCGAGCTCCCGCTGACGGGCCTCGGCATAATCCCTCAAAGCGAGCGTGAACTCGCGCAAGTGGTACTCGAACCCGTTGTCGATGCTCGTGGAGGCGGCAGGGGCCCTTCCGACATCCCCGACGCCGAAATGGCAGACCCCGCACTCCCGTGCGCCACCGCCCTCGAGCTCCGCCAGGGAGATAGCAGGGCCTTTTGGACCCCGTGCCCCCGGACACACCTCCGCATAATGCAACGTAAGGCCGGCCCCCTCCCTGCTCGTGGGCCACGATGGGGCGGTGTACAGCTCGGTTGCCCGCACCTCCTCCGTGTTCCTGGGCAGCAATTCGACCTTGCACACCACGCCGCCATCCGTCTCGGCATACGTCGCGCTCTCGAGCACCCGCACGGCATAGCCGTAAAACGCTCGCCTCGCCGCCGCATCGGCGGCGCCCTCGACCCCGCCGCCCGTTGGCTCGTCGTGCTCATAGCGCCATCGGTAGTACGCTCGGGCGCGGTCGATCGCGACGCCCGGCTCCCATGTCGCGCTCGACGCGAAATCGGGGTTCTCGGCAGCCCCGATACCGGACAGCCGCGCCGCCCGCTCCTGCATGTTCATCCCATCCCTCCCGCAGTCGGCAAGCCATGCCGCGCGCTTTTCCGCGGACGCCTTCTCCGATGCGCGGGACAAGTCCTCCGACGCCTCCTCAAGGTTCTTCGAAGCGCCCTCCAGATCGCCCAAGTCAATCTGGTCGCCCTCAATTGCCGGGAACTCCGACTCGGAGGTCGAGGGGGCGGCAAGGGCGCTGCCGGTGTAGCGCGTGGCGCCGTCCCCCTGGGCCGAGCACGTGCGCGTCGCGTTTGCCGCGACGAGAAACGGCAGAGACGCCTCGAGCCTTTGAAGCCCCCTGGAGGCGGAAGCCGCAAACTCGTTTCTCATCTTCAGCATCTCGATACCGGTCTGCATCGTCTTGGATGCCGCCGTCCGGACACCCGGGACGAACGACCCCACCATGCCGACCCCCGTCATCGCGAACCCCGTGAGGCCCAAGCTCAAGATGCTCGCATCGACGACCGTCGCGACCGCATGATACGAGGAGACCGCGTTCGCCCCGGACAGAGCGGTCGCATCGGCCGCAACCTGCACGTCAGCCGATCGCCCGGCAGACCATACCGCAAACGTCGCCGAGAACACGAGCGTCAACGCCATGAGCATCGCGACCGCCGATGCGACGGTCGTGTACGCCCCGTCCTCGACGAACAAACCGATCCCCCACCGATGCCCCGCGCCATCCGCGCCCGGCCGGCGCGCCCGCTCAACCATCCCACGCCGAGACCCATGTCTCATAATCGCCCTCCAACCATTCCGGCCTTCCCCCGTATGCGACATCGACGCGCAGAAGGACGTCTCCGTCGCCGTCCTCGCCCCCGAACGCCCGGGCGAACGCGCCGATCACGGGAAGCGGGCGAACCGAACCTTCGATCGAGACGCGCACCCGCCCGCCGGACTCCGTCGCGCGCTCGCACTCGATTTCCCAAGCCATCGGCCCGCCCGCGTGAAAGATCGCAAGGTCGGGGACGGCCGCCAATCTGCGCAAGGCGAATGCGATGTAAGCGTCATCCTCCCCCAGGCGGCCCGTCGTCATGAGCCGGGCGGTCTCGGCGGCCGCGCCCTCCATGACCGATCGCGTGTACAACAGGCAGACGGGCTGCAGGGCGAGCAGCAGCAAGATCAGGAACGACGGAAGCAGCAACGCCGCCTCGACCGTCGCCTGAGCCCGGACTTCGCGCATCCACTCAATAGAGCGAGATGTCAACGGCGCCGCCGAGGTCGAGCGCATGCGACGCGGCCCGACCCGCCAGCGATGTGAACACCCCCTCCGCGCCCGCACGCCACATAGCCGCGATCGCGGCGACCATGGCCAAGAACGCGAAGAGCACCAGCGCGTATTCGAGCGTCGCCTGCGCCCGGCTCTCGCGCATCCACCCACACGGCGACCCCCAACCCGACGCATCGAAAACCCCTTCATGCCGTACCGGCTCTCCCGCATCGCGAACACGACGGCCTCGCCGCGCGTCCGCCTCGGTCGTCATGCCGTCCCCGGGAGGAACCTCACCACGCGCACCGCGCTCTCGCTCCCGTCCTCCGTGCTCACCAGGACCACGTCGCACCACGCATCCGAGTTCCGCAAGATGGCTCCCCATACATTTCCCCTCAAGTCCAGATAGCCGCTCGTAGCGACCGTCGATCCACCCGCCTTCACATACTCTCGAAGCACCCCCTCGGCGGCCTCGGGGATATCCGAGCGCTCCCTCCACGTCACCGCCGCGCTCCCCGGCCCACCCTCACCCGCATGGGCGCCAGCTCCCCCATCCGGTCTAGAAGCGAAATCGAGATCCGCCATGAATCTCTCGCGCGAGCTCTCGCTCGCGGGGCGCTCCGTCAATCTGGGCACCTCTTCACCGATCCCGGCGAGCGTCGGCTCCCCCGCGCCCGACTGCAGGGGCGCGGGATTTTCGACGGAAACGCCCCCCTCCCCGCGCCCCGTCTCCCCATGGCCCACCGCGCCTTCGCCCCCATCGGGCCAATCGCCCCCGTCCGCCAAACCTCGACCGTGCAACGCCGTGAGCAGGCCAAAGGTCGCGCACGCGAGGGGAAGCGCATACACGGCGGCGCGCCAGCATCGCGACAGGGACCTCATAGGCCGTTGATGCCATCCGAGATGGCGCCCCACAACTCGCTCACGCGATCGCGGAACGCGACGATCGCCACGATAGCGATGACCACCAGCACCCCGACCAGGATGGCGTATTCCGTCGTACCCTGGGCATTCTTCTCGCGCAAGAGCCCTCCCGCCGCTCGCCCGGCGGATCGGCGCGCGACGGCGATCGCCGAGCGCGCCCCCTCCGCGGCCTTGCGGCGCCATTCATGCAGTGCAACCATTGCGACCTCCTCAAATCATCCCGCCTGCGGCAAGCAGCGGGCCCAATATGGATAAAAGCAGGGCCGGCAAAATCAGCGTGGCCGTTGGGATCAAGAGCTTGACGGGCGCTCGCTCGATCTCCCGCTCCACCTCCGCACGGTGCTGCGCGCGGATCTCGACACCTTGGGCAGCTAGAGCCTCCGCCAAGGGCGCCCCAAGCTCAAGCGCCTGCGAAACGGCGGCCGCGAACACCTCGAGCGCCCTCGCGCCCAAGTCCCGGGCCGTCGCACCGAGCTCCTCCTCGCGCGAGGCGATTCCCGATTGCCAGGAGAGGAGCGCGCGCTCGAGCCGCCCCGCGAGCACCCCGGGACGACCATCGCAGTACAACGACAGTGCGGCATCGAATGAGAGCCCTGCGGACAAGCCCAAACCGACGATGTCGATCATGTCCGCCACCTCCCCGGAACCGACCGCGGCGCCCGCGCGACCGAGCGATCCCATGCGCGCCCGGAAGCTCGCCAACACGCGATCAACCACCCCCTGCGCTCCGGCGGCAGCCCGGACGCAGCACCTCCACCACCTCCCGATCGTCTCCCCGCGATCCACCGGATCCCAGCCCGACAGCAACCACAGCGAGCCCGAGGCCATCACCCCCGCAATCAAGGGCGACACAGTCTCTTGGATGGCCATGCGCCTCACACCTCGACTTTCATCACGCGCCGGATGATCGACCATGCGAGCACGTTGAGCAGCGCGGCCGCAGCCAGCGAGCCCAAACCCGGTGCGGTCATGACCCCCGCGCGGAAATCCTCGGATACAACCGAGAGAAACGCCACCATCACAAACGGCATCCCCGCGACCATGCGTGCCGACATCCGCACTTGAGCCGTCTTGACCTCGAGCCTTCTCGTCAACTCGATGCGCGACTCGACTAGATGCGCGGCCTCGGCGAGCAAGCCGGCCAGCGGCGCGCCGGTCCGTCGCGAGACTTTCAGGGCCAATGTCACCAAGTCGAGCCCCGGCGCTCCCAGCCGGTCAGTCAGCTCGTCGAGCGCCTCGGCGGAAGAAACCCCGCAGCTCATCAGCGCCGAGGCATGCAGGAGCTCCTCTCGCACCCGTCCCTCGGCGCGGCTCCCCACGTACTGCATGGCCTGACCCAGCGACAGCCCAGAGCCCAACGAAACCGCCAGGCCGCCGAACACGTCGGGCATCGCGCGCTCCACGCGGGCGACCTCGACGCGCCTTCGCGGCGTAGAGACTCCATGCGCCTCCAGCATCTCCTCCATCGACGCCAGGGCCTCCCGCGCACTCGCCAGAGCCTCGCCGGCACATGCCCGCAACCTCACCACGGGCGCGCGCCACGGCGTGCCGCAAAGACCCCCGACCCGCTGCAACCCCGCTACACTGATGGCCGCGAGCAGCCCGGTGCAGATGGGCACGAGCTTCTCCATCGATTGACCTCCTCCCGACTCAACGCGCCCGCGCTCAGGGCATCCTCGATAAATGGGGGCTCCCGCGCCAACGTCCATGCACGCGCAGACGGGTCGAATCGCACGTACTCCGTCAGCCGCACGCCACCGCCCTCCGCACGCGAGACCCCCGTGTACGAGGAGACATACCTCTTCCCTGAAGGCGCGCGCACGGACATGACGATCCCGTCGAGGGCCATGGCTATCTGCTCCTCGATCAGCTCGCTCGACAAGTCGATCCCGTATCGCGCGAGCAACGTCAACCGGACCACCGCCTCCTCGGCGCTTCCGGCGTGCAGGGTCGTGAGCGACCCGTCGTGCCCGGTGCTCATGGCCTCGAGCATGTCTATCGCCTCGCGGTTGCGCACCTCACCCACCACGATCCTGTCCGGTCTCATGCGCAGGGCGTTCACCAACAAGTCGTGTATGGTCACCTCCCCCTCCCCCTCGATGGACGCCTCCCTCGCCTCCAAGCGCACCACATGCGGGTGATGCGTGAACTTGAGCTCAGCGGAGTCCTCGATGGTCACGATCCGCTCGCCGTGCGGGATCTCGCACGAGAGCGCATTGAGCAACGTCGTCTTTCCTGAACCGGTGCCCCCGGCGATGGCCAGATCTTGTCTCAAGCGCACTGCGAGGGACAGCAGCTCCGCGTACCAGGCGGGCATCGACCCCAATCTGACCAGATGGCCCAACGCGCTAATGCGGGCGGAGAACTTGCGTATGGTCATAGTCGGGCCGTCGAGCGCGATGGGCGGTATGACGGCGTTCACGCGATAGCCGTTTGGCAACCGTGCGTTCACCATGGGGCTGCGCTCGTCCACGCGCCTGCCGAGCGGCGAGATGACACGGTCGATGAGGATGCGGATCTGCTCCTCGGACTCGAAGAGGCGGCCCAGGGGAACCAGCACGCCACCGCGCTCGACGAACGTCCGATCGCGACCGTTGACCATGATCTCCGTTATCTCGTCATCCTCGAGCAGGGGCTGCAGCGGACCCAACCCCACCACGTCGTTCAAGACGTCCGTGATGACGAGCTCGCGCTCCGGTCCCGTCACGTCCAGCTTGCCGTCGGCGTTGATCACGGCCTCGAGCGCCGGCCTGAGCTCAAGGCGGGCCCGCCCGGCATCTGCCATGGCGACGATGCGGGCGACCTCGGTGAATCCCACGCGCTCCATCATCAGGCGCGTGACGCGAACCCGCTCGGACCTCAACGCCTGGGCGCGCGCGGTCGCGACCTGCCCCTCCATTGGGGATCGGACCGCCGGCGGCGCCCCTTCTCGACCGCCTCCCTTCGAGGCGGCCGCCACACGTCGCAGCAAGCTCATCGAGTCGCACCACCCCTCTTGCGCCACGGCAGGCCGAATCTGGCCTTTCGGGGCTCGGGGGCATCCGTCGCCACGCGTGCCGCCGCCGGACAGCCCAGCTCGCCCAGTAGAGAGGCCGCGAAGGCCCGGATATCCCGAGCGAAGGCCCCATCGCCGTCGAGAAGCGCATCGAGCTTCCCGAAGGAAAGCATGCCCGACACATCATCGCCGCCGGCGGCGATCCTCACGCGAGAGCACAGGGAGGCCCCCATCTCGAAACGCAGGGCCTCGTCTTCGCCGCATCCGCGCCCACCCATCTTGTTGAACACGCTCGTCAGGCGCGTTGCGGGCACGCCCAATCGCGCGGCGAGGTTGACCACCCTCGACGCCGAGGTGCCCGATGTCTCGCCCCCGCTTCCCACCACTAGGCAGCGATCGCACGCGGCCACTGCGACGGCGACCGCATCCCCCCAGCAGCACGAGGTGTCGGCGAAGATGATGTCCGCCGCCCCGCGCAGAACGCCTATGAGCTGCTCGACGGGCCCGCCGAACAGCTCGGCGCGCTCCCCTTCCGCCAACGGCCCCCACAGCGTCAAGCCCGGACCAATGCGCATGGCGGTCGCCTCGACATCGCATTCGGCGAGCACCCCGTCCCGCTCATGGGTCACCAGGCCCTCCATACCCTTGAACCCGTCGACCCCGAACACGGACGGCAAGTCCCCGCACATGAGATCCAAATCGAGCACCGCCGCCCGCAACCCGGCGCGTGCGGAGCATGCCGCGAGGGCGGCGACGAGGGTCGTCTTGCCGACGCCGCCCCGTCCCGAGACGACGGTCACGAGCGGGGCGCGGGACGCCCCCTCCCCCATAGAGGCGATGGCACTCACATGAGCCGCAATCTCGCGCAGGCTCCCCGCCACGGCGGGGGCCGCGGCATCCTCGCAGTGCGGACCGTCGGGGCGATTTCCCCACGCCGCCTCCGGCGCGGCGTCGAACGGCGCCCCGCCCATCGGCTCATCCCCCGACGACGCAACCGGCGCCATGGGGGCCGCCTGGCCGTCCGGCTCGTCGAGCGGAGGCCAGAGCTCCTCCACGGGCACCAGATCCGCCTCGCATGGCGTCGCGCCGCACCCCACCGCGGTCCCGCCGACGTCGCCGTGGCAATCCGTGGCAGTACCCGAGCCGACCGGCCGATGCCCTCCGCCCGCATCGTCGTCCTCCGCGATGACCTCGGTTGCGCCCGCTTGGAGCAGACGCGCCGCGCACACGGGCCCGCCCCCGATCGACAACGCCAGCAATTCGCAACCGACCAGCTCGCTTCTCAAGCGCAGCACATCGTTTGCATACGCATCGATCGTAGATGCACCGCATGCCACGATCACGCCCATGCTCCCGGTCGCGCACGCCCTTCCAAGCTGAATCGCGCCCTCCGCGGAATTGACGCGCGCGATTCGCGCATCCCCTCCGCGCTTCAGCACCTCCTCGCGAACGCGCCCGTAATACGCGTCCTCGCAATAGGCAAGCCAAATCTGCCCCATGAATACCACCCTCGCATCACCGGGGAGCCCCGTCACCGCTGGCGCCCCCGCTTTCCCCTCTTTGCCCTATCTGTCGGCGTCGCCGTCATGCTTCCGCTCGCCCTCCCGCTCATCCTCCTGATCGGAGCCGTCGCCCGGAACCGTAAGCGTCACCATGCCTCGAGACGTCGCCGCCAAAAGCTCCCGCACCTCTGAAGGCCGGATCGCCAAGGTCACCCATTGGACATCGCCCCCGCCCGCGGAGAGGACGTTCGAGTCGATCACCTTCGCGCTCGCGAGCTTGTCCGCGAGGGCATCCCCCTGCGCGTACACGTCGACCCGCACTCCGCGCTCGATCGCCCCGCCCACCGCGTGCTCGCAATCACTCGCCACGGATACGGCGACCATGCCGCGGGGCACGTCGACCGCCCCCTCCTCGTGTTCGAAATACGCCTCGGCAAGGGGCGCATGTGCGGGAATCCGAGCCGTCGCCGTCCTGCCCACGGCATCCGACAGGCCCTCGATCGACCCGGCCGGAAGAAGCGTCGACGCCCATTCCGTTACAGTCGTGTTTCCCTCATCGATCTTCTCTCCCGGCTCGATCTCCCTACTGGCAACGCATACGGCGGTCAAATCCCCGCCATATTGCTCCATCGCCGCGCGCTTTACCCGATCCGCCTCGCGCCGCGCGTCGGATATCGCCGCATACGAGACGACCGCCGCGATGATTCCCGCCATCGCGCTGATCAAAAGACGCTTTCTTCGATCCATGTGCTCCTCCTCTCATCGCGTGCGCCCCTCAGCTCGATTCTCAGCGCCCGCGCCCCATCGGGATCCGGCTAAATGGGAAACTCCCCCGCGACCTGTCGAGGGCTCAGGCCATCACCTGACCGCACCGGTCAGACCCGTGTCCGCCCGCGGTTCGAGGGCTGCCAAGTCGACCTCCCGCAACATCTCGCGCCGACTCCCTCCGGCCCTTCGAATGCCGACAAAAAATGAGCCGCCCGTTTTCAGGCGGCTCATACATGGGGGTTTTAGTTGGGAACCGAAACGGATCAGAGGTCCGGGCGGGCACCGGAAAGACCCGATCACAAATGGATATCCGGGTCCAAGCTCTGCGCGCTCACGCGCATCTCGGAGGCCAGGGAGAGGAAGGCGTCGACGCGGACACGCTCGATCTCTCCGTCCTCAACACCTTGCAGCACCGCGCACCCGGGCTCATGGACATGCGAGCAATCGTTGAATCGGCACGCGTGGGAGGCCTCCACCACCTCGGGGAACGTCCGGGCAAGGCCGCGCTCATGCCCCACGAGTGGCAACGACCTCAGGCCCGGGCAGTCGGCGATCACCCCGCAGGGATCCGGGAGCGAGACCATGATGCGCGCCACGGTCGTATGCCGGCCCGCGTCGTCGCGCTCACGCACCTCGTTGGTCTCGAGGGCGTCGGCGCCCAGCAGGGAGTTGAGCAGGGTCGATTTGCCCGCGCCGGATTCGCCCAAGATCATCGCGACGGTGCCTTTGGGCACGCAGGCCCGCACCTCGTCGAGACCCAAACCCGTGCGCGACGAGGTCGCGACCACGCGCACCCCCTCGCCCGCAAGGCGGTGAAGATCCTCGATGACCGCGTCGACCTCGGCGCGATCGCACCGGTCGATCTTGGTGAGGACCACCACGGGCTCGGCCCCGCAATCGCGCGCAAGGACGAGGGAGCGCGCCACGCGGTCGCGGATGAGCGGCAGGGTATCGCGCTCGGCTCCCAGCGGCTGCACGATGAAGATCACGTCGACGTTCGCGGCCAGCACCTGCCGGTCGCCGCGGTTCTTGCCTCGCCAACGCTCGAACGCCGTGCGACGGGGCAGCACGCGCAAGATCACGCCCATGTCGTGCCCGGGCGTCACCCGCACCGCGACGAAGTCGCCGACGCCGGGGAGCAGTCGATCGCCGCCCGCATCTGCGCCAATCGTCTGGCCGGTGCCCCTTCTCGCATGTGTTCCTCGCTTGCCGCGTTTGCCCTTGGCAAAATCCACGGCGTGCTCGGCCCGTAAGAGGTCGCCCGACGCAGTCGCGACCATGGGGAACCCGCGGTCCAGGCGCACCACGGCGCCAAGCTCGATCTGATCAGCGGGGATATCGCCGGCAGCCGCCAGCTCCGAGCGCGCCTCTTCAAACGCAGAGACCTGCGCGCCGGAAGCACGCAGGTCCCCAAAGCTCGGAATATGTTCCAAAACGTCAGCCACGCTTACGCTTAGGTCCTTTCCTGTTACGCCTTGTTCTTCTCGATGTTGCGCATGACGGCCTTGTAGACCTCCATGATCGGGATGATCAGGAAGGCGAGGCCAAGAGCGGCAAGCAGCGCCATCGGGTCGAGCGTCATGAAGCCGAAGACCTCGGCGAGGAAGTCGACCTCGACCGGGATGACCGTCAGCACGAGCGCGAGGGCGGCGGCGCCCCACAGCCACTTGTTCTGCGTCTTCATGGAGAAGATGGACGCGCGGCGGCTGCGCATGTTGAAGGAGTGGAAGATCTCGACCATGGACAGGGTGA
>ENA-UOJR01002842-UOJR01002842.1-human-gut-metagenome-genome-assembly--contig:-C115P-NODE-2842-length-11561-cov-5.143056_pt1 | contig 11561 bp, 7 predicted proteins | sample MGYA00242354_ERZ723901 | MGnify/ENA metagenome assembly ERZ723901
TGCGAAGGTCGGCTGTCAGGACTGCGACGGGTGCTGCGATTGCTGCTGTCAGATGGCGGATACGATTATTATAGACCCGCTTGACGTCTGGCAGCAGATGCAAGGAAGCGGAAAAAGTTTTGAACAGCTTCTGGATGAAAGCGTGGATCTGCATGTACAGGATGGTGTAATTTTGCCGAATCTGAAAATGGCGGGGGAAAAAGAGCAGTGCGTATATTTGAACGAAAAAGGACGCTGCAGCATCCATCCGTTCCGCCCGGGCATTTGTCGGCTGTTTCCACTGGGACGTTTTTATGAAAACGGGAGCTTCCGATATTTTTTACAGATAAAAGAGTGCAGCAGGGAAAACCGCACAAAGCAGAAAATCCGCAAATGGATCGATATGCCGGAATTTGGTCGTTATGAGACGTTTGTGGCGGACTGGCATTTTTTTGTGCGCAGGCTGCAGGATCGCCTGATGCAGCAGTCCGATATGGAGGCAGCGCAGAGGATCAATCGCTACATTTTGCAGGAATTTTATTTCCGGGGCTGGGATGCAGAACAGAATTTTTACGATCAGTTCTCAGAACGACTAAAAAAGGCACAAAAAGTGCTTGCATAAATCGAACATACGTACTATCATAAAACCACAGACAGAACAAATGTTCGAACAAATCAAACAAAATTCAGGAACCTCTGTCTGCGGAATGGAGTACAGGATGAGGATCATGCAGGAAATGTCCCTGATGGAGAAGCTGAATATTCTGAGCGATGCGGCGAAATATGACGTTGCCTGTACGAGCAGTGGGAGTAATCGCCGGGGTGATGGAAAAGGGATCGGCAACACGGTAAACGCGGGAATCTGTCACAGCTTTTCAGCGGATGGCAGATGCATCAGCCTGCTGAAGATTCTGTTTACCAACGAATGTATTTATGATTGCAAATACTGTCAGAACCGGCGTTCCAACGACGTGCCGCGGGCGTCGTTTACGCCGGATGAAGTCTGTTGCCTGACGATCGAGTTTTATCGCCGTAATTATATCGAAGGACTTTTCCTAAGCTCCGGGATTATACAGAATCCGAATGTGACGATGGGGCTTTTGTATCAGACGATTTATAAGCTGCGCACGCAGTATCATTTCCAGGGCTATATCCATGTCAAAGCGATTCCGGGGGCGGATCCGGAGCTGATCCGGCTGACGGGATTTTTGGCGGACCGCATGAGTATCAATCTGGAGCTCCCGACGGCGGAGGGCCTATCGCGCCTTGCACCGAACAAGCACCGCAAGACGATCCTGACACCGATGCGGCAGATTCAGAACGGGATTTCTGTGAGCAAACAGGAGGTGGCGCTTTACCGGCACGCCCCGGAATTTGTTCCGGCTGGACAGTCTACGCAGATGATTATCGGCGCGACACCGGAGCATGATTATGAAATTTTGTCTGTGGCAGAGAGCTTGTATCGCAAATTTGATTTAAAACGGGTATTCTATTCCGCATTTGTAAAAGTCAATGAGGATAAAGACCTCCCGGCGCTGCAGGGAGGTCCGCCGCTTCTGCGGGAACACCGGCTGTATCAGGCTGATTGGCTGCTTCGTTTTTACGGCTTTGAGGCAGGAGAGCTTTTAAGCGAGAAGAATCCGGACTTTAATCTGTTTTTAGACCCGAAGGCAGACTGGGCGCTGCGGCATCTGGAACAGTTCCCTGTGGAGGTCAATCGCGCTTCCTATGAAGAGCTTTTGCGCGTGCCCGGAATCGGTGTCAAAAGCGCCCGCAGGATTGTTCAGGCGCGCAGAAGCAGCCGCCTGGAGTATCAGCATCTGAAAAAGATTGGTGTCGTTTTGAAGCGTGCGATTTATTTTATCACCTGCAACGGCAGACAGATGTATCCACTTCGAATTGAGGAAAACTTTATTACGCGGCAGCTTCTCGGCATCCGGGAAAATCTCCCGTTTGAAAAGAATGGCGTAACGTATCAGCAGCTGTCTTTATTTGATGATCGGAACTTCGACTACGATGGAAAGCAGCTGGTACAGCCGGAAAGCGCCTGGAAGGGCGCAGCGGGGTGAAACCGAGAACCGGGGAGAGAAGCGCAGCGAGCCGAAAAGTCCTGTATGGGAAAGGAAACGATGGTCTGACCGAATCTGATGTGGGAGAAAACGAAATGGAAGAGCTGATTCTGATATGCGAGGACTCGGTCGAAGGGATACTTACTGCAATTTATCGGATTTATGAATGGAAGCTTTGCGGCAAACGTGTTAAAATTCAAACAGGTGCGTCGGATTTATGTCTGTTTGCCCAGTACCGGGAGGTAATGCCGGATGCAGAGTGCGCGGCGAAGGTAGCACGAACCCTGCGGAGACGTTTCGGAGAGCAGGCGTGGGAAGCGATCAGCTATGCGCTGGCGTCAGAGGAAGCCGACAAGAGTCAGGCAGTTTATGAGACGATTGCAGCTGGTCTGTCCGGTCGGATCCGGGGACCGCTTTTGCAGGCACTTGCAGAGCCATGTATCCATCGGGTGTTTGCACTGAGCCGGAGTGTACACAGGGTGCGGGAAAGAGTGCTTCAGTTTCTTCGGTTTCAGGAAATCACCGGCGGGATTTTATATGGGGAGATTGCGCCGGATGCAGACGTTCTTGCGTTTGTTATGCCGCATTTTGCAGACCGTTTCCCGTTGGAGAATTTTGTGATTCTGGATGAACGCAGGGCAGCAGCAGGAATCCATCCGGCAGGAAAGGCGTGGTTTTTGGCAAAGCTTTCAAAGCAGGAGTTGGATACACTGCAGCAGGCCGGACAGCAGAAGGATGAGAACGAACAGGAGATCGAAGTGCTGTTTCAGAGCTTTTGTCGGTCTCTTTCAATCCTTGAGCGGCAAAATCAACCCCTGCAGCAACAGCTGGTGCCGTTAAAGTATCGGATGCACATGACGGAATTTCAGAAAAAATAAGGCAAAAGCATGTGGAGGATACAGTGTCGTGGAGATCAAGGTTTCAGTAAGAGGACTGGTGGAGTTTTTGCTTCGCACAGGGGATATTGACAATCGCAAAAAATCTGCCCCGGACGACGCTATGGCGGAGGGAAGCCGAATTCACCGCATGATCCAGAAAAAGATGGGTTCCAGTTACCATGCAGAGGTTATGCTGCGTTACCGCAGAGACTGCGGGGAATATGATCTTGTCGTAGAGGGCAGGGCAGATGGGATTATCGATTCCGATCCCGTTGCAGTTGACGAGATCAAGGGGACGTATCGGGATTTGTCCCGGATGAAGGAGCCGAATCCGGTGCATTTGGCCCAGGCAAAATGCTATGCCTGGATGTATGGGCAGGAGCATGGAAAAGAGCGGATGGAGGTCAGTATGACCTACTGCAACATAGAGACAGAAGAAATCCGCTATTTCAAGTTTGTGTATGAGATGTCAGACCTGGAAGAATGGTTTGACAGTTTGCTGCAGGAATATCGGAAGTGGTCAGATGCAGACATTGCCTGGAAGAAACTTCGTCAGGATTCCATTCACAGCCTGTCCTTTCCGTTCCCGTACCGGGAGGGACAAAAAGAGCTGGTCACGCATGTTTATCATACGATCTGCCACAGCAGAAAACTGTTTATCGAAGCACCGACCGGGGCGGGTAAGACGATTTCGACGGTGTTTCCGGCAGTCAAGGCAGTCGGGGAAGGAAAGGCGGATCGGATTTTTTATTTGACAGCGAAGACGATTGCCCGGACAGTCGCGGATCGTACGTTCGACCTTCTGCGGGAGCGCGGATTACATTTTAAGACGGTGGTGCTGACGGCACGGGATAAAATCTGCTTTATGGAAGAATCGGAATGCAATCCGGACTCCTGTCCTTATGCAAAGGGACATTTTGACCGGATCAACGATGCGATTTTTGAATTGATGACGACAAAGGAGCATTACAGCCGGGAAGAAATCGAGGCCTGTGCTCAGAAATATAAGGTCTGCCCCTTTGAGCTGGGGCTGGATATGAGCCTGTTTTCCGATGGTATTTTGTGCGATTACAATTATGTCTTTGATCCGCATGTCTATCTGCGGCGCTTTTTCGGAGAAGGTGCAGGCAGAGAGCAGTATCTGTTTCTGATTGATGAGGCGCATAATCTTTTGGAGCGTGGTCGGGAAATGTACAGCGCTCAGTTATATAAAGAAGATTTCTTGACCTTGAAAAAGACTGTGAAGGCATTTTCTCCTCGCATGGAGAAGCTTTTGGATAAGTGCAATCGTGAGCTGCTTTTCCTGAAACGCGAATGCGGGGACTGGTGTATTGTGGAGGAGATAGATGCGGTCGTACAGGCACTTTTGCGGTTGTCGCCCTGTATGGAAGACTATCTCGAAAATCACGATGACAGCCCGGTTCGGCGGGAGATTCTGGACTTCTATTTTGAAATCAGTCATTTTCTGCAGATTTATGAGCTGCTGGATCAGAAATATGTTGTGTATACAAAGCTGGATGAAGATGGACGCTTTTTGTTGCGACTGTTCAATGTTGACCCGTCGACGAACCTCAAGGAGTGTCTGCAGCGTTCCGTCAGCAGTGTGTTGTTTTCCGCGACTCTGCTTCCGATCCAGTATTATAAAAAGCTTCTGGGCGGAGAGGCAGAGGATTATGAGGTCTACGCGAAGTCCGTTTTTTCGCCGGAGAAAAAGGGGCTGTTTCTGGCGGAGGATGTGACCAGCCGTTATACGAGGCGTTCCGACCGGGAATACGATAAAATCGCGAATTACATTCATCAAACCGTGTCGCAGCGGCATGGAAATTATATGGTTTTTTTCCCATCACACGTCTTTTTGCAGCAGGTGTATGAGCGTTATCTGAGGTGTTATGCGGTAAAAGACGATACAGAGTGTCTGGTACAGACCGAGCATATGGATGAGGCTGAGCGGGAGGCGTTTTTGCAGCGCTTTGAGGGAAATCCCGGAATGAACCTGTCCGATATTATCCATATGGAAATCGAAGTGGAGGAAGAAAGCAGTCTGGTTGGCTTTTGCGTGCTGGGTGGGATTTTTTCCGAGGGGATCGATTTAAAGGAGGACAGCCTGATCGGCGCGCTGATTGTAGGAACCGGACTGCCGCAGGTCTGCACGGAACGGGAGATTATTCGGGGATATTTCGAAGAAAACGGAGAAAATTGTTTTGACTATGCCTACCGGTACCCTGGCATGAACAAAGTGCTTCAGGCGGCAGGCAGGGTTATCCGGACAGCGGATGATGTCGGAATCGTGGCGCTTTTGGACGACCGGTTCCTGACGCCGGGCTACCGCAGGCTGTTTCCACGGGAGTGGGAGCAGTTTGAGGTCGTCCGGGGAGAGAGCATCGGAAGCCGGGTGGAGAAGTTCTGGAACGACTGGTTATAGGACTATGCGTCTATCCGTCCGGCGCGCAGCCACGCGATTTCCCGGCGGTAGGGCGGCAGCAGCTTTTTTGGATTCTGCGGGTCAGGATACCAGGGCGTTTCGAGGATTTTGGGGATAGTCAAAAAATCAGGATGATGGACGATATGGTACAGCGGTGCAAACCCGATCTGACCGACACCGAGATTGGCATGTCGGTCTTTGGCGGCTCCCTTTTCGTTCTTGCTGTCGTTGATATGGAAAACTGCGATCTGATCCTTGCCGAGGGTTTTGTCAAACTCATCCAGGACGAGATCAGGATTTGCTGTGAGATCATATCCTGCGTCGTGGACGTGGCAGGTGTCGAAGCAGACGCGCAGCCGGTCAGGAAAACGGACACCGTCATAGATTGCAGCCAGTTCTTCAAAGCGTTTGCCGATTTCGGAGCCTTTGCCTGCCATTGTTTCCAGTGCGATGCGGACCGGAGAAGGCTGGGAAAGCACTTCGTTTAAGCCTTCGATGATCTGATGGATTCCAGCGTCCGTTCCAGCGCCGACGTGGGAACCGGGATGCAGGATGAGCACGTCGCTGCCCATCGCTTCTGTCCGCTCGATTTCCTTTGCGAGAAATTCAACCGCGAGGGAAAAGACCTCCGGTTTTACGGTATTGGCGAGATTGATGATATAAGGGGCGTGGACGACGAAGCGGGTAATATTGTTCTGGCGCATCCGTTCCTGTGCCTGTGGGATGCAGAGCTCATCCACCGGTTTACGTCGGGTGTTCTGCGGCGCGCCGGTATAAAGCATAAAGGTATTGGCTCCGTAGGAAAGCGCTTCCTGGACGGAACCGTCCATCATAGATGTTCCGCTCATGCCCACATGGGAGCCGATCAGGAGCGGCTGGCAAGCTGTTTTGCCAGAGGGTTTACAAAGTGGATTCATAGGTTCTCCATTTCTGTAAAAATTTTTAAACGAGTGTGTAGTTTGACCGACGGATATCAGTATCATCGATATATTGTAGCATGAGTACAGAGTGGGAGAAAGTACAAAAAGGAGAATTTCAATGTCATCGCAGCAGCTGCAGTTTTATGAACAGAAAATTATCAGCGATAAAGAGTTTCCAATCGAAGTATTTATGAACCAGGTTCAGGACAAATGCCAGTATTTCCACACACACTGGCATGAGCACATTGAGCTGCATTACGTTGTACATGGGGAGACGGATATTTTGCTCAATCAGACCAGGTATACCTTTCGACAAGGCGATCTTGCTGTCATTAACAGCAATGTCCTGCATGCCGGTTTTTGCAACGGAACCCCGGTAGAGGTGCTGGTTGTTATTTTTGAGCTGGACGAGCTGTCTGCGCAGGTAGCGGAAAAAAATATTTTGTTTCAGCCAATGATCTGTGCAGATACAAAGATACAGGAGCTCATGAGCCTGATCTATCAGGAACAGAATGAAAGAAGTCTTGGCTGGAAGCTTGCCTGTAAGGGAGCATTGCTGCAGCTGATCGCTTATCTGGTGCGCCGCTACGCAGAACAGATGCTGACGGATAAAGAGAGCTTAAAGCGTCGGAAAAATCTGGAGCGCCTGAACACGGTTGTCCATTATATTGAGGAAAATTATACGGACAGCATATCAAATGCACAGCTGGCTGAACTGATCCATGTCAGCGAAGACAGGTTTAACCATCTGTTTCGGGAGAGTATGGGGATGGCGCCGCTGCAGTATATGAATGAGGTGCGTCTAAAGAAAGCCATGCATCTGTTAAAAAGCGGAAATTATTCTGCGGCAGAGGTTGCGGATGCGGTCGGATTTTCGGATTACAATCATTTCGGAAGATTGTTCCGGCGGTATTATCAATGTACACCGATGGAAGCGGTGCGGGAATCCGAGGGCAAGAGTGCAAAGCGTCCGGGTAGAAGTGAAGGAATCAAAACCTTCGAAATCGGATCCATAAAAAAAGAAGATCCAGTGGATGTAAAATCGGAAAAAGAAAAGAAGAAATAGCAGAATCGTATGAGAGAGTAGCAAAGGAGGTCTATCTTTCTTTCGTTTTATTCATTAAAATGTGTAGCATAGAAACAAAATAAAAACAGTGATTGTTGGAAATGAATACAAAATGACGAATCTGATCAATGCTAAAGGAGGAAAATGCACATGAAATTAGGAGTATTGACGGTTGCCTTGGGCGATATGTCCCTGGATGCGGCATGTAAATTTTTGTCTGAACAGGGCGTACAGATGGTGGAGATCGGTTGCGGCGGCTTCCCTGGAACGGCGCACTGCAACGCGGCAGAGCTTCTGGCGGATGAAAATAAGCAGAAAGAGTTTTTAGACACAATTCACAAATATGGCTTGGAGATCAGTGCACTGAGTGCACACGGGAATGCAGTCCATCCTGATAAAGCGATTGCAAAGAAATTCGATGAGGATCTGACCAATGCGATCCTGTTGGCAGAAAAGCTTGGTGTTCCGGTTGTAAATACGTTTTCCGGTTGCCCTGGCGGATCTCCGGAGGACAAGACTCCCAACTGGGTTACCTGTCCTTGGCCGGATGATTTTTCCGAGATTCTGGAATATCAGTGGAACGATGTTCTGATTCCTTACTGGAAAGAAAAGGTTGCTTTTGCAAAAGCGCATAACGTACATAAAATCGCACTGGAGCTGCATCCCGGCTTCTGCGTATACAATACAAGAAGTCTGTTAAAGCTGCGTGAGGCAGTTGGTCCGGAAATCGGCGCGAACCTGGATCCCAGCCACCTGATCTGGCAGGGAATGGATTTGATCGCAGTAATCAGAGAGCTTGGCAAGGCAAATGCGATTTTCCATTTCCATGCAAAAGACACCAAAGTGGATGCAATCAACACTGCAGTAAACGGCGTACTGGATACTCAGCATTACAGCGAAGAACTGACCCGTTCCTGGATCTTCCGCTCTGTTGGTTACGGTCATGGCGAAGATTACTGGAAAGCGATCGCTTCCGAACTTCGTCTTGCAGGTTATGACTATGCGATCAGCATCGAGCATGAAGACAGCCTGATGTCTGGTAAGGAAGGACTGTTAAAGGCAATCGGATGCCTGAAGAATTCCCTGATCTTTGAGGACAGAGGAAATATGTATTGGGCATAACATGGAACTTCCGTCGGAAGTTCCGGCGAGTTACTGCGTAACCCGGCGTGTTTGCGAAAACAGTTCCGGATGGTTTTACCGAGTTGCTTTTGCAACTCGGCATATAGGCAGGGACGCAGAAGCGTCCTGCTGCGACAGAACAGAAAAGAGGAAAAGACATGAAACATAGACTTGCGATGGTCGGCTTTGGCGGAATGGCAGGCTGGCATTATGATTTGATTCAGAGAATTGACGACCTGGAAGTTGCAGGTATCTGGGATATTAAGGAAGAACGCAGAACCTATGCAGAAGGCAAGGGCATCCATGTATATAAAAGCGAAGAAGATCTGATGGCAGATCCGACTGTTGATATCGTACTGGTAGCAACTCCGAATGATGTTCATAAAGGTGTTGTCATTCGTGCCATGGAAGCTGGCAAGAACGCCGTTTCCGAGAAGCCTGTAACTCTTTGCTCTGCGGATCTTGCAGAAATGCGCGGCTGCGGAAAAGACCGGCAAATTCTTTACCGTACATCAGAATCGTCGTTGGGATGAAGATTTCCTGACGGTAAAGAATATCATGGCAGAAGGCAAGCTGGGCGAGATTTTCAGAATTGAATCCAGAGTACACGGTTCCAGAGGTATCCCCGGTGACTGGAGACAGGAAAAAGAGCATGGCGGCGGCATGGTGCTTGACTGGGGCGTACATCTTCTGGATCAGGCGCTGTTATTATATCCCGGTGTGAAGTTAAACACTGTTTATGCAACTCTGACCAACGTAACCAACCAGCTGGTTGACGACGGCTTTTCTGCAGACCTCGGGTTTGAAAACGGAGTGCATGTGCTGGTTGAGGTTGGCACGAGCAACTTTGTATCCCTGCCTCGCTGGTATGTATTAGGCGCTGACGGAACGGCTGTCATCCAGGATTTCGGCAGAGACGGCAAGATGGTATGTGCAACCGGCGTCAATGAAGGTGATGTTGTTCCGGTCATCACGGCAGCAGGCCTGACAAAGACCATGGCTCCGAGAAGAGAGGATACCATCCGCACAGAGGATCTGCCTTGGGCAGATAGTGACATCCGCGATTTCTACCGCAATGTAATGGCAGTGATCGAAGGAAAAGCAGAGAGCAGGATCAAGCTGGATGAGGTTGCAAGAGTTATGCGCCTGATGGAAGCAATTTTCGAATCTGCAGAAAAGAAACAGGTTATCAAATTCGAAGCCTGAAAACAGGGGAACAGTCGGAGTGCCTGCAAAATGGGCGTTCCGACAGCATAGATAGAAGGAGAGGGATCCATGAGCAAAACATTACCGATTGCAGTACAGGTTTATTCGGTAAGGGAAGAGGCGGAGCGTGATTTTGCCGGCACAATGAAAAAGCTGGGTGAGATGGGCTACGACGGTGTAGAACTGGCAGGATTATATGGAAAAAGTGCAGAAGAGATCCGTGACAGCATAAAAGCGGCAGGACTGACTGCGATCAGTGCACATGTTTCCTATGACGAGCTGGCTGGAGATTTGGAAAAGACTCTGCAGGACTATGAAACCATCGGCTGCCGCTATATCGTAATTCCCTGGCTGGGGGAAGACCGCAGATTTGGAGCAGCTTTATATGAGGAAACAATAAAGGGAATCCCGGTGATTTCAGAGGGCTGTAAAAAACACGGCATGACGCTTCTGTATCACAATCACGATTTTGAATTTGCAAAGACACCGGACGGTACCTATGCGCTGGATCAGCTGTATGCAGAGGTTCCTGCGGATGTGCTGGGTGCAGAGCCGGACACCTGCTGGATCAAGGTTGGCGGACCGGATCCCAGCGAATGGTTGAAAAAATACAGCGGACGCTGCCCGCTGGTACATGTAAAGGATTTTCGGCGCAAAGCAGATGGCGTAGATCTGCTGGCACTGGGCGAAGGAGAACAGGATTTTCCGACTCTGGTAAAGACCGCAAAAGAGTGCGGTGCACAGTGGCTGGTTATTGAACAGGATGATCATCCCTACGGGACACCCATGGGAGATATGAAAAAAAGCCTTAATTATTTAAAAGAACTTGGAAAGGAGTCTGACATGACAAAAATTATTAAAGCAGGCGTAGTAGGCTGCGGCGGAATTGCAAACGGAAAGCATTTTCCCGCAATCAAGAAAAACGGAAAGATCGAGCTGGTTGCATTTTGTGACCTGATCAAAGAGCGGGCGGAGAAAGCAAAAGAAGAATACGGCACACCCGACGCAAGAGTTTATACCGATTATACAGAGCTGGTGAAAGAGGATGTGGACGTTGTCTACGTTCTGACTCCCAATAACGCACATGCACCGGTCAGCATTGCAGCAATGAAAGCCGGCAAGCACGTTATGTGTGAAAAGCCTATGGCAAAGACCTATGCAGAGGCAAAGGAAATGGTAAAAACCGCAAAAGAGACAGGTAAGATCCTGACCATCGGCTACCAGAACCGTTATCGTGCAGATTCCCAGTATTTAAAGAGTGCCTGCGAAGCAGACGAGCTGGGTGAGATTTACTATGCAAAGGCTCATGCGATTCGCAGAAGAGCCGTTCCGACCTGGGGCGTATTTATTGATGAAGAAAAGCAGGGCGGCGGTCCCCTGATCGATATCGGTACTCATGCACTTGACCTGACACTGTGGATGATGAACAACTACGAGCCCGCAAGCGTAACCGGTTCTACCTACCGTAAGCTGGCAGACCAGACTCAGACCGGCAATGCTTGGGGAGACTGGGATCCTAAGAAGTTCACTGTAGAAGATTCTGCATTCGGCTTCATCAAGATGAAGAATGGCGCGACCATCGTTCTGGAAGCTTCCTGGGCATTAAATTCGTTGGATGTAGATGAAGCAAAGACCAGCCTGTGCGGTACCAAAGCAGGCGCTGATATGAAGGATGGCCTTCGCATCAACCGCGTACATCACGGACGTCAGTGTGTAGAAAAACCCGACTTAGGTGCAGGCGGTGTTGCTTTCTACGATGGCACAGAAGAAAAACCCGCAGATATCGAAGCAGAAGTTTTCTACAATGCAGTAACCAAGGGCACTCCTCTGACTGTAGAACCGGAGCAGGCTCTGGTTGTTACACAGCTGCTGGAAGCAATTTATGAATCTGCAAAGACT
>ENA-UOJR01002843-UOJR01002843.1-human-gut-metagenome-genome-assembly--contig:-C115P-NODE-2843-length-11558-cov-5.189603_pt1 | contig 11558 bp, 10 predicted proteins | sample MGYA00242354_ERZ723901 | MGnify/ENA metagenome assembly ERZ723901
TGCGGCCGAGCTCGCAGGTCTGGTAATCCACGCCGGCCTCGTCCATGATGTCGCGCAGCAGGGCGAAGTACTCGGCGTCGGCGTCATTGGAGCCGCCCTTGCCGCGGGAGCCCGTGTACTTGTTGAAGCACAGGCCATGGCCCATGATGGCGGCGTTCTTCTTCTCGAAGCGGTCGGCGTAGAGGTGGTCGAAGCCCGCTGAGACGTCGGAGCTGAGCATGCGGGAGTTGGCGAGCGCGCGACGCAGGGCCAGCGGGCCGTCCTCGCCGGCGAGCGCCATGATCTCGGCGATGGAGTTCTCGAAGAAGCGGCTGGTCATGCCGGAGGCGCCCACGCTGCCGATCTCCTCCTTGTCCACGAGCAGGGTGACGCTCGTGGTCTCGACCTGCGCCACGTCGAGCTGGGCCGCGAGAGAGGTGTAGGCGCACACGCGGTCGTCCTGGCCGTGGCCGATGATCATGGAGCGGTCGAAGCCGAGCTCGCGCGCCGGGCCGGCCGGAACGACCTCGATCTCGGCGGAGAGGAAGTCCTCCTCCTCGATGTCGTACTTCTCCTTGATGATGTCGAGGAACATCTGCTTGACGGGCTCCTTGACGTCGTCCTCTCCCTCGATCACGACGGGGCGGCCGCCGACGATGACGTCGAGGTTCTCGTGGTCGACGGCCTTGCCGGCGGGCTTCTCCATCTGCTCGCCCGCAAGGTGGATGAGCAGGTCGGAGACGCAGAACACGGGGTCGTCGGCGTCCTCGCCCACGGCGATCTCGACGGTCATGCCGTCCTTCTTGCAGATCACGCCGTGCAGGGCCAGCGGGGTGGCCACCCAGTGGTAGGCCTTGACGCCGCCGTAATAGTGCGTGTCGAGGTAGGCCATGTCGCCGGCCTCGTACAGCGGGTTCTGCTTGAGGTCCAGGCGCGGGGAGTCGATGTGGGCGCCCAAGATGTTCAGGCCCTGTTCCATGGGGCGGGCGCCCAGGTTCACGAGCATGAGCGTCTTGTTGTGGCTCACGGCGTAGACCTTGTCGCCGGGCTCGAGGCGGCGGCCCTCGGCGATGCAGGCGGCCAGGTCGACGTAGCCGGCGGCCTCGGCGAGCTGGATGGATGAGGTCACGCACTCGCGCTCGGTCTTGTTGTCGCTGATGAAGGCGCGGTACTTGCCGCAGAGGTCCTCGAGCTCGGCGAGGGCCTTCTCGTCATATTTCTTCCAGGCGTTCGGTCGCTCCATGAGGGGCTCCTTTCGATTGAGATTACGCTCGTACGCCATGGTAGCACGGCGCGCCGCGCCTAGGAGCAAAACACACGGGACGCCATCGTGGGGCGCTGCGGCGCGCATGGGGGCGCAGGGGGCGCGTGAGGGCGGCGAGATCGCGTGCCCTTCCGTTCGAGCGTTAAAAAATGGGCGGAGCCTCATGACTCCGCCCATGTGGGAACGCCGGTGCGATATGCGACCTATTAGATGCTAAATACGGTTCATCTCGGACAGCGTGTTGTTGTACCAATTGAACCAATTGGGCGGGCAGTACTTCTGCGCGCCGGCCACGCTGATGGTGTAGCCGTACCCGCGGGCAAGGCCGGACACGTGAGCGTTGATGGCCTCCTCCCAGCTGCCCCAGCTGGAGTTGCCCCAGCCCCATGCGTTGTGGGGGCGGAAACAGTGGCGGCCCTTGGAGCTCTCCGTGTTGGAGATGGCGGGGGAGAAGCGCGGGTCCACGCCATACGTCCAAGCCGCGTTGGCGAACGTCGCGCCCTGGCCCTCGAGCGGGGAGCCGGCGAGGTAGGCGTCGATGCGCGGAGCCCACTCTGCGACGAAGGAGGCCTGGTCCATGTCCCAATTGACCACGGAGTTGTTGGGCGTGACCGTAGGCGCAGAGGTGCCGTTTGCACCGGCGGCCTGCTGGAGGGCGGCCGCCTCGGCGGCGACCTCCGCATCGGCCTGGGCCTGCGCTGCCTCACGGAGCCGCTGCGCCTGCTCGAGCGCGTCGGCGGCGGTCTGCTTCTCAGCCTCGGCCTGAACCTTTGCGGTGTTGAGCTTGGTCTTCTCGGTCTCGAGCTCGGCCTGCATGTCGCTCAGGTCCCGAACCGCGCCCACGTTGGCGTCGTTGACCTGGTCCATGTACTTCATGCCAGAGATGAGCGCATCGAGGCTCTGCGTGTTGAGCACGAAGCTCATGAGCGGGTTGGAGCCCTTGCTGTGCTTGTACATCTCGCGCATGGCTCGACTGGCTTTTTCCTGCGCGGCGGGGAGCTTCTGCTCGATCTCGGCGATACGCGCCTCGTTCTTCGCAATCTGCTCCTGGAGCTCGTCAAGGTTCTTGCTCGCCTCGTCGAATGCGGCGGCGGATTCCTCGACTTTTTTCTGGGTCTCGGTGAGCGTGGCTGCGGTTTCGGTGGTGATTGCTCTTGCCGGGACGGGGAGGAGCACGCTTGCGGCGAGCGCTGCCGTGATGCCCGCGCCGGCAATGAGGCGGCGGGTGCGGCTCGTGCGCCACGTGGCGTGCAGGCTAGGAGTTGCGTCCATGTGCTTCCTCGTCTGTCTGCTTACCTTTTGACACCATGCATAGTATCACTGGCTTCGAGTTCAACTTGAACGTTAGAGAATCTTTAAGGTTCAAGTTGAAGGTTTAAGCTTCGATTACCTGCGGCGATGATGAAATGTGAAGCAAGTTTGGAGTTTCAAGTTAACCTTTAAGGTGAGGGTTCATTTCAAGGGCGCTTGCGTCAAAAAATACTATCTACCTGCTTAAATACTGCATTGCAACTGGTTTTCGGCACTCGATGCGTTCCGTCACGAGTTTAAAGTTTGACTGTAAGGTTGAAGGTCGGCCGCGCATGAAAAAAGGCGCCCGAGAGCGACGTTTTGAATCTGGAGCGCGACCGCTGCCGGGAGTTCGCGCGCGTGCGCTAGCGGTTGCCGCCATCGAGGAACTTGCGGCGGCTGAAGTAGTTGTACCAGGTGACAAAGAAGGTCGAGATGAGCTTCATCGCCATGGTGCCGATGTTCAGGATGCTGACGCCGACGAACATGTACAGGTCATTGAGGCCGAGGCCGATCGCGGAGAGCACGGCGAAGATGGTGAACTCGCGCCTGCGGCTCATATCCTGCTTGTGCGAGAACACGTACCGCATGGAAAGGACGTAGTTCACCACGATCGAGATGATGAAGGCGATGGTGGTCGCCATGAGGTAGTTCATGTTGAGCGCCTGGAGGAAATAGCCGAGGAACAGGTATTCGACCGCGAGGGAGGCGAATCCCACGAGGGCGAACTTCATGAACTGGCGTGTATCGGGATGTGCGAGGGCTGCGCGCAAAACATCACTTCCTGCAGTGCGGGTACGGCATGTCACCGCGTGGCGGTGAGCTGGGCAAACTATACGCTCTCGGTAAGCAAATTGTAAGGATACGCACAAGATGCATACGAAAAGGCCCCGTTGCGCACGCATTCATGCGCAACGGGGCCGTCGAGTTCGATATGGGTGCGCCGCGCAGGCGAGATGACGCGCGGGCGGGGTGGGCGCTCGTCAGGAGCGCGTGCCGTCCAGGAAGAGCTTGCGCGTCACGAAGTTGTAGATCATGACGAGCGCCGTGGCCGCCACCTTGGCGATATTCGCCTCGAGCGAGAGCCCCTTGTTGAGGGCGAGGACGATGCCGTCGTTCAACAGCAGGCCGATGATGGAGAGCACGACGAAGATCACGAACTCGCGCTTGCGGCTCATGTCGTCGCGATGCTCGAAGACGAACTTCATGCTCGCGACGTAGTTGAAGATGAGCGAGATGGTGAAGCCCGCCGTGTTGGCGATGAGGATGTCGAGGTGAAGGGCGTAATGGAGCAGGTTCATCACGCCGAAGTCGATGACCGTGGCCACGACCCCGACGACGCCGAACTTGGCGAGCTGTGCCAGCAGGGTTTTCATGCGGTGTTCCATTCGGGGCGCGAGCAGAGCTACGCGCGGACCTTCACGACGATCTTGCGAACGTGGGCGCTGCCGCTGAGCGAGCAGCCGGGCTTGTGCGCGTCCTCGGGGGCGAAGACAGCGAGCTCACCGGCGTGCAGGGCGATCGAGGTCACCGGTTCGGGGGTCTTGAGGAGGCAGTAGTCATCCGCCTCGTCATACTCCTGGACGGTCTGGAGTCCGGCGCACGGGGCGTACTGGAGGAGCTCCTCGCCGCTGAAGACGAACTGCACGTCGTAGTAATCGCGATGGGCCTCGAGCTCCTTCTCGCCGGCGGGGACGGTGTCGTACTCCAGCACGTTGGCGTAGACGTCGTCGCCGTCGATCTCGTTGCGGCCCAGGGGGAGCGTGGCGAGGTCGGTGCGGGAGAGGAAGTCGTATGCGGTGCGGAAGCGGGCGGAGAGGTAGTCGTTGGCGGTGGCGGTTGCGAGGTCGGTGACGAGCATGGCGTTTCCTTTCGCGAGCGGTTGCTGCCTGCGCTGGGCGCCGGGCGGCGGTCGTGGCCGCAGGGGGCGTTTCGCCCCTTACCGGTGCTTGTTCTTAAAGAATAGCGGAGAGAAGGGCCGCGCGCGCTTGCGATCGCTCGTGGTGGCCTTGGCGATCAGCTCGTCGGGGATGGGCACGTCGGCGCGCGCGCTCTCGAGCGGGTTGACGTCCGCCGCGGCGACGGGGTCCATGACGGGGGCCTCGGGCTTGACCTCGGCCTCGCGGTAGCGGCGCATCATGTCCGCCTGGAGCTGCTGGGCCGAGGGCGGGGTCCAGATGACGGCGTTCGCGCCGGCCTGGACCGTCTCGCGCACTGAGAGCGATGAGCGGCCGCCGGAGGCGATCAGGGGCAGGTTGGGGTAGGCCTCGCGGAGTTCTCGCAGGACGGCCGGAGTGTCCTTGCCGGCGGCGACGTTCAAGATCTTGGCGCCGGCCTTCACCTTGGCGTGTGCCACGGCATCGCAGCGCACGACGGTGGCGATGACGGGGATGTCGATGATGGCGCAGATCTGCTCGATCATCTCGGGCGGGGCGGGGGAGTTCACCACGACGCCGGCCGCGCCCTGCATCTCGGATACGGCGGCGAGCTGGACGGCGCGCTTGCCGGTGGTGGTGCCGCCTCCCACGCCCACGAAGACCGGGGCCTCGGACGCGGTGAGCAGGGCCTGGGTGATGGCCGGCTGCGCGGTGAAGGGATAGACGGCGAAGATCGCGTCGGCGTTGGAGTTGCGGATGACGGCGACGTCGGTGGTGTACAGAAGCGATTTGATGCGGCGGCCGAACAGCGTGAAACCGCCGCACTCCTCAAGCTCGTCGGGAACTCGAAGCGGGGCCTTGCGCAGGCGCCCCTCGATGGGCGAGGGCTCCATGGGCAGCAGGCCCCCCGGGGTTACGGCGAGCTCGGGCTCGGAGAACTCGTCGGCGAGCTCGACCTCTGAGAAGTCTATGGTCGCCTCGATGGTCTCGGGCACCTCGGCGGTCACGGCGATGGCTTCGTCGATCGCATCCCCGGGCTCGAGGTCGGCCGCGTCGTCGTTGCGCTCGATGGCGGGCACGGAGCCGCCGCTCATGCGCACGGCAGCGTCGGGCCGCGGGTCCGGCACGGCGGTGTTGGCCGGTGCTCCGGCATGGGTTTGCGTTTCGGTGCGGGCCTGGGCGCCCATCAGTTCATCAGTCATGGTTTTCCCTCACGTGAGAAGGATGCGTATCGGACCATTGTACCCGCCCCCGGGGGGCTGAATCGGTTTAGCGCGCGAACATCGCGTCTCCATCCCTCTGCGGTTTGCGTCGAAGGACGGGCGGACGGGTGCAATCTGCTATGCTGGGTCGGCGCAACGCGCAACCTCGCAATCGATTTCGGACAAGAAGGGACGGTGTCCCATATGGGCGTTTTCGATATCCTCGCCCCCATGCTCGTGATCGCCCTCGCGATCGCCGGCGTGGCGCTCGTCTACCTCGCTTTCACCGCGTTCAAGGATCGCTCCGAGCGCAAGCGCGATGAGGACCTCATGGACGGCCATCGCTCCGGCAGGGTGTAGCGCCCGTCCGCGGCCCCGCAGTTACCTGCGGGGCTTTTTTCGTATGACGGCGACGTAGAAGCCCTCGAACAGGCGGGTCGGGGCCACGGTGAGCGTGCCCGGGATCCCACCCTCCCGTTCGAGGACGGGGCAGGCCAGGGGGCCCTGGGCGGCAAGGGGCAGCACCGCGGGGCGGACGGAGTCGCCCTGCCCCCGGGCGCCGTCCCCCGCGTCGATCGCGGGCTCCTCGAGCAGGATGGGGGCCACCTCGCAATCGCGGTGGCGCTTGAGCGCGGCGCGGACCTGGGCGTCGTTCTCGTCATCCAGGACCGAGCAGGTGGAGTAGACGAGCGTCCCGCCGGGCTTGAGCACGGCGAGCGCGCGGTCGAGCAGCGCGCGCTGGGATTTGACGACCTTTGCGAGCAGCTGGCCGGTCATGTGCCTCTCGGCGCGCTCGTCGCCGGCCCGATAGGTGCCCGTGCCCGTGCAGGGGGCGTCGAGCAGGATCTGGTCGAAGCTGAAGAACTCGTCGAGGCGCCTCGCGTCGGTGCGCATGACGTTGACGTTCGCGGCCCCGAGCTTGTCGAGGTTATACGTGAGCTTGTCGGCCCGCGGCGCGCTCATCTCGCATGCGGTGTGGTGGGCGGAGTTCGCCGTGAGCGCGGCGATCTGCGAGGTCTTTCCCCCCGGCGCGGCGCACATGTCGAGGATGTCGGCCCCGGCGCGCGGATCCAGGAGCAGGGGAGGGAGCATCGAGGACAGGCTCTGCAGGTAGATATGCCCATCTCGGTAGATATCGAGGTCCCATACCTGGCGCTCGCGAGCCGCGGGCAGCACGAGCGCGTCCGGGTACCACGGCACGCCCTCCCAGGCGATCCCGTGGCGGTCGAGGGTGGCGCGGACGTCGGCGGCGGATGCCTTGAGTGTGTTGGCGCGCAGCGTGACGGGCCTCTCGCGGGCTTGGACGAACCCGGCCTCCACGCGCTCGCGCGTCTGCGGGTCAAGACTCTCGGTCAATTGCATGGCGGCCCTCCTCGTTCCGATATGATCGCGTGGCGCGGCGAACCGGGCCGAGCCACGCGTGTATTGTGCTTCATCCGGCGCTTTCGCGCCCCATCCCGCGATGCGCGCGTCACATTTCCACAAAACACCCCTTCGGCATGAGATACCGCTGCCGGGACGGGCGCGGTTACAGCAGGATGCCGAGCGCAATGATGCCGACGCAGCAGGCGAGGGCGGCGGCGTCGGCGCCGAGCATCGGGTAGCGCTTGTAGGGGCTCTCGCGCGTGCGCAGGTAAAAGCCCCGCTGCTCGGCCGCGAGCGCCGCGGCGTCGGTCTTGGCCACGGAGGTTACGAGCAGGGGGATGCAGACGGGGAGCATGAGCGACATCTTCTTGAACGGGTTTTTGGTGTCGAACTCGACCCCTCGGGCCGTCTGCGCCTCCATGATCGCGTTCATCTCCTGGGTGAACACGGGCACGAACCGCAGCGCGGTGGTGAAGGTGAAGGCGTACCGGTAGGGGATATGAAGAACCTCGACGCAGGCATCCGCAAGGTCGGTGAGCCTGGTCACGGCGAGCATGAGCACGAGCGGCAGCGCCACGCCCACGAGCCGCAGGCACGCCCTGCCGCCGGTCTGCAACCCCTCGGAGGTTGCGAGGAGGAGGACCGGGTCGCCGCCCCTCGTGAAGGCGATCTGCAGTAGGAGCATGATCAGGGCGATGGGGGCGAGCACCTTGAGCATGCCGGCGAGGCGCGGGAGCGCGCCTGCGGACATGCCGAGGGCCAGGGTGAGGGCGAGCAGCCCCGCGAGCGCCGCCCAGCTCTGGGCGAAGAAGGTCGCCGTGATGATGGACGCCGCGATGGCGAGCTTGGTCACGGGGTTCAGGCGATGCAGGGGGCTCGTCCCGGGGATGTAGTCGATGACGTTACGCATGGGTCCTCAGCTCCTTGACGCGTTCGACGAGATCGGCGACCTCGGTGATTCCGGTAAACCGGGGGTTGGCTGCGGCGAGGCGATCGGAGAGCTCGACGACCTGCGGGGGCTCCACGCTCGCCCGGTGCAGGACGTCGGGCCGGGCGAATATGCGGTGGGTCGGACCCTGGGCGATGATGCGCCCGTGCGCCATGACGGCGAGCGAGGTGGCGAAATCGCTCACGACCTCCATGTCGTGGCAGACCATGACCACCGCCGCGCCCGCGCGGGCGCGGTCGCGCACCGCCTCCATCACGGTCATGCATTCACGGTAATCGAGGCCGCTGGTGGGCTCGTCCAAGATGATGAGCTCGGGTTCGGTCGCGACGACGCTCGCCAGGGCGACCATCTGGCGCTGCCCGCGCGAGAGGCCGAAGGGCTCGGCACTTGCGGGCAGCCCGAAGTGCTCGACGACCCTCCGCGCCCGCTCGCGGGCGGCCGCAGGGCACTCACCGTGCAGCTCGAGCCCGAAGGCGACCTCGTCGAGCACGGTGCCTCGGCACAGCTGCCGGTCTGGGCTCTGGAACAGGGTGGCGGCATGGGCGGCGATGCGGCTCACGGGGGTCGCGCCGGTGTCGAGCCCGGCGATGCGGACCGTGCCGGAGGTTGGCTTGAGCAGGCCGTTGAGCAGTTTTGTGAGCGTGGTCTTGCCCGCGCCGTTTTGGCCGACGACCCCAAGGATCTCCCCGGGGCGCACGACGAGGTCCAGGCCCTCGACGCTCGCGGCGCCGGGGCCGTACGAGAACGAGGCGCCGCGCATCTCCACCACCGGGTCGCCGTGGGCCGTCGACGGGCCTCCTGCCCGGGCGGTCGGGCGCATGTCGGCGACGGGAATCGGGCGCGTCTCCGGTTCCTCACCGTCCGGTGCGCCGCGCCCCTCCACCCGCGCGGCCCTGAGTCCGGGTGCATCGCCCATGTCGAGGATGCGCAGGACGAGCGACTCAGCCTCGTCCACGGTGAGGGCGGGGCCGTCCGTGACCGCGACCCCGCTCGCCGCGAGGCTGTTCGATATGCGCACGGTGCGAGGGGTGTCGACGCCGATGGCGCGCAGCTCCGCAGAACGGGCGAAGACCTCGTGCGGGCTGCCGTCGAGCGCCACCTCGCCCTCATCGAGCACGATCACGCGATCGCAGTACTCGGCCAGGAGCGCGACCATCTGCTCGACCACCACCACCGTCACGCCGGTGGCCCGCTGCGCCTTTCGCAGGACCTCGAAGACGGATCGGGAGCTCGCGGGGTCGAGCGCCGCGGTGGGCTCGTCGAGCACGAGGACCCGGGGCGCGAGCGCCAGGATCGCGGCGATGGCCACCTTCTGCTTCTGCCCGCCGGAGAGGGTCGCGATCTCGCGGTTGCGCAGGTCGGCGATGCCCACGGCGTCGAGCGCGGCGGACAGCCTGCCCTCGATTCGCTCGCGGGGCACGCCGAAGTTCTCGAGGCCGAACAACAGCTCGTCCTCCACGACCGACGCGACCATCTGCGCGTCGATGTCCTGAAGGACGCACCCCACCGTCTGCGCGATGTCGGTGATGCTCGCCTCGCAGGTGTCGACCCCGACGATCCTCGTCTCGCCGTACAGCCGCCCGGCGTGGTGATGCGGGATGGCGCCGGACAGCACCGCCGCGAGGGTGGATTTTCCGGCTCCCGAGGGGCCGATCACGCCGACGAAGGAGCCCTCCTCGATGGAGAGGCTCACGTCGCGGAGGGCGTAGCCCTCCTGATGCCCGTAGGCGAACGAGACGTCGCTCATCTCGATGATTGCGCTCATGGTGTCCTTTCGGGTCGGGGTCTGGCGCCGGGGCGCCGTGCGGCTGGCGGTCGCATGCGCTCGCGGGGTCGGTCTAGTCGGTCGCGCCGAGGGAGTTCCTGACGGGTTGGTAGAGGGCCCCGACCAAGATGGCGTTGAACACGGACGAGAGGGCTATGACGGGCAGCATGACGGCGGCGAGCTGGCTGGCGAACCCCATCAGGGCCATCTTGACGACCATGAATATGAAGCCGGAGAGGAAGGTCGTCGCGAAGGTCCCCACCACTGGGATCAGGGTGCCGGTCGCCCCGCGCATGCCCATGCGCACGATCGCGGCCATCGCCATGGCGGCGACCCCTTCGGCTATGAAGTCGACGCCGGGGGTGGATGTGGTGATCTGGATCACGGCGGCGGAGATGAGCCCCATGATGAGCGCCTGCCCGATTCCGGGGCGGACGATGAGGATGGCGAGGCAGAAAGCGGAGATGATGAACTCCGGAGAGATCGCCCCGCCCGATACGGCGGAGATCGCCTTGCCCACCGTGAAGTTGAGGATGAACCCGGCGGCGAGCAGGACCGCGAGCAGGACGAGATTCTTGATCTTGATGCCGTCGCCATCGCATGCGGCGACGGTGCGGGCGCGTCCCGCCGGCTGGAAATCCTTGTTATCGGTCATGGCGTGCTCCTTGCGCGCGGGGTGCGCGGGCGGGCGCTCCTCAAGGCGACGGGGGCCATGAAATAAGGCCCCCGGTCAAACCGGAGGCCTTGCGTACCCAGATGGAATGCTTACGGGTAAGGGCTCACCGTCGACCGGTCGAAACGGAGTCATGCCACCACCAGTTGTTGAGGGAGAGCGCGATGACGTTCTTCATGGTGATGGCTCCTTTCCGGTGCATCGGGGTCCTTGTGATGGCTCAGCACTATAGCACAGTGCAGCGCCGCGCGGGCGACGTTTCCGGCCAATCGCGCGCGCGGGGCCGCGGGGGGCTTGCTTGGCGTTAGAGCTTGGAGAAGTCGTCTACGATCAAGTCGAGGCACTGCGGCAGCACGCGCGCGCCGAAGACGCCCGTGTTGCTGTGGATGAGCTCGCCGTCGAACTCCATGCCGAGCGAGGGCTCGCAGGTGATGCGCGCCTCCCTCGCCTGGAACAGGGTGAACTGGGGGCGGCCGAGCCCCTTGCCGGCGGGGTCCAGCACACCGGCGATGAGCGTGGGCAGCAGTTCCACGGTCTTGGCGGGCTGGATCACGGCGATGTCGATGAAGCCGTCGTCCATCCGGCAGTCGGGGAACAGGTTGATGTCATTTTGGATGAGGGAGGTGTTGCCCACCATGCACCCGATGCCGTCGAGCTCGTCGACCTGGCCGTCGTGCTCGATGGTGAAGTGGGCGACGGTGGGGGCGGGCGTCGCGAGGGCGGAGAGGAAATAGGCGATCTCGCCCATCTCGCCCTTGTTGGGCTCCGCCTTGTGCATGATGTCGGCGTCAAATCCGGTGCCGGCGATGATGATGAACCCGTGACGCTGGACGCCGCCGTCTCCGGCCTCCCAGAACAGCTCGCCCATATCGACGCGCTTGGTGCGTCCCTCGCGGCACGCCTTGGCGAGCGCGGCCGGCTCGGGGGCGTTGCCGATGTTGTTGAAGAAGAGATTCGCGGTGCCAGAGGGGAACACGAGGGCGGGCACGTGGCTGTCGCGGATGTGGTCGAGCACGTTCGAGACGGTGCCGTCACCGCCCGAGATCACGACGCGGTCGAATGAGCGCACGTCGCGCGCCGCGTCCTCGGGTTCCATGCCCTCGCCGATGAACCGCATGGTCACCTCGTCGCCCGCCTGGGAGAGGGCTCTGGCGAAATCGAAGATCTCGTCGGAGCGGGGGCCGGAGGCGGGGT
>ENA-UOJR01002850-UOJR01002850.1-human-gut-metagenome-genome-assembly--contig:-C115P-NODE-2850-length-11527-cov-6.009327_pt1 | contig 11527 bp, 9 predicted proteins | sample MGYA00242354_ERZ723901 | MGnify/ENA metagenome assembly ERZ723901
TATTACTTTTCTAATTTTATTCACAATATCTAAAAAAAGAAGTATTTTTTTAGGTTATAGCTTAAATATCTTATTTAAACTATAACCTAATTTTTAAATTTTATATTTATAATTTTTCTTTTTATCTAATCTTTTATATATAATGCTCTACTATTACCACTTTTTTTCCTTTTCTAGTCTCACCTGATATATTTTTTATTTTAAACTTACCTTTTCCTCTTATTACTATAATATCATCTACATTTATATTCTTAGAGTTTTTTGTTTCATTTACATAGTTTACAAAAACTCGTTGCTCTTCAATTATTTTAACTACCATAGTTCTTGAACAATGTGCCAATTCTGAAACTATACAATCTAGTCTCATTGCAGCAACAGTAATTTTAACTTCTTCTGTTTGTATATTAGGCATCCTTATTTCACTTATATTAGTCTCTACTATTTCTGATTTACCAAATCGTGTTAACTGTTTTAAATTTGTCACTATATATTCACAAATGTCACTACCTACCACAATATCTGCTCCATCTTCAAAAACAAATATATCTCCTATTTTTTCTCTCCTTACCCCTAGTTTCATTACTCCACTTAAATAATCTTTATGTACATATTGTCCTTTTAATTGTTTTGGTAACATTACTCTTATTAGCTTTACAAATTGTGAAAAGTTGAATTTATTATTATTGAAAATTTCTGCATATTTTTCTGGATATATAACAAGCATCGTTTTTTCTGCATTTTCACATGGATAATAATATATATAATTTTCGTATTTTTCTGCTTGTAATACTTCTTCTGTAACCTTTTTCTGGTACATGTCTAAAAATTCTGTATTAGTTATTTGATTTTTAGTTTTTGCAAGTTTTATTTTATCTAATATTTTTGAAACTAGCAGTTTGTCCTCTTCATTTTTACATTTATTTATTAATTCTTGTTTATTCATAATATCCTCACTTATTTATATTATAAGATAAACTAATATTGTTGTAAATACAATAATATAAATCATTTTAGTAGTTATTGTAAAATTTATACTGCATTACTATTGCATTACTTTTAGCAAGCTAAAAAACCTCAAAGTGCTTATAAATCAAGTACTTTGAGGTTTTGTTTTTTGGTGCCAACGAAGTAGTTATTTACAACCTTTTTGGCTCCCATAACGATTGATACAAATATCAATCAATTTACTAAAGTATATCATATTTTTTATAAATTTCAATAATTAAGCAGAAAATTTTTTTAGCAAAAAAAAGAACCCTCTTGCAAGGGAAAGAAATATTTTTCTTTTTTTACTATTTAACCGTTCACAAAAGCTTCCAATTCTGCAACCAGCATATCAACTTTTGTTGATTCACCTGCATACAATCTGTATAAACTAGGAGTAATTTGGTTGTAAACCCACCCTACTCTCTTGAGTAAACAGGAACCCGGCGGACACTTGTATACAGAAAGAGTGTTATAGATAGCAGAAAGAACAGCCAAAATAGTGTTGCTACAGTCTTGGTTCTCTTTCAAGCTTGCAATAGCCCTCCGCAAACTCTCTTTCTGCATTTCACAGCAAATTTCTTTTGCGTTGCATTCGAAAATCTCCAGCTTTTCCTCTTTGTTATCACACATGATGTCCTCCTGTAGCTTCCAATTTCCATTGCAAAAATTTCTGCAATAGTACCTGAAAGTGGTACATTTATTATATTTCGCTGTACCTACGAATATTAACTATATTATATAACAAATTTGCATAAATTTCAAGTTGTATTCAATTATAAATACTACTAGTTTAGTTTTTATACTATTTATAACTTAATATCATTAAACAAAAATAATGCAATTTTATTTCTTTCAGTTATTTCCATCTCCATAATTTTAGCCATTGTAAACATTACAAGTTTATACTTTGCAAAATTTATTAAAGTTGTTCTATATTCTTCATCTACTTCTTTTAGCATAGTATCAAATTTCTCATACATTTCTGTTTTATTATATAAAATATTAGCCCAATCACTTGTGGTTAAACATATTCCAAGTCTTAATTTATCTTTTGTATTCATTTCTTTAATTATATTTATTACATTTTCAACTTTATTTTCTTTCATAACTATTTAACTCCTTATTTTAATTCATAATTATTTTTCTTTTTACTCTTATTTTCTAGTTCTTCTTTTGGTTTTACTTTTCTTGCAATATTATTTGCAATTTCATTTTCATCATCAGTAAATATACCATTTTTATATAAATCATCACTTATAGCTTTATAGTTTTCATCTTTATCATAGCAAATTCGCTTATGAAAATGCCCCATAATTCTATACCAGAAGTCCTTAAATTTCTGTAATTCTTGTTTTATTTTTTCTTTTTCAGCTTGTAATTTGCTAATAATCTTTTCCTTTGCAGACAAATCTTTTTTCAATTTATCAATTTCATCAGTTTTTAACTCTAATTGATATTTTAGTGAAGAATTTTCTTGTGCTATTTCAAAAGAACTATGTTCAAATTCTTTAATTGCCATATTTAAGTCATTTACACTTCTAACTGTTTTAGTAATATCTTTTACATCTTTTGTAAAATTTTTGATTTTTTCAACATCCTCATTTGAAATAAGATTATTATTTTTATTAAGTTTAGATGGTTTTAGTTTATCTAATATTGAATTTATATCTTTACTGCTATTTTCTAATTTTTCTGTTTGATTATTTGCCTCGGAAAGTTTTTGTGCGTTCTTGTCCAACTGTTTCTTAAATTTTTTATAATTACTCATATCTTTTACATTTATATCTTGATTTCTACCTTTTTGTTTTTCTTTTAGTCTAGTATCAACTTCATAAAACTTATTATATGACTTAATACAAGCATTTCTCATTTTATCTTGTATTTCAGTTAATGATGTTTTAGTAAATAGTTTGCTTTTTCCAACTTGTTTTTTCATACCTCTAGTACAATTTTCAACTACTGGTACACCTACAATGTGCATATGTGGAGAAGTTTCATCAAAATGTATTGTAGCATTTGCTATTTTAAAAGTTGGTACAATTTTAGTTAAATCTTTTATTTGTTCATTATATACATCAATCATTTTTAATCTATAATCTTGATTTTTATCATCCCAAAAGTCCATATCTCCAAGTTCTATTATAATTTCACAGGCTATATCGTTTTGAGATTCACATACTTTTTTGAAGTAGTCTTTAATTTTTCTATCTTCACGAGTTTGTTTGCTGTTATATTCTAGCCTAGATTCTTCAAATTCTTTTAAATACAAATCTTTTACATCATTTATAATATTATCTGTACCAGAAATAACTCTAATTAACTCTTTATTTTTATCATAATCCCTTAAATTATGCTTATTAACTCTAGATAAATCGTTTGCATTTTGAATTGCATTATTGGAAAGAGAAGTAGTACCAGATACATTATCTTTTGATACTTTTTTGGCTAATTTACTTTTGTTTTTATCACTACCTAAGTGAAATGAATATGCTAATTCTTGTTCCATCAAAAGCACCTCCTTGAAGATTCTTTTTAAGCCGAAGGCTTCATAAAAATACGAAGTATTTTTCACAGGACTTTGACCTTGTCATAAGTCCTAACCCCCTATGAGTTTTGACATGCTATCAAAACTCGGGGGCTCTGCGAGGCAATAAAATTTATCTTCCATAGATAAATTTTATCCAAATTAACTATCGCCACTTTCATTTTTGCTAATTGCAAAAACAAAACGTGCCACGTTAATTTGGAAATAAAAAATATTTTTAACTAAAATATTTTTTATTTATTTAGTATTATCTTCGCAGAATTTCACTGGCTTAACACCTACTGGAATAGGTGTAGTATCTTTAGTATAAATTACACTATTGTTACTTTCATCTGGAATACAACCAAAAGCAGAGTCAATTTCCTGCATTTGAAATTTATCTTCTTCACGAATATATATTATTCCAAATTCATAAGTTTTCATTTTATTATCTGGATCTAATTTGTAATAGTCTTTTAAAGGAAATACTCTAACAATAGCAGAATTATCTTCTTTAAAATTAAAATAGAATATTTGTTTATCTACATAGTATGTTGCTTCAGTATAACCAATATCATAATATTGTCTTAATCTCATAATTATTTCTCCAACTTCTTCTTCAGGTAGATAATTACTAAATCTAATATTACCAAGTACATTACCAAATATAGCAGGTTTAGTTGTATCAATATAACCTTTATCAAATAATTCTTGACAAGGCTTACAAATTGACTCTCTAAAGTTAATTTGATTGACAACTACTTCATTACCAATTAAAGTAAGTTCTATTTCATCAACATATTTCATTATTAGTTCTGCTTGTTCTTTTCTAGTATAATCTTTCCAAGTTTTAGTTCTTTCTTGATATTCTTTATCTAGCTTTATTTGGTTTATAAAATCAATATCTCTTTTTAGTAGAATATCTTTTGGTGTGAATCTTAATTCTTCAGCACAGTCTGTAGAGTCTAATTTATTTTCAAGTTCACTAATTGCTTTTTCTACAATTTTTCTTTCTTCGTTATATTCTTGTAATTCAAATACTCCATTAACATAGGCTTTTTTAATTCTCTCTAGTTTATTTTTCTGATTATTTATCTCTTTTTCTAATTGTTCTCTAGGTTCATCAAACTTTTGCTTTATCATAGGCAAGAAGAATTGATTTACAACAGAGTCGTATTCTACTAATTCACTAATGAACTGGTTGAAATATTCTGTTATTATATTTTCTTTAAATTGGATCCTACAATCATTGCAATAATAGTAATAATAAACTTTACCATTTTTCTTTGTAGTAGCTTTTCCACCTAATATTCTGCCACATTTAGGACATTTCAATTTTTGCAAATATAAGTATGTTAATGTTCTTTGATAACTTCTTGAATTTTTCTTTTTCTGCACTTGGCAATCTTCCCACATTTCTTTAGAAACAATAGGCTCGACTACATCTTCATAATAGGTAGGGTGTTTAGTTCTTTTACCGTGAACAAAATCGCCTTTATATATTTCATTTTCTAGAATAGTCTGTATTGTAGAATCTCTCCAATTATCTTTGCCTAGTACTTTTTTTTCATTAAATAAATTGCTTATTTTCTGATAAGAATATCCATTGTAATATAAATCAAATATTCTAACTATAATATCTTTAGTTGAATAATCTATTACTAATTTTTTATCTTCATGTTTATATCCTAATGGAGCAACATGGGGAATATGCCCACATTTAATTGCACCAGCTAAACCCACTTTAGTTCTTTCACTTGTTCTTTCAATTTCATTTTGGCTTACACTCATTAAAAGTCTTGAAATCATTTTACCATTTGCACTTGTTGTATTTATTTCATCATTTCCACAATCTAAGTACGCATTATTTTCATCTAAAAAAGTCATAAGGTTTTCCCAGTCATAAATGCTTCTAGTTATTCTATCTAGTTTTAAAGCAACTATTGTATTTACTTTTTTAGCTTTTATATCATTTTTTAATCTTTCAAACTCTGGTCTATAATTGCCAGTTTTAGCACTTATTCCAGCATCTTCGTAATAATCTATTATCTCATAACCTTTGAATTTACAGAAAGATTCTAATCGTTCTCTTTGCTCTGGCAAACTAAAACCTTCACGAGCTTGGTCTTCTGTCGATACTCTTAAATATAAACCACATTTTTTCTTTTCTTCGTTCAATTTAAAACCTCCAATCTAACAAAAAAGACATCAAAAGTACAAACTAATACTAATGACATCTCTGTAAAATTTCTATTTTAAAATGCAATTTTTTCAAAATCATATAATCATCTCCATAAACATAATTGGTTTACTTCGATTATTATATCATAATTTGTAGAAATGTCAAATACTGGTATTTATATATTTTTTATATATTCTTCTAATTCTGATAATTTAATCTTTTTAGTTAAATTTGAAATATATACATCATTTGAATAATTAAAAACTAAGAGTGTAATATTTTTAATTATTACTCTATGTGGTTCAATATATGTAAGATTAGTTTTTTCAATTTTTCTAATACTACCATTAATAAAAGTAGGAGTAACTTTAGAAAATTCACATATAAATTCTAGTCTTTGCTTTAGACTTTCTTCAAATTGTAATTCTTGCTTAATTATCTTCATTTTTAACACCATCCTTTCGATTGGATGATTTTAATATTGTTTATAGACAACAAAAAAATCAACCAGATTTTATTTTCTGATTGATTTTGTATCTACCTATTCAATTTAGTTCGAACAGATACGTCATTGGTGCAGATGGCCGGAATCGAACCGGCACGGTTTATTCAACCGCAGGATTTTAAGAATTTAACGCACCTCATCTTTTACCATTAGATAGTACCAATTAATCTCTTTTGATAATTAACCTATTTAACTTCTCTGTAAAAGATTATAACACAAGCATTGTTAAATATGCAAGAAAAAGCAAAAAACTTCTTTTCTAAAATTTTAAATTAAGTGTTAGAACTATGTTAGAACTTTTGATAGAATAACAGTCTAATTTATTATTGATATTTATAAATTTTGGAATCTATGGTATAATGCAAGAAAAAATAAAACTTTAGAAAGTTTTATAATAAAGGTGGTGCAATATATGCATGATAGAGTGAAGTTTTACTCTACATCAGATTACTCATCAGGCTTTCATCTTAGAAGAGTAAAAGAGATAGTAGATCAGTTTAATAGTAATAAAGTAGATTATGATGTGAATGAAATAATAGAATTTTATAATATAATAAAATTTATAGATATAAAGGCATATCTTATAACCTGGAAAGAACAAGATATAGAAATTATTCAAAAAGTCTGCAAAGAATATAAAAGAATTGTAGCTTGTTATATAAAAGGCATTGATGATAGTAATTTTGTAGAATTATATAATAAAGTTGACAGAATTTATAAAGATGATTTCTTCGAATTATTAGAAAAATATAAGGTATATGAAAGAGTATCAGAAACAACTTTTGATGAGCTATTACATAATGAAAAAGTGTGTATGCATTATATTTTAAGAAATAAAAAACTTGTTAATTACTATGGGAATATCATAAGAACTTGCCTATTGAATAATAGTAAATATGCTGAATTACTCTTAGACAAATATGAAATTGAACACTTAAACCAAAAGAATACTATTTACTTTCCAGAAGTGTTTACTTTAGAAGATAAAGAAAATTTAATATTAAATTACATTAAAGCACCCTTTGCAAATCTAAATTATCTAGGTATTATAAATAATATCCAAAGTACAAATGAATTAAAAATATCGGATAGAACAAGATTAGAATCTAAGAAAAGAACGAATGATGAAAATCGAAAGTTCTTTGATGGAAAGTCTGGTATGAAATATGGCGTCGAAGTAAGTTTTGCAGAAAATCAAGAAGAACCTATCATAGAGCAAGAGGATAAAGGAATTATTAAGTGTTCATATTCAATGAAATGGATTAAAGATAATTTAGATTATAGTACATTATTAAATAATTTCATTTACTTATTTAATTTTGTTGATCTTCAAATGAGAATAACATTATTTAGTAAGAAAACTGAATTAGGTCTCTTTGAGAGTACACTCTCTACTAGATCAAAACATGCTTATAATATCGGTATTGGTTTTAACATAAAAAAAATGCTATCAGATTTACAAATGGTTAGTTATTACCAAAGACTTGAAGCACTAGATATAAGACTAGAAGAAGTTATAGAGTGGTTTTTTAAAGAGTATATTTTAGATGAATTTAAAATAAAAAACTATAAGATAAATCCACCTTCAATAAGTTCTAAATATTTAGAAAAATGTAGAACGTTATTGCCTGAATTAGAATCCATAATAAAACAATATAACTTATATATAGAAGATGGATATATAGATCATGAATTATTGCAGATGTCTTCAAATCCTATACCATATAAAGATATAAAAAGTAAATTAGAAAAGAAATATATTTATCCAAATTATAAATCACAAGCATTTAATAATATAGATTATTACTTTTTTTCTGATCAATGTATGCTTTCATATAGAAAAGATGCAGATGATAAGTATAATTCTTTTTATGAACTATTGTTAAATGAAAACATCAGCATAGCAGATTATGAAGATTATAATAAAAGAGACATTGAGTATCTTTTAGAAAAAAATTATATACATATAGATTGCAATGAATTTATTAAAATAACTAACAACAAATTAATTACAATTCTTAAGGATTTACATGAAAATGAAGCTATTAATTATTGGAAATATCCAATTTCATATAGAAATGAAATTGATAAGTTAATAGATAAACAAATGGTTGAAGCTGAAAGTTCACTTTTATCTAGACCAGAACAAGATTATTTTAATTACTACCTAAATAAAAGCTCATTCAATAATTCTCTTGATTTAAGAAATATGTATGTTCATGGTACACAGTCTAATGATAGTGATAATGAAAATGTACACTATACTAATTATATAACATTTCTAAAGTTATTTGTATTAATTATTATAAAAATTAATGATGACTTATGTACTTATGATAATTTAAAATCTGATGATAGGAGTTAATTTATGAAAAGTATATATAACTATTTTCAATTTCCTGAGGTAGAAGAAGCACATAAAATTACAAAAGATATTGAGAAAATAAGAATACAAGTAAAATATGAAATACAAAATGATCCTTGTTATGGCGATGAGTTAGATTATTATGATAATGTTTTACCATGGATAAATGAATTTAACTTCACTATGTTAAACATAGAAATTCCATACATATTAGTTTGTAATTATTATAATAAAGGTATTCCAGAATATAGAGAAATTGACCTTAATGAAAAAGAATATCAAGAAGGAGATTATATAAATAAGTATTATTTTAATTATTTTAGTAGAATTTGTTTGTTTGAAATAAAAAGTAATTTCGAAAGAACTATACATATAATTAGCAACTTATATAATCTGGGAATAAATCATTATGAGAAAGATATAATATCTCGTGTAATAAAATATTTAAGAACAAATGATAAGAAATTATATAAGTATTTGATAGATATACAATCAAATCCAGTTTATAAGGAAATGGAAAATTTAAGGAACCAGTTAACACATAGTTTTTCGCCATTAAATACTAGATCACTTCCAGAATATCATAAAAGCGGATTAATATCTTATGGCGTTAGACAATCAAAATCAAGTACTAAAATAAAAAATGTAATAGAATCCAGTTTAAAATTATTAAAAGAATATGTTGATTTTCTAGGCAAGCATATAGAACAGTTTTACATAGAAAAATTTGATAGAAAATAAATTATACTCTCTCCAATTTAAAATCACCACAAAGCGATTGTGAGGGCAAATTAAATAAGAATATTAGTGATAAAGACCGTCTGTAGAATAAAAATCTACAAACGGTCTTTTTTGTCGTGCAAAGAGAAATGCAACACCTCTTAAAAAGTGTTTGGTGTGATGAGCCGATGCTATAAAGTTCATTCGTATTTGTATAAGTAGTCTAATTATACAAAGTACGTGAGTGAGATTTTAGAACACAGACTCACAATAATAAAAGAGTATTTGGTGGCATATTTGATATGGATTTGTAATTGTAAAAAGTTTGGGCAAGTATGAACAAAGATACTTGAATGTATCAGCAATTATAGTAGTAATATTACTACTTGCTAGACTACCTATGAAACGAGGCGAACGACCGACGGTTTCAGCTTATATAGGTGTAATAATTCTATTTTTCACAAATGGGATTATTACACCTAATTCACTTTAGCTCTCTCCCTCTGGTTTCTACATGGTAATTGCTAAAGTGAATGCAAAAAAGCATAAGTGCTTTTTTGTTGTGAGTAAAAAATTTATTTTTTTGCTCACATTCATAAAAATTGCGATAAGCAAATTTTTATGAAAAACCTAAAAATGCAGATAAGCAATTTTAGGTTTTGGGGGTGTGGGGTTTGTAACCCTGCCACACAGATAAACTTTGTTTGTCTAGTGTGTTAGACATTGAAACAATATCTCGAGCGAAGAAGGAGGTGCATGGAGATATGAGTTACGCTATTGTAAGAAATGAAAAATTAACACGAGCAGAAATAAATGGAAAAGGAACTCACAATGATAGAAAAGCAAAAAATCATACTAATAAAGATATTGATCCAACAAGAACACATTTGAATTATTATATCAAGAAAAATGAACTAACATATACAAAAGAATTTGATAAGTATTTGAAAGAAAATAATGTACAAGGACATCTTCGTAGTAACAGCATAATAATGTGTCAAATGATGTTTACTTCTGACCAAGCATTTTTTGACAAAATTGGAGAAAAAGAAACAAAACGATATTTTGATGAGTGTTATAAATTTATCTGCAATTATAAAAGTCTAGGAGAAAAAAATATAATATCAGCAGTTGTGCATTTAGATGAAGGAGCACCACATCTACACTTAATGCTTGTTCCTGTTGTTCACACAAAAGATAAAGAAGGTAACAATGTTGATAAAATTTGTGCAAGAGATTTTTGGAAAGGTCGAGATAGTTATAGAAAACTACAAGATGCCTATTTTAATCATGTAAAGTCAAAAGGTTTTGATTTGGAAAGAGGCATATTTGTAGAAGATACTAACAGAAAACATTATACTGTTGAAGAATATAAGAAAATTACTAATTATGAAAATACTAAAAAAGTTTTAAATGAAATAAAATTAGAATTACCAAATGTTCCTGATATAACCGATATTAATAAATTTTCATTAAAGAGAGATGAAAAAATACTAGAAGAAATTATAAAACCTAAAGATGATTTAATTAAAGAATTATACAAAGATAATCTTTCATTGCATAAGGAATTATCTAAACAGTCTAAAGTTATTAATGAGGCTGAAAAATATCAAAAAGAACGAGATTCTATACTTGCTGAAAATAAACAATTACACAATACTGTGGAAGATTTAGAACACGAATATAAGAAAAAGAATAATTCTCTTGATATGGAATTTAATAATAGAAAAAGAGATTTAGAAGATGAATTTAAAAATAAAGAATTTGATATTGAATGGAAATATAAAAGTAAAATTAAAAGTTTAGAAAACGAAAATACTCATTTACACAAAATTATAGATAAATTCTATGAAACTGTTGATAAGTTTATAGTTTGGATTTGTCACAAATTTGGTATTGGAGAATCTAAAGAATTAGTTAAAAAATTTGAAGATGAAACTCACACTTTTATTGATCCAGAAAAACAACTAAAACGCGAAGAAAGAGAAAAAGAATGGGAGTTAGAATTATAATGCTAAAAAACATGAGGAGAACTAAATTCTCCTCATAACCTATATTTTTGATAATCTTTCATTTAATTTTTCAAATACTGCTTTTGCAGTTGTTTCTGATGCTATTTCTACGGGTTTAAATAATACATTTGCCCTTTCTTCTTTGGAAACCATATCTCTTATTTTATTAAGTCCTTCTGTGCCATCTAGTCAATATTTAGCAATCTCTTTTAATCTGTTTAATTTTTTGTTT
>ENA-UOJR01002851-UOJR01002851.1-human-gut-metagenome-genome-assembly--contig:-C115P-NODE-2851-length-11527-cov-5.056921_pt1 | contig 11527 bp, 9 predicted proteins | sample MGYA00242354_ERZ723901 | MGnify/ENA metagenome assembly ERZ723901
GGAAAGCTCTACGGCATCGATCAGAACATGATTTTCTGGCTGGCCAGCGCGGCAGGTGTCTGCCTGCTGGTGATTGTCTGGAAAATGCAGATCAGCACCCATCAGCAGCAGGGGCTACTGTCTGGCAAAACGTCTCCGGTCACCCTCCGCGATGCCGCCTCGCTGCTGAAAATTAAAAAATTCTGGTTCTTCGCGCTCTATGTGATTGGCGTGGGCGCGGTCTATGAAACCTATGACCAGCAGTTCGCTATCTACTACAGCCACTTTTTTGAGAGTAAAGCCCGGGGCGCAGAAGTCTTCGGTTATTTAACGACAGGACAGATTTTCCTTGATGCCGTCGTCATGTTCTTTGCGCCGTGGTTTGTGAATAAAATCGGCCCCAAAAATGCGCTGTTATACTGCGGGCTGATTATGAGCTTGCGCATTATCGGTTCCGCGTGGGCTATTGGCCCGATATCCATCAGCCTGATTAAACTTCTCCATGGATTTGAAAGCTCGGTGTTACTCGTCGCGGCGCCTAAATACATTACCGCTAACTTTAACCCCCTGCTTTCTGCGACGGTTTACTTAATTGGCTTTCAGTTTTCAAAAAGCTTTAGCTCTATTTTCCTCTCCACCGGCATCGGCCATATGTACCAGAGAATGGGCTTTACCAGTAGCTATATCGTGCTGGGAAGTATCGCCCTGTGCTTCACGCTCATTTCGTTTATCACGCTGGATAAAGCGCGCGTGTTCTCTTCACAACCTGTGCCCGCGAATTAATGTCAGGAGGTAGTCTGCATGTCTCAGTTATTTTATGGCGTGGCGTATTACGATGAATATATGCCGGAAGATCGGCTGGCCAAGGATATTGCCTTAATGCGCGAAACCGGCATTAACGTGGTGCGTATCGCCGAGTCCACATGGAGTACGCTGGAGCCCGAAGAGGGCCAGTACAATTTCTACCATATCGACCGGGTGCTGGCGGCGATGCATGAGGCCGGCATCGCGGTCATCGTCGGGACGCCGACCTACGCGGTCCCGGCCTGGCTGGCGGCGAAACATCCCGATATTCTGGTCACCACCGTCACAGGGCAGCAAAAGTATGGCCCACGGCAGATCATGGATATCGTCAACCCGACCTTTCGCCGCTATGCCGAAAAAATTATCCGCACGCTGATGACGCATGTGCAGCACCATCCGGCAATTATCGGCTGGCAACTGGATAACGAAACCAAGCATTACGACAATATCGGCCGCTATATGCAGGAGGGCTTTGTGCGCAGCCTGCAGGAGAAATATCCTGACCTCCGGCAGCTAAATCACGATTTCGGTCTGGATTACTGGAGCAACCGCATTGACCGCTGGCAGGATTTTCCGCCGGTGGAAAATACCATCAACGCCAGCCTCGCCTGCGCCTTTTTCCGTTATCAGCGCCAGCAGGTCACCGAGTATCTGGCCTGGCAGGCGGAGATCCTGCGCGAGTACGCCCAGCCGCACCAGTTCGTCACCCACAACTTCGATTTTGAATGGCGCGGTTACTCTTACGGCGTGCAGCCGCGGGTCGACCATTTTGCGGCAGCGCAGGCACTGGATATCGCCGGTGTTGATATCTATCACCCGAGCCAGGCGCACCTGACCGGGCGGGAAATCGCCTTCGGCGGCGCCATCACCCGCTCGCTTAAGCCGGGCCAGAACTACTTCGTGCTGGAAACGCAGGCGCAGGGTTTCGCCCAGTGGACTCCCTTCCCGGGGCAGCTGCGCCTGCAGGCGTTCAGCCATATCGCCTCCGGCGCCGCCATGGTCTCCTACTGGCATTGGCATTCGATTCATAACGCCTTCGAAACCTACTGGAAGGGGCTGCTCAGCCACGACTTCTCGCGTAATCCGACCTGGCAGGAGGCCACCACTATCGGGGCTGACTTTGCCCGCCTGTCGCCGCAGCTGGCGGAGCTGAAGGCCGAAAACGACGTTGCGCTGCTGATAAGCAATGAGGCAATGGACGCCCTTAACCAGTTCCGCCCCGGCGACGCCGAGGGCAATATTTATAACGATATTTTCCGCCGCTTCCACGATGCGCTGTATGACCACAATATCAGCCTCGATATCATCCACGACGTCAACGAGGAGACCTCTCGCTACCGGGTGCTGATCGTTCCCGGCCTGTACGCTGCCGATGATGGCCTGCTGGCGCGTATCAACCACTATATCGCCGAGGGCGGCAGAGCGCTTATCGGCTTTAAATCGGGCTTTAGCGATGAAAACGTCAAAGTGCGCCGCAGCGCGCAGCCTGGGATCCTGCGGCAGAGCTGCGGCGTCAGCTACAGCCAGTTCACCCTGCCGGAAGGGATAACGGTAAGCTCATGCTGCGCGGATATTGATTGCCGCAACGACAATCAGGCGGAGCTGTGGATGGAGCTGCTGACGCCCGATGCCGGGACCCGCACTCTGCTGCGCTATCAGCATCCGGCATGGGGCGAGTACGCGGCCGCCACCGAAGCGGATTATGGCCGGGGACGATCGATGTACGTTGGCTTCCTGCCGCAGAAGCGATTGATTAGCCAGCTGTTTGATGTACTCACTGCCGATCTCGCATTGCGCTCGCGCACTTCCGCCTATCGCTACCCATTAGTGGTCAAAAAGATGCGTAATCGCGCCGGGAAAACCATCCACTTCCTGTTCAATTACTCTGGCGAGACACTCGATTTCGGTAGCGAAACGGCGGGGAACGACCTGCTGAGCGGGGAAACAGTGCGCAGCGGCCAGCCGTTGCGCCTCAGGGCATGGGAATTTACTATCATCGAAAGGTAATGACGCTGCGACGCTCAGGTGGGAGAGAGAATGGAACTTGATATCAATGAGCTACTCAATTTCTCGCCATTGATGAAAACCTTTACCTTCAATGCCTGGGTTGTCGCGGGCTTCACGCCGATAACCCGCGGCTCCAAACTGGACTACTACATTAATCGTCCGCAGGGGATGAAAGGTTACATCATCAATCTGACCCTGCGTGGCCAGGCGCGGGCGAAAGCGGGCGATGGCTTTCTTCTGTGTCGGGAAAACGATCTGCTGCTGTTTCCCCCCGGCGTGCCTCATCATTACGGCAGAGACGAACACAGCGAGTATTGGGACCATCTCTGGATCTACTTTATTCCCCGCCCCTACTGGATAGACTGGCTAAAATGGGACCAAACCACACACGGCATCGGCAAAACGACCGTTGCTGACCCCGACCAGCTCCAGCACCTGCGCGATCTGTTCCATGAAGTGATACGCCACCACTCGGCCTCCGCGCCGCTGTCGGAAGCGCTGGCGATGAACGCCCTGGAAAGGTTGATCCTCCGCTGTTTTCAGCAACAGCCCATCAGCAACCGCCACGCCCACGATCCGCGAATTAACGCCGTCTGCGACTACCTTAACGCCCATATCGCGCAAGAGGTAAAAATCGAGACCCTGGCGGCGATGGTATTTATCTCTCCTTCACGTATGGCGCACCTTTTCAAAAATGAGCTGGGGCAGACGGTTTACGCCTGGCGGGAAGCTCAGCGCATCAACCGCGCCAGGTGGCTCATTCAGAGCACCACACTCCCGCTTAACAAGATTGCCTTATCGGTGGGTTACAGCGATCCGGTCTATTTCACCCGCTTGTTTCGTAAACATAACGGCATTCCACCGGGGGAGTATCGCAAACGCTATGCGGAGATGAAGGGCTGAAAACATCAACGGCCCCCATCGGGAGCCGTCTTTTACCTACTACGTATTGCTACGTGTCAGGTTATGCCATCTCAGTTTGCAGACGCAACACCTGACGATTGACTTCGGACATCACTGACAGATGCAGCTTGTCCTTGACCTTCGGGATAAGGATTTTGCCCTTATCAAATTCAAATGCGCCAACGTCCTTGATGTACAACCGTCCACGAAACAGGATCTTCACGTACTTCGCCACTTGCAGCGGATTGTAGCGTTGGAAAATTTTCATTCTTCTCTCCTGCCAGGGTTACGCTCCTGTGGTGCCACAGTTAGCCCACGTATCGGGAGCGCAAATTTTAATGCCCTAAAACTATAGTCCAGAATCTCAGAGGGACCCAGTGTGTATAAGTTTATTTACCGTTTGATGACAATAATTCAGAATTTTCGTTTCGGACATACGATGAAGTAAGTATAAGTCGCCGTTTTTCGACTAATTTGTGCGTCAACACGCAAACTGGCATCCTCATTGCGGGTAATCGTCGCCAATCGCACTTATCATTAAACGAGACCAAGTGGTCGGATCACCTGCACAAAAATGATTAAGGATTCCGCATGACCCTACGTAGCATACTGGCCGCCTCGTTACTCCTCTTCCCGCTGCTGGCCTCAGCGCATAACTTTGTCGACGGCCAGCGCGTGGCGCCGGTCGGCGTCGCGGATCGGGGCGAACTTATTCTGGATAATGATAAGTTTAGCTATAAAAACTGGAATAGCTCGCAGCTGGTGGGAAAAGTGCGAGTCATCCAGCACATCGCTGGACGCTCGTCAGCAAAAGAGAAAAATGCCAACCTGATCGAGGCGATTAAAGCGGCGAGCTTCCCACACGATCGCTATCAGACCACCACCATTGTCAATACCGACGATGCCATCCCGGGCACCGGCATGTTCGTACGCAACAGTATCGAGAGTAATAAACAACTCTTCCCGTGGTCGCAATTTATCGTCGACAGCAACGGGCTGGTGCGGAAAGCCTGGCAGCTGGACGAGAAGAGCTCCGCGATTGTGGTGCTGGATAAGAGCGGGCGCGTACAGTGGGCCAAAGACGGCGCGCTCACCCAGCAGGAGGTGCAGCAGGTGATCGACCTGCTGCGTAAGCTGCTTAATAAATAGAGACCCGGAAGCCGGGGTTGAGGAAGGATTCACGCGGCGTGTAGTCGAGGGTTTTCCCCTGCCAATCGTGAACATGCGCCCCGGCGGCGACCGCGACCGCATGGCCGGCGGCGGTGTCCCAGGTGCTGGTCGGCCCGAAGCGCGGATAGAGCTGGGCCTGACCTTCCGCCACCAGGCAGAACTTCAGCGAGGAGCCGATAGAGGTGGTCTGGTGCTCGCCCAGCTGCTCAAGGTACTCCTGCAGCTCCGGATCGTTGCCATGGGAGCGGCTGATCACCACCAGCGGCGGACGGGCATCGCGGACCTGGATCTGCTTGCGCACGCCGCACTCTTCTTTCCAGGCTTTGCCTTTTTCCGCGCTGTACATCACCTTCATCACCGGCGCGTAGACCACGCCCAGCGTCGGCTTGCCGTTTTCAATCAGCGCGATATTGACGGTGAACTCGCCGTTACGCTTAATAAATTCTTTGGTGCCGTCCAGCGGGTCGACCAGCCAGTAGCGCTGCCAGTGCTGACGCACTTCCCAGGCCGGCGGGTCCTCTTCCGACAAAACAGGAATGGTGGCATCCAGCGCCTGCAGGCCGCTGACAATGACTTTATGCGCCGCGATATCCGCCGCCGTGACCGGAGAATCATCTTTCTTGCTGGCGACGTTGATCGGTTGGTTTCCATCGTAAACTTCCATGATGGCATCGCCCGCGTTCCGTGCAAGCTGACATACTTGTTCTAACATTCTCCACCTCGTCTGGTTACAGTGGCGTTAACTCGTTGTTTTATTTATATCGCATCACCGCAAGTTCCGCTATCTGTGATAACGATGGCGGTTTCGCTGCCCACTTTTCTGGCAAGATTCACATTTCTGTAAGCAACAGAATATAAATACATTTTCTTCTGTGCTATCGCTCATAAAAAAAGGACGCCTCTGATGATTAAGTTTAGCGCAACGCTCCTGGCCACGCTGATCGCCGCCAGCGTCAGCGCCGCAACGGTCGACCTGCGGATCATGGAAACCACCGATCTGCACAGCAATATGATGGACTTTGACTATTACAAAGATGCCGCCACGGAGAAATTCGGCCTGGTGCGTACCGCCATCCTGATCGAACAGGCGCGGGCAGAAGCGAAAAACAGCGTACTGGTAGATAACGGGGATGTGATCCAGGGGAGCCCGCTGGGCGACTACATGGCCGCTAAGGGGCTAAAAGAGGGCGATGTTCATCCGGTGTATAAGGCGATGAACACCCTGAATTATGCCGTCGGCAACCTGGGCAACCATGAATTCAACTACGGCCTCGACTTCCTGCACAAAGCGCTGGCCGGGGCGAAATTCCCCTACGTGAACGCCAATATCATCGATGCCAAAACCGGCAAACCGCTGTTCACCCCCTACCTGATTCAGGATACCCCGGTTCAGGACAGCGACGGTCAATCCCACACCCTGCGCATCGGCTATATCGGCTTTGTGCCGCCGCAGATCATGACCTGGGATAAAGCCAATCTTAGCGGCAAAGTGACGGTCAACGACATTACCGAAACCGCGCGCAAATACATCCCGGAGATGCGGGCGAAAGGCGCTGACGTGGTCGTAGTGGTCGCGCACTCCGGCCTCTCCGCCGACCCGTATCAGGCGATGGCCGAGAACTCGGTCTACTACTTAAGCCAGGTGCCCGGCGTTGACGCCATCATGTTCGGCCACGCCCACGCGGTGTTCCCCGGCAAAGACTTCGCCAACATTAAAGGCGCGGATATCGCCAGAGGGACGCTGAACGGCGTGCCGGCGGTAATGCCGGGAATGTGGGGCGATCACCTCGGGGTGGTCGATCTGGTGCTGAACAACGACAGCGGAAAATGGCAGGTGACTCAGAGTAAAGCGGAAGCGCGGCCAATCTACGACGCGGTGGCGAAGAAATCGCTGGCGGCGGAAGACGGCAAGCTGGTGGCGGTGCTGAAAGCCGATCACGACGCCACTCGCGAGTTCGTCAGTCAGCCGATCGGCAAGTCCGCCGACAACATGTACAGCTATCTGGCGCTGGTGCAGGACGACCCGACGGTGCAGGTGGTCAACATGGCGCAAAAAGCCTACGTCGAACACTACATTCAGGGCGACCCGGACCTGGCGAAACTGCCGGTGCTCTCCGCCGCCGCGCCGTTTAAAGTCGGCGGGCGTAAAAACGATCCGGCGAGCTTCGTGGAAGTGGAAAAAGGCCAGCTCACCTTCCGCAACGCCGCCGACCTCTATCTCTACCCCAACACCCTGGTGGTGATGAAGGTCAGCGGGAAGGAGGTCAAGGAGTGGCTGGAGTGCTCCGCCGGGCAGTTTAACCAGATAGACCCGGCCAGCAGCAAGCCGCAGTCGCTGATCAACTGGGACGGCTTCCGCACCTATAACTTCGACGTGATTGACGGGGTGAACTACCAGATCGACGTCAGCCAGCCGGCCCGCTACGACGGCGAGTGCCAGATGATCCATCCGCAGGCAGAGCGCATCAAGGGCCTGACCTTCAATGGCAAACCGGTCGATCCGCAGGCCACTTTCCTGGTCGCCACCAATAACTATCGCGCTTACGGCGGTAAATTCGCCGGCACCGGCGAAAGCCATATCGCCTTTGCCTCACCGGATGAAAACCGTTCGGTGCTGGCGGCGTGGATTAGCGCGCAATCGAAGAAGGATGGCGCGATCCATCCGGCGGCGGATAACAACTGGCGCCTGGCGCCGATCCACAGTAAGACACCGCTGGATATTCGTTTTGAGACCTCGCCTGGCGACAAAGACGCGGCGTTTATCAAAGAGAAAGCCCAGTATCCGATGCGCCAGGTGGCCGCCGATGATATCGGCTTCGCCATTTATCAGCTGGATTTGAGTCAGTAATGCCTGTTCCCCGGTGGCGCTGCGCTTACCGGGGCTACAAACCGGAGCTGACGGGTAGCCCGGATAAGGCGCCAGCCGCTATCCGGGTACATCTCCCCGGTGGCGGGGCTACAGGGAGTGATACATTTTCACTCCCCGTGGCTCGCCAGCACCGCGGGCAGATTAACCTCGATCCAGTCCGCCAGGGCGGCCACCTTATCGCTCACCTGCAGACCGAGCGGCGTCAGGCTATATTCAACGTGCGGCGGCACCACCGGATAAGAGACGCGGTCGATAAAACCATCCTGCTCCAGGGCCTGCAGCGACTGCGCCAGCATCTTTTCGCTGACCCCGCCCATTTTGCGCCGCAGATCGCTGAAGCGATGGGTCCCCTCGCGCAGCGCCACCAGAATCAACACCCCCCAACGGCTGGTGACATGTTTAAGCACATCGCGCGACGGGCACTGTTCCGCAAACAGATTGCCGTTGCGCAGTTTATCGCTCAGCGTCGGTTCGGCCATTTTCATACTTACCTTTTTGTACGTACTTACTAAAAGTTAGTTAAGGTGTTAGCTTACCACAACTGCCAATAAACACGAAGGAGAAGCCCCATGATCGCCCTTACCGGTGCCACCGGCCAGCTTGGCCACTACGTTCTGCAAGACCTGCTTAAAACCGTTCCTGCCAGCCAGATTGTGGCGATTGTCCGCAACCCGGCCAAAGCCCAGGCGCTCAGCCAGCAGGGCGTCGTCGTCCGCCAGGCCGACTATAGCGACGAAGCGGCATTGACCGCCGCGCTGCAGGGCGTGAATAAACTGCTGTTAATCTCCTCCAGCGAAGTCGGCCAGCGTGCCGTACAGCACCGCAACGTCATCAACGCCGCCAAAGCCGCTGGGGTGAAATTTATCGCCTACACCAGCCTGCTGCACGCCGACACCTCGCCGCTGGGCCTGGCCGGTGAACACATTGAAACCGAGCAGATGCTGGCCGACTCTGGCATCGCTTACGCCCTGCTGCGCAATGGCTGGTATACCGAAAACTATCTGGCCAGCGCGCCGCCGGCGCTGGAGCACGGCGTGTTTATCGGCGCCGCCGGCGAAGGTAAAATTGCCTCCGCTACCCGCGCGGATTATGCCGCCGCGGCCGCCCGCGTTATCGCCGGTGAAGGCCATGCAGGGAAAGTTTACGAACTGGCGGGCGATAACGCCTGGACGCTGAGCGACCTGGCTGCCGAGCTGAGCACGCACAGCGGGAAAAACGTGGTCTATCAGAACCTCAGCGAAGCCGACTTCGCCGCCGCGCTGAAAAGCGTCGGCCTGCCGGCGGGTCTGGCGGATATGCTGGCGGACTCCGACGTCGGCGCCTCGAAAGGCGGGCTGTTTGACGACAGCCACACCCTGAGTACATTGATTGGCCGTCCGACCACTTCCCTTGCCGAAAGCGTGAAAGGCATGCTGTAACCGCCCCTCTCAGCTTTTGCGGTTGCGTCCCGGCGGTTCCTCTCTCATATTGAAGAGATCAACCGTCGGGAGGCAGGCATGCAGGGCGTACCACCCCAATTTAGTGATGAAAAAGATCGTGCGCGCTTTCGCCATCTCGAACAGCTGCCCGGGGTGGAGCTTTACCACGCCCATATCTCCCGCTACGCCTTTGAACCCCATACTCACGAAGCCTTCGGCATCGGCGTGATTGAGCAAGGCGCCGAGCGCTTTCGCTACCGTGGCAGCCAGCATATCGCCGCCGCCAACGCTATTGTCACCATGAATCCCGACGAGCTGCACACCGGCGAAGCGGAAACCGCCGACGGCTGGCGCTACCGGATGATTTATCTGGAGCCGGACCGTCTGGAGGCTATCACCGGGGTGCGCGACTGGTGGTTCAGCGAGGTGGTCCGCGAGGATCCCCTGCGGTCCCGGCGGATTGGCCAGCTAATATATGGCCTGTGGCACAGCGACGATGCGCTGGCCCAGCAGGGAATGCTGCTCGACCTCATCGACACCTTCCGCCCTCTGGCCCACCATGCCTCGGCGCAGGGCGAGACAGGACATCGCTTCGACCGCGTGCGCGACTACCTGCACGATAACTATATGCGCCCCATCACCCTCGACGAGCTGGCTCAGGTGGCGGCGCTTAGCCCGTACCACTTTCAGCGCCAGTTTAAAGCCCACTATCATGTGACGCCCCATCAGATGTTGATGGCCATCCGCCTGTGGCGCGCCAAGGCGTTTCTCACCCACGGCATGCCCGCCGCCGAAGTGGCGATAGCCGTCGGCCTTACCGACCAGTCTCACCTGACCCGCGCCTTCACCCAGCGTTACGGCATTACGCCGGTACGCTATCAGAAGCAGGTCGCCAGGCGCTGATGCGCAATCTCATACAATATTCCCGCCCGCCCTCCTTCTACACTGCAGATAACCGTGATGACAATGGATGCAATGATGATTAGTGGTGTGTTGTACGCCCTGCTGGCGGGGCTGATGTGGGGATTAATCTTTGTCGGGCCTTTGCTGGTGCCCGAGTATCCGGCGATGCTCCAGTCGATGGGACGCTATCTGGCGCTGGGTCTGATCGCCCTGCCGCTGGCATGGCTCGGGCGCGCGCGTTTGCGCCAGCTGAGCCGGAACGACTGGTGGACCGCGCTGGGTCTGACGATGATGGGAAATCTTATCTATTACGTCTGTCTGGCCAGCGCCATTCAGCGCACCGGGGCGCCGGTCTCCACCATGATTATCGGCACGCTGCCGGTGGTATTGCCGGTCTTCGCCAATCTGCTCTACAGCCAGCGCGACGGAAAGCTGCCGTGGCGGCGCCTGTTTCCGGCGCTGGTCTGCATCGCCGTCGGCCTGATCTGCGTTAACGTCGCGGAACTGCGCCAGGGGTTGCCTGATTTTAGTCCGTGGCGCTACGGCTCCGGCATTGCGCTGGCGCTGGGGTCGGTGGTCTGCTGGGCCTGGTATGCGCTGCGCAACGCCCGCTGGCTGCGGGAGAATCCGCATCAACCGCCGATGATGTGGGCTACCGCTCAGGCGCTGGTGACGCTTCCGGTTTCGCTGGCCGGTTATCTCGCCGCCTGCGCCTGGCTGCACGGTCAGCAGGCCGGGTTCCCCCTGCCCTTCGGCCCGCGCCCGGCGGTGTTCATTACGCTGATGCTGGCCATCGCGGTGCTCTGCTCATGGGTCGGCGCGCTGTGCTGGAATATTGCCAGTCAACGGTTGCCGACGGTGATCCTCGGGCCGCTTATCGTTTTCGAAACCCTGGCCGGGCTCCTGTATACCTTTCTGTTGCGGCAAAGTTTACCACCGCTGCTGACCCTGAGCGGTATCCTGCTGCTGGTGCTCGGCGTGGTCTCCGCCGTACGCGCCAGGCCGGACAAACCGACGTTGCAACCGCTGACGGACGAAAAAAAGTAGCCAGGCCTCCTTAAGGGGTATTCCCTCGCCAAAAAGATGCATTTAAAATACATCTTATATTCCTGATGACGAGGTAACTGCTATGGCTTTCCGTGACCAACCTTTAGGCGAGCTGGCGCTGACCATCCCGCGCGCCTCCGCCCTGTTCCGTCAATACGATATGGACTACTGCTGCGGCGGCAAACAGACGCTGGCGCGCGCCGCATCGCGTAAAGCGCTGGATGTCGCGGTGATCGAAGCCGAGCTGGCGAAACTGGCCGAGCAGCCCGTCACCCACGACTGGCGCGCGGCGCCTCTCGCGGAGATTATCGACCATATCATCGTTCGCTATCATGATCGGCACCGCGAACAGCTGCCAGAGCTGATCCTGCAGGCCACCAAGGTGGAACGGGTCCATGCCGATAAACCGAACGTGCCGAAAGGGCTG
>ENA-UOJR01002855-UOJR01002855.1-human-gut-metagenome-genome-assembly--contig:-C115P-NODE-2855-length-11500-cov-6.433901_pt1 | contig 11500 bp, 17 predicted proteins | sample MGYA00242354_ERZ723901 | MGnify/ENA metagenome assembly ERZ723901
GGCCTGCGCCTGCTCTGTGGCCTGCGCCTGCTCTGTGGCCTGTGCTTGCTCGGTGGCCTGCGCCTGCTCTGTAGCCTGAGTCTGTTCTGTGGCCTGTGCCTGTTCGGTGGCCTGTGCCTGTTCGGTGGCCTGTTCCTTCAATGCATCACCTTTCTCTATTCTGGATTCGGACTCCTGGCTATTTTCCTGTGTTTCCACCTGCTCAAACTTATTACCCTGAAGTTCTGCTTTTAATTCCAGCATCATCTGTTGATACTGCTCCGGGCGTAAAATAATCTTCATGTCCTGCTCTGCGGCAACTTCAGCGCACATTTTTTTGAAATCTTCAGAGCCGGTAAGTTTGAGTACACCACCAAACTTTTCCCTGGAATACTCAAGCATTATTCCGATCTCTTCTTTTGAGGGATTTTTACCCGCAACGACAAAGTTCCCTTTGTCGGTAAAGACAGGCTTTTCCGATTCCTGATCGCGATAAACAATCCTGGAATCCTGCTTATCCATCACAAGATCTTTTAGTTTGGAGTTAACCTTTTTCGCCTCCTCTAAGCGGCGCTGGGAATCCACCGCTTTCTGAAGCGAAAGTTCGGGTTCGTCAGCAGAAATGGCGTTGATTTCATCGAAGTTGAGATAGCTTTTGAGACGTTCAAGGGCTTTCATTTCATCTTTATCCTTATGCCAGTCAGCATGATATTGACGAATTATGTGTCGCCCCTCTGTGTCGAGTTCAGAAAGACGCTCAAGTGTGGTTAGTTTTTTGTAAACAATCACACCCACGGCAATATCACGCTGTTCACGTGGTATTAACTTCAACTCGCGTCTCATCTCTCGCAGATCATTATACAGCTTGCCACGCTCAAACCTGATAGTATTTCGTAATGTTTTTTCCGATAAATTCAGTGAGTTAAGACGCTCACGGGCTTCATGATGCGTAAGGCGTCTGTAGGTTGGATAGCGCGTATATGGCGTGTTTTCTAACTGCTGTGAATAAACTTCAAGCAGAAAGGATTTCGCATCTTTCCAGGCAAGATTAATATGCTTTGTCAGAAAATCAGATGCGTTCATATTACGATTCCCCACAGAAAACCGGGGGGAGCCGTCCTTTGCTGTTCTGATTTTATGCTGCGCTGGAATAATATTAAAACGCTCGGCGGCAGAAGACAGAAACCTGACAGGATCAATATTTCTGCGAATTTCTGCCATCGTTGTAATTTCGTTTTTCTCTGCCGCCTCATTCAGAGTCTGAAACATCGTTTCACACAAAAAAGAAGAGCGTTCAAGACTTTTTATTCCTGACTCTGTGAATTGTCTATCATAATCCCGTCGCACATCCTGACCAGGATGTTCTCTTTGCGGTAATTGCTCTGCCAGATCACGCTGCGAAATATCTGACAATACACTGATAGAGTCGGGTCTTGTGAATCCATTGATTCCGTAAACCATACCGCGTTGGGGCATACGTGACAATCCGACTGTTGCTTCAGATTGACGGATTCTGGCAAACTTTTTAGGACACGACTTGTAACCTCCCGCTCGTCCTGACGTTTGCTGAGAATTTCTTTCGTTAAGTTTTTCTCTTGAGTCATATTCTTTTATCCTCTCTTTCAGAAATTCAATCTGCTCTGCTTCAGATAAACTTGTATAGTCCTTACGAACGCTGGCGTTGAGAAAAACATGTTTAATCTCGTGACTGGTTTTGTTTACCCAGGTATTGAGACGTTTTTCTATTTGCTTAGGCGTAGGTTTTTGAAGAGTCAACTTTCCCTCTTCAATATAGTTTTTACGAAACAACGGGCTTTTCAGATTAGTGAACTTTTTATCTCCCGGTAACTTAACAGCAATATATTCACTGGCCTTTCCTTCATTTCTTATCCTAACCTCACCATATTCTGCAACAATCTGTTTGAATACAGCATAATCACTTACTTTTTCTTTTTCAATTCGATAATTCAATTCATTCTTAAATGCAGAATTACGCTCTACATCAAGATCTTCTTTTACTCTCTTTAAAATAACACTATAATCGCTATTTTTTCTCGGAAAGTCCTTCGGGCTGGCAAGATTATATTTATTGTTAATATGCTCCTGTATTGCATCTAGCTGTTCGATAGTATGACCTTTCCCTATAAGGCCAACAGGATCAAGTTTATCTCCTGTAACTAGATTAACCTTTGGAATGACAATATGAATATGAGGCTTTCTTTCAATTAACTCTCCTGTACTATTATCCTGAATATGCCGGATTTTTGGCAAATGTGCTTCAGCATAGAAAGAATATTCTTCAGGATGATAAGCATTCATCAATAATTTTTTATAATCATCCACAACCGCCTTTAACATTTCATTTGATACGTGACTTTCATGAAAAGACAACGTAATGTGCAAATAACGGTCCTGTTTGTTGTCTTCAATAGAATTGATAATCTTATCTGTAGTCTGGAGATCACCATCAAGAACAACACGATGATCAAGTTCATCACGTGTGTACTGACGTTCTGCTTTGCGACCATTTATCAGGTAATCAACAATACCGTCATTACCACCACCATATCTGACAATCATTTGGCTATCTCCTGAAGGCGATCACGAATACCAATCAGCACATTTAAAATCTTTTTATAAAGCGCCTCTGATATAATACCCTTTAAATGATCTGAGTTTAAGCGGTGAGCTATCTGGTTAATATTATTCCCAGCCCAACTTAACTGAGAAAGACACCGTTTGTATTCCGGGATATGGCGTTTATCTGATGTGTAGTTTTTTATTTTACCAATAGTAAGCAGCCTGAAAAATTCAGACTTACTAATTTCAAGCTCTCTGATTGCTCTGTCAAATGGAGCATACTCTTCTTCTGTAAGTCTGAATGTCACATGAACACTTTTGTTGGCTTTTTTCTTCATAAGTCCTCAAGGTTCGTAGAACCGCACTAGAACGGCTGCGCCGTTCGGGGTTGCAAAGGGGCGTCCCCTTTGGCACAAGCATTGTAACATGCCCGGAACGGGCTTGTGTACAAAGCTTATCGTGCCTGTGTTTTAGCAGAACAAAAAAATGCCGTGCATACAGCCCACACAATGACTCACATAATAACCCACAACCAAAAACACACAACCCACACAATCACCCACACTTTAACCCACAAAAAAGACCACACCCCCATTGACAACCCACAAAACAACCCACATAATCACCCACACAAACGGCGAGCAAATTGCTTTAAATAAGGTATTATGCCAATGTAGGAGGTAGAGAGAGAGAGGAAATGTAACAAATGAAAAAGATCGAGAGTTTATTATCTCCAATATGCGAGGCTATAAACGAAACAAAATCGAAATCAAAGCAGGCTGTCTTCAATATGTATTTGCAAAATATACTTGAAGCAAAGAAATATTATACATGGGAGCAAATAGCTGATTACATAAACAACAACACCAAGACAGAACTAGCCCAAAAGACTTATATAAATATGACAGAGAGGGCTAAAAAAAGACAAAAATGCACTGAACCAAAAGAACAGGCAAAAACCATAGATGTAATTGATCAGAATGAAGCTAAAGGCGATGAACCGAGAGGGGGGGTAAAAGGTTTTTTTTCAAACATTAGTGAGAACAAAAAAGAAATAGAGCACGATCCAAGTGCTACGAATGAAAAATTCATAAATAAATATCTTTAAGTAAAGGAGCATTATAAATGAAAAACTCAATCAATTTCATCCTTCAGGGTAAAGGTGGTGTTGGAAAATCATTCGCGACCGCAATACTGGCACAATACTTTATTGATGAAAATCACATGGATAATATCGTAGTCGGTGACACAGACCCGGTTAATACAACTACGGTTAAAGTAAAAAGATTAAATGCAGATTTGATACAAATCACTGAAAACAGCAATGTAATACAATCCAAATTCGATCCAATGTTCGAATCAATGCTGACCAATAGTCAGAATACTTTTGTTATTGACAATGGCGCATCTACATTTTTACCGTTAATTCAGTATTTCAATGATAACTGTGTTATGGACATGTTTGAAGATGTAGAACAAGACGTTTATATCCATACTGTTATCGTTGGTGGACAAGCTCTTGCGGATACCTTGCAGGGATTTGAAGAACTGAAAGAACTGGTTAAAGGAAGTAAGGTAAAACTTATTGTCTGGATAAATGAATTTCAGGGTATTCCAGCACTTGAAAATATCCCATTAATAGAAACTAAATTCATTGAAAAAAACAAGGATGTAATCGCTGGCGTTGTGGTTATTCAGGACAGAAAAAGTGATGCCTTTGCCTCTGACATCAAAGAGCTAACAGAAAAATCACTAACACTGAAAGAAGCTCTTGAGTCCGACCATTTTGGATTAATGGCTAAATCACGATTAAAACGAGTCTTCAATGACATTTACAAACAATTAGATAGCATCTATGACGATGAACACGGTGAATAATATGAGTACAGTTAATCAGCCAGAATTAAAACAGCCTGAAAAGGCTGTTTCCAGTGAAGATATTGATAATTTTATTGTTGATGTATTCAAGGAGACAGGGCATAAAATATCAAAAGATGATCCAGTTATTTCATTAATTTTTCTGAACCAAAAGATACAGGAAAAATTCAGCAATGAGTTACAAGCTAACTTCACTGCCCTGTCTGAGGGCTTCAGACAGGTCGTTTCATCTGTAGAAAATGACTATATTCAAAGATTCAAGAATATTGTTGAGACGTGCGGCGATCTGGATAATGAAATAAAAGAAAAAGTAGAAGAGGGAAAAAACGATCTAAAAGAAACAAGTGTTGAGGTAAAAGAAAAATTAACAGATGATATTATTGAACTCATATCTGGAATTAAACGCAACCAGGAAAAAAACAACAAATTATATGAAGAAAAGTTGAAGTCATTATCTAAGGCTGTAAAACCCTTCAGTACAAGAACAGCCATTGCAATTTGTGCCTTGTGCACATTATGCCTGTCTGCGGCATTTTCTGGCGCAACCTGGTATGTTGCACAACATGAAAAAGAGGCAAGCCTGCGCTTCTATGCAAGAGCTTTTCTTGATATGAAAAAAATAACTGAAGAGAGCATGAGAAAATTACCAAAATCAGACCAGCAAAATATAAAACTCAAACTAGACGAAATTGATTCAAGAAAACCATAGATATGAAAAGGAGTCACTAATGACAACTTTTACCGACGACGACAAGAAACTAATTAAAGAAATCAGGGAGCGAATCGGCAGCCTGGACGTGCGAGACAATATTGAGCGCCGGGCTTATGAAATTTCTCTGGCATCGCTGGAAGCAGAGCCAGTTATGTTCTGTATATCAGGACAAAATGTAGATTCAGAAGAACATGTATCAACCAGCAAAGCGGTTGTTGATGCCTGGGTTGAAGAATGGAATCAGGTTGACGGAAGTCCTGGCGAACCACTGTACAAAACTATGCCACTCTACTGTCACGCTACCTTGCCAGCGCCGGTAGTGCCTGAAGGACTGGTTAAAGCGGTGCGTTTTTATGAGCAGGTAAAAAATGAGAATCCGCCAGTTGGGACTGGTGCGTGGAAAGACGCTGTTGACTGGGTGCTCGAAGAGGCTTGCCAGGCTGTAAATACAGACATCAAAGGATGAACGATATGGCAACCAACAATCGTAAAGCCAAGATGCTAATTTCCCGTGTATACAGACTTTGCTACCCCAGCCAGTGGTTGAGAGTTAGCAATCGCCGTGTGGTGTTGTTCTCATTTTCTGGAATTGCCAGAGAGGGAATCAAAGATAAGCGCAGCGCGGCGCAAAACCGCTGGAAAAACAACTTGCGCACTAAAGGAGCCTAATATGGCTATTGCCGCAAGTTACACCATGCATCTCTACTGTGATTGTCGCCAGTGTACAAATGGTAAATATCAGTCGCCAGACTTCGGTGAGTATATCGGTACGTCATGGGCTGGCTGTGCAAAAGAAGCACGTAAAGATGGATGGCGAATAAGCGCCGACAAAACACGTGCTTTTGCGCCCGGACATAAAGTTTTGAGGATTAACAAATGACAACATTTACCGACGACGACAAGAAACTAATTAAAGAAATCAGGGAGCGAATCGGCAGCCTGGACGTGCGAGACAATATTGAGCGCCGGGCTTATGAAATTGCTCTGGCATCACTGGAAGCAGAAGCGCCAAATTTGCCTGGTGGTTTCACAATTGAAGAAGCAAAAGAATTACACGAAAATCTGGTAAAAAGTCACGTAAGCAAGGCTTTAAGTGGCGAAAAAATGAAAAAAGAAAATCGTGATGCCGATTTGCGCTGGATTCATGGCGTAATAGTTCAGGCTGCGTGGTTTGTGAAAGCATCACTAGGGCAGAACGCATAGTGCGTACCTGCTTTTCTCCTGGCAACGGTGGATCTTCCGCTTCCTCGTCGCTCGCTCGCTATGCTCGGTCGCTGGACTGCGGCGAGCGGTTAGCTATCAAAAAAAATCCCCGCACAACGCGGGGATAGTTTTATTTATATGCAAGTTCATGACGTGCCGCCTGAGCCAGAAAATGGCTACGATCTTTGTATACGCCACCACTTTCTCTCACATATCCATCAATACGACGAATCAATACATCAGGCAATGAAATATTAATACGTTGTTGTTTGCCCTCAATTTCTGACAAATCAACATCAATTACAAACCAGCTATCACAGTGGTTATAATTTGGGTTGGCGGAATAAGTCAAACACCCTTCATCATGAATATCATCAACAGAATGAGCACCGCTTATTACCATCTCTTCCACGATTGCCAATATCGCTTCACGCGCCATTGCGGGTATTTCTGCCTGAGAATCAGCAGCAGAAACACATCCAAAATCAAAGCAATCAAAAACCGGAACGGTGATACCGTATGCTGTATGATCATCTTTCGGTGTTTCGACACCAACAGAAAAGAACATGGCTACCTCCAAAGTCGGCGGGGATTAAATCCCCGCCATTTTTTTGATCGATCTGACAGTACCTAGCGGCAAGTCCTTTTTAGGATGAGGAACAGGAAAAGTTTTTCCTGTTATTGGCGACCACCATATCTGGTGACTGCTTGCCTTATGCCGTTTCAACTCGCAACCAGCAGCTATCAGTTCTTTCAACAGGTCAGCAGATTTCATATGTCCTCCCTAACCTGAGGATAATTATACACACGCATACACACAAAGGCAAATTATTTCATTCGTATGACTTATGAACCACACTGTAAAGACAGCTCAATCTTTACAGTGTAAGTCATTTATCCAGTTTTATCGCTGTGTATGTGATACATAGAAAATAATATAGTATTTTACTATATGATGTCTGATTGACACTTTTAACTGCACATCTCATCATTTACATCGTAAAGACAAACATAGATTTACAATGTAAAGCTATGTAATTAAACACTCCGTGTCCCAAATAAGGAAAGAAAATGACTCAACTAATCCCAGAAAAGATACTGGAAATCATAGATGATCATGATCGTGCAGAAAAAAAGCAACGCAACAAAATCGGTTTCATTTATTTATGTCTCTGTTTAGCAATAATTGGTGTGGCCGCGTATACCTTTATATCAACGTTTAGCATTAATGTGGTAACAATCATCATAATGCTTTTCGGTGTGTTTATGATTGTGATTTTTAAGAGCTATTTAGACTCATGGAGTGGGATAATTCTTAGCAGTGACCACATATTGTCCATACTCGATAAAACCAAAGATTACCCAGAAATTAAACGTATAGTTATTAATCGTCTGCTCTCCGGCTCAATACTCACGGGTAAAGATGAAGAGTACATATTCAGTCAACTGAAAAAGGCTGAACAAAGCAACGAACGTGAAAAGAGATTGCAAGCAATTAAAGAGTATACATCGTAATACAACGCATTACGTCGAAATACCCTGGATCATCGAAGCCACATACCCCTAAGCGCAGCGCAACCGCCGGAAAACGCACCACACTGTAAAGACAATAAAATCTTTACAACGTAAAGCTAACTATGTAATACAACGCGCTACCCAATAAGAAAGGGAGAGCATGACACTCTCCCCATATATGACTCAAACTAAAGCATTATCCCGGTTATGCGCCCACCAAATGATTTCGCTAATAATCCATGCTTCTATCGCGGGTGTTTTTACAGGTTCCCCATTTACAATGCGGTTTGCAAGCTCTATCATTTCACATACTGACATTTGAGAATCTCCAAAGATGCATCTGTCATTTGGTAACAGGCTGCCCCACAGCCTGTTACCAACCCCAAATTAATATTTGCTGATTACTTTACCCTCCTTAATCATTTTTATTAGTTCCTGTTCAGAATATTCTTTTCCGTGTTCCAATGTGGAATATATATCGCCAATAGTCCATACCCCACACTTTTTAATTTCTGCATTTAGCCAGGATTCATGCAGAATAAACAACGGTTCGCAATCATTTCCTTTTTCATAAACATAAATAGATTCGGTATCATTTCCAGAATCAGAAGTACCAACGACTTTTTCTATATCGAAATGTTTTTTTAGAAAAGTTGTGAAATGCATTTTCATGCTCCTGCCGCTGAGCGGCTTTGGTGGTTGGGGACCATCCCCTCCCGATGTGTTTATAATAGGTCAGAACTGACCTATTATCAAGTATTTTACCCTCCATTCTTCAAAAAAAACACCATCAAATACATATAGTTACATTCATGTGATGCCCGACAGGGCATGGAAGGGGCGAAAGAAAATACCAGGGAGCAGCGGGGCCACATCGCCCCGAAGCGCGGCGCAGCCGCTGACGAACATACCAGGATGCAGAGGGCCATCCCTTCACCCTGCAAAGCCCAACGGACTGACAGGCCATGATCATGCTGATTTGCGCCGCAGAATGCCGCAGTTAGCGCGAGCGCCAGCGAGTTTACGCCGTCCTGGTGCATTGCAGCAGGGCGGGGCGCTGTACTGCGCGTGTGAGCGTCAGCGAGCTACGGGCGCAATTGCTCATTGTTCAATGCAACTGGGGCTATTAAGTCCAGCCATAAATTCAGTTATGTTTTTTGTAGCTTATTCCGTGATTTCGTCATACGTTAATTCTATTTTCATCTTAATATTCCTTAATTACTTCCAGAATCAGAATTCTTTTTATTCCTTTTACAAAGTACATAATCAGGGTGTTCTCCAGCTAAAAGCAGAAGAAATTTAAACTCTACTGGTGTAAGTGCTGTACCGCTTGCAGTTCCGACAGGTTCTTCTTTGCGACGCCAGGTACGCGGACTCATGCTGAATATTTCAGCACATTCTTTCTGTGTCAGGCCAATTTTTTGCCGCAGACGTTTAATGTTTTCTGGTGTGTTTTCATTTGGCATTTTTTCCCTCACTCATTTCCTGAATCATCATAGAAACAATTTCTTTATCATTCTCTCTTAATCCGTCGCTGGCAAAGTCGATAGTGTCGAATGCCTCCTCATGAAAAACAAGATCAGCAACAGTTTTCACCGTTGCTTTCGTTTTTCCTAAAGTCGCAGACTTAGAAAAAGTTTTTACTCGCTTCACCAGATGAAACGTATCACCTTCTTTATTCAGATAATATTGTCTGTCACCTTTTCTTATCTTCATATCAAGATAGCCTCCCCTTTTAACAGTAAAGGGGCATATAGCCCCTTTCTTTTAACTTTTTCCGGTAATCAAATCGACATCTTCCTGATAAAGCTCCCCAAGAACCGGAACAACGCCATTTTTATAATCACGGATATTATGGCAGTCTGTAAAAATGACGACATAAGCCTCGCCTGTTTTTTCATGTTTAAGGCAAATTGTGCAAAGCGTCACGCGCACAACAGAAAACACATGACCAGTTGTAGAGACGATAACAGGAAAAGTAGATTGTTTCATATTTAATCTCCTGCCGCTGAGCGGCTTTGGCGATTGGGGACCATCCCCTCTCAATGCATTAATAATAGGTCATAAATGACCTATTATCAAGTATTTTCTAAACGAGCTTTATTGAAAAATCATTTTCAATAAATTCATCTAACATCTTTAATATACCAGCTTTATTTACGAAATCATCCTCCATAATTTCGATACTTGCTGATATTTCACATGTAAACTGAATTCTCCTGTCAAATCCCGCAATCCCAGCTAATGCAGACAGCATATGATAATTATCAATATTTATATTACCAATAAGAACTTTCATTTATCCTCCTGATATGGGGGGAATCCCCCCATATTAAAAATTACAATCTGGTTGCAAGTCCGGTTTGTTCATTAAACAAACATTCAAGCTGATCACAATAAATATTATCAAATTTTGATATTTCTTTTACTGTAGCTCCACGGACACGGGAAAATGTCACCAGGTATGTATCAGAGAAGGTTAATTTGATTTTAACCAAATTAATTCCCTTCATTGCAAAATTTGAAGGCAAACGAAAGCAAAGACCACACTCACCATTTTCATCAAAACAGGCAAAGTTCTTTGCGCCTGTCATAGCAATAAAGCGGTTTCCACCAAGCTGATTAAGAATTTCAGTAGCAACAAATTTGGCGTGGTTTTCCATTTTTAAGCTCCTGCCGCTGAGCGGCTTTGGTGATTGGGGACCATCCCCTCTCGATGTGTTTATAATAGGTCAGAACTGACCTATTATCAAGTATTTTTTCCTCCTTTCTTTAAAATAAATATCGTTAAATACAAATATTTACATTCATGCAATGCCCGGCAGGGCATAGAAGGGGCGAAAGAAAATACCTGAGAGCAGCGGGGCCACATCGCCCCGAAGCGCGGCGCAGCCGCTGACGAACATACCAGGATGCAGAGGGCCATCCCTTCACCCTGCAAAGCCCAACGGACTGACAGGCCATGATCATGCTGATTTGCGCCGCAGAATGCCGCAGTTAGCGCGAGCGCCAGCGAGTTTACGCCGTCCTGGTGCATTGCAGCAGGGCGGGGCGCTGTACTGCGCGTGTGAGCGTCAGCGAGCTACGGGCGCAACATTACATTGCTGCATTCGCCTGGCATTCTCCACGCCTTGAAGGACGGAGTTTTACTGCGCACCAAATAAAAAAGGGGCGATTAAGCCCCTGTATTCACTATTAACAATTTAACATGGTTGCAGGGGATACCCCCTGCAACTATTTTCTTAGTAGTATGATGTGAACTCGTGTTTTTCTTCCGGTGATCCTTTATATGCTGTTTCGAATGACTCAATTTCAATTGCTGGCGTACTGTAATAATCACGCACTCGCCGTTTTAATGGCTCACCACAGAAATCATTAAGTAATGGGGTCTTATATCCGCTCATTGAATGGGTCCGATGAACTGAAGCGCGAATCTCCTGAACAGTTACGGTTTTTTTGCCATGAACAGAAATAACCTGGTAGAAATTAACGTTCGTTTGCTCATATCCCCAGGAAGATACAAACACATCGCCAACAGAAACAGTACCGTTATTAAAAGTTAATGTTTTCATTTTTATCTCCTGCCGCTGAGCGGCTTTGGTGGTTGGGGACCATCCCCTCCCGATGTGTTTA
>ENA-UOJR01002857-UOJR01002857.1-human-gut-metagenome-genome-assembly--contig:-C115P-NODE-2857-length-11499-cov-21.303478_pt1 | contig 11499 bp, 10 predicted proteins | sample MGYA00242354_ERZ723901 | MGnify/ENA metagenome assembly ERZ723901
GACGAGCTGATGTAATCAGCTTGTCGATTGAGGATAGAATCTACGATTATGCAGTAAAGTCGGCAGCGGGAGCTTCTTAATGAAGTATTGCTGCAAGGAGTATTTTTGGAGGGATAGATAGCCATGCTTGAAGGAGCGAAGCGACGCGCAAGCATGTGTCAGGCTTACTACCGTACTTCTTATATTCGCGCGAGATATATCGTTTCGGTCAGCAGCAATTTCTTAACGCAAATTTCGCATGGAACCAGGACGAAGTGTCGCAAAACTCGCGCTATGCAAAGAGATTTTATTATAGTAGATAGCTTAGCGCTCAGACAATGCAACACTTAGCGGTTCGTGTCAAACCAATCAGCTTCGCTCTTCGAGCTTGCTTCTTGGGACACTATCGCATGGCGCGCATGAGCCAATCAGCATCGCCCTGCGGACTCGCTTCTTGGATGCGCCCGCAGATGATTCTGGACACTCATTTGCTAAAATTGCTATTCCTTGCACGATATTACCTCTCGCTCAATTTACTTGCCTTCTTATCAATCAGCATTGTTCTGCGGACGTGCTTCTTGGATTTACATTGCTGCAATATACTATTGCGACGCACCTGCTTCCCTTCCTTTCCATAAAAAATTCAAAAATCCTTATACACTGGACGAATATTCGCAAAAATTAAATGAACGAAAAATATTGACAGTTTTAAGAAGAAATAGTATCATTATTGTTAACTGTTCGACAGAATATATATAAAAGAACAGAATTTGTTTTTTTTATGAAGGGAAAGAAAACTATGAAAATGACAAACTTCAGATGGAAGGTAGCGTGGCTGATCTTTGCTATCAGCTTTGTATCCTACATGGACCGCGTTAACCTTTCTGTTGCAACACCCGTAATCATGAAGGAATTTGGCTTTACTAAAATTGATATGGGCCTCATTCAATCCTTCTTCTTCGCTGGTTATGCTTTGATGCAGGTTCCCGGCGGTATGGTTGCCGAAAAATTCGGCCATCGCTTTACCGGTTCTATCGCCTGCGCCTGGTGGTCAATTTTTACTGCTTTAACTGCAGTAGCAAGCGGTAAGTACACCTTTGCAATTGTACGTTTGATGTTTGGCTTGGGCGAAGCACCGATTTATCCTGCGTTCGCTATGGCGGAACACAAATGGTTTAATAAAGACGAAAAGGGCAAGGCAAGCTCCTTTATTCTTAACGGCTGCTTCTTTGGTCCTGTAGTCGGTCCTGCTGTTGTAGTATGGCTGATGACAACCTTTGGCTGGCATCATGTATTCCTTAGCTTCGGTGTAGTCGGTCTGCTCTTGGCTTGGGCTTGGCATAAATATGTTACTGATGATCCGAAGGACAGTCCTTATGTTAATGAAGCAGAATTGGCTCACATCAACGAGGGCCGTGTGGACGCAACCGGTGAAAAACAGATTGCTCCGTGGGGCAAGCTGCTGCGTTCTTCCCAATTCTGGGCTTTGGGCATTCAGTTCCTGATTACCGATTACATTATGTACGTATTCTTGGCATGGCTGCCGATGTACCTCATGGAGGTGCACAAATTCTCCTTAGCTAAAATGGGTATTTGGGCTGCTGCTCCCTGGATTTCTCTGATGGCTGTGGTTACTCTTTGCGGTCACTATTCCGATAAACTGCTGCGCAACGGCATGTCTCAGAACATGGTTAAGACTGCAACCGGTGCTGCTGGCATTCTGCTGTGTGCAGGTGCACTGTACATTTCCACCCGTACTGCTGATCCGATGATGAATGTTCTCTGGCTTTCCGTATCCTTAGGCTCTCTTGGTCTGACAATGAGTGCTTCCTGGTCCAGTGTAATCACCATGGGCGGCAAATTTGCAGGCTCTGTATCCGGTTGGATGAACTTCTGGGGCAATATCGGCGGCGTACTGGCTCCGACCGTTACTGCCTGGTTTGCAACCAACTATGGCTGGCAGGCTGCTTTGGCAGCAACTGCTGTAACCGGTATCTGCGGTGCCATTGCCTGGTTCTTTGTAAAGCCTGATAAAGCAATTGTATAATAAGAGATAAGCTATAACGCTTTTAAGACAGACACCTCGACATGCTTTAAGTATATCGGCGGTGTCTGTTTTTGATTATGCTATTTTCTTATACTGGACAAATAGCGCGATATGCTGTATAATATCCTAGAAGTTCATAACAGACAGTTCGTAACCATCCTGTCTATAAATAAAACTACGGGCGATGTACTGGCGCCGGCCGGTATTTTTTATGTATGCAAGGATTTCGTCTGTAGATGACGGAATCCTTTTATATTTTGTGGACTTTGCCCGCTCGTTATCGGGAGGAAAAAATGAAGGTTTTAGTATTATTAAGCGGTGGCGTAGACAGCTCAACCTGTCTGGCACTGGCAAAAGAAAAATACGGTGATAATGTTCTGGCCTTGTCGATGTCCTATGGTCAGAAGCATGCCAAGGAGCTTGCAGCAGCGCAGGCTATTGCCGATTATTATCATGTGGAGCTGCTGCATATGGATTTGTCGAAGATTTTTGCACACAGCAAATGCTCTCTGCTCCAGGGCTCGGAGGAAAGCGTTCCGCACGCATCTTATGCAGAGCAGCTGAAGGAAAGCAAGGGTGAGCCTGTCAGCACTTATGTACCGTTCCGTAATGGCTTGTTCCTGTCTGCTGCGGCAAGTATTGCCTTGGAATATGAATGCAATGAGATTTACTACGGGCCCCATGCCGATGATGCTGCAGGCAACGCTTATCCTGATTGCAGCGTCGAATTTAACGAGTCGATGAATTTGGCAGTATATCTGGGAAGCGGCCGCAAGGTGCGTTTGGTTGCTCCCTTTGTCGACAAAACAAAGAAGGATATAGTTGCCGAGGGCTTGCGTCTTGGCGTTCCCTATGAGCTTACATGGAGCTGTTATGACGGTGACGAAAAGCCTTGTCACAAGTGCGGTACCTGTATTGACCGTGAAGCAGCCTTTGCTGCCAACGGTGTTGTTGATCCCTTAGCAGAGGCTTGAAGGAGGTAAGGATAATGAAGAGTTTAAGTAACCAAAAATTAGTATTTTCCGCATTATGCATTGCTTTATATATTGTTGTGATGATTTGCACCCAAAGCTTTGCTTTTGGTCAGTATCAGATTCGTATTGCTACTGCGCTGTATGGCTTGAGCGCTATTTTCCCGTTTTTGATTTTACCGTTTGGCTTGGCAAACGTTGTCAGCAACACGGTGATGGGCGGTCTTGGTCTGCCGGATATTATCGGCGGGTTCATTGTGGGTATCGTAACGACCAGCATTATTGTGTTTGCTAAGCGTCGTGGCTGCGGCAACTGGATTATCTGGGCTGCGGTTACCTTTGTACCGGGACTTGGTGTTCCTGTATGGTTGAGTGTACTGTTGGATATTCCCTATCTGGTGCTGGCAAGCAGTCTGCTGATTGGTCAGTGCATCTGCGGTATTGCCAGTGTAATGCTGGTTACCGCATTGGAACGTGTGGGAGCAGGTAAACTGTTTGCATTTGATGGAGGTAAACAATAATGACAAGTGGCAGAAGTAAAGAAGAATTACAGGGTGTAAGCCTGTTAGGCCATAAAACTGCTTATAAAAGCGATTATGCGCCGGAGGTTCTGGAATCTTTCCCGAATAAGCATCCGCAAAACGATTACTGGGTTAAATTTAACTGCCCGGAATTTACCAGCCTGTGTCCGATGACAGGACAACCTGATTTTGCGACTATCTATATTTCCTATGTTCCGGACGAACGTCTGGTAGAAAGCAAATCTCTGAAGCTGTATCTCTTCAGCTTCCGTAATCACGGTGATTTCCATGAGGATTGCGTAAACATCATTATGAAGGATCTTATTAAGCTGATGGAGCCTAAATATATTGAGGTTTGGGGCAAATTCCTGCCGCGCGGCGGTCTGTCCATCGATCCGTATGCCAACTACGGCAAGCCGGGAACCGAATGGGAGCAGGCTGCGAAGAAGCGTCTCTTTATGCATGATATGTATCCAGAAACAGTTAATAACAGATAAAAATTTGGAGCTGCTGCACAATGCGGCGGCTCTTTTTTTTGCTTTGTGAACAAATCAGCAGAAAAAAACTATTTTTAGACAGTTTAAGTTAGCGATAGCTAATCAAAGACTGATTTTAACAAAAATTTTTCGATAAACACTAATACAGCACTTTATTTCTTAATTAGAGTATGCTATAATGAACTATAGACAAATAATTCACTTATTTGTATTGAATCTGTGGGACACGAAAAGTACCACGAGGGACAAAACACGTCAAGGGATGTAACTGGTTATGGATAGTATTATTAATCTGCAAAAGAAAATTGTACCGGAGCTGACTGATTTGCTCGTACAGCGTTACCAGATTTTGCGTCAGGTGAGTCACGAAGCGCCGATAGGCCGACGTGCGCTGGCTGCAAGACTGGGACTCAGCGAAAGAGTGCTGCGTGCTCAGGTTGATTTTCTCAAGAAAAGCGGCTTGCTGGATTTTTCTTCCAGCGGCATGAGCGTAACTGATGAGGGAGCGGATATTCTTAAGGAGCTGGCGGATTATGTACGCAAGCTGCAGGATATTTCGTTTTTGGAAAGCACTCTCAGTGATACGCTGAAGATTGGCAAGGTTGTCATTCTTCCCGGCGATTCCGATCAGGAGGATGTTGTCAAACGCGAAATCGGCCGTACTGCAGCGCATATTCTCAGCAAGCTGCTGAGCGATGGCAATAAGCATATAGTTGCTGTCAGCGGCGGTACTACTATGGCAGCGATGGCAGCTAATGTTTCCGGTTCCCAGCCTAATACGGTGGTTGTACCGGCTCGTGGCGGCTTGGGTGATAACGTGGAACTGCAGGCCAATACGATTGCAACTGTCCTGGCGCAAAAGCTCGGAGCATCCTACCGTCAGCTTTATGTTCCCGACTGTGTAAGCGAGGATATCTTAAACAGTATTCTCAAAGAGGATATCGGTGTACGTGCTGTCGTTGATATTATCAAGCAGGCGGATATTCTTGTCCACGGTGTAGGCCGTGCCAGTGTTATGGCAAGACACAGACGCTTAGGCAGCGAGGTAATTGCCAAGCTGGAGGCGGACGGTGCTGTAGGCGAGGCGTTCGGTCAGTATTGCGCTTTGGACGGCAGACAGGTTTATATGACTAATAATGCCGGCCTGATGCTGCAGGATTTGCAACACATCGGCACAATCATCGGTATTGCCGGAGGTAAATCGAAGGCTGCCGCAATTTTATCGGTTATTCGTGCTTCCAGACAGGATATTTTGATTACCGATGAGGCTGCAGCGCATGAGATTCTCAAAATGGCTAAAGAGCAATAAACAAGTGAAGCTCTTAAAGTATTAATTTGTTACTGAGCACATTTGTGCAAAATTTAGATTCTCTCAGAATTAAGGAGGAAATTATTATGACAAAAGTAGGTATTAATGGTTTTGGCCGTATCGGCCGCGAGGTTTTCCGTGTAGCATTCAACAATCCTGAAGTAGAGGTTGTTGCTGTCAACGATCCTGGCGACATCACCGCTTTGGCTCACCTGTTGAAATATGACTCTATCCATGGCACCTTCAATCATGAAGTCAGCATTGAAGGCAACTACATTATTGTTGACGACCGCAAAATCGAAGTATTCGCTTGCCTGGATCCTGCACAGATTCCGTGGGGCGAAGCCGGTGCTGAAATTGTTGTAGAATCCACCGGCCGTTTCACCGAAGCTGCAAAGGCTGGAGCTCATCTGCATGACACTGTTAAAAAGGTTATTATCTCCGCTCCTGCAAAAGGCGAAGATATTACCATCGTTATGGGTGTTAACGAAGACAAATATGATCCTGCAAAACACAACATCATTTCCAACGCTTCCTGTACCACCAACTGCCTGGCTCCGTTCACCAAAGTATTGCTGAACAAATTCGGTATCGAAAGCGGTCTGATGACCACTGTTCACTCCTACACCAATGACCAGAGAATCCTGGACCTGCCGCATAAAGACCTGCGCCGTGCTCGCGCTGCTGCTTGCTCCATCATCCCGACTACTACCGGTGCTGCAAAAGCAGTTGCTCTGGTTCTGCCGGAACTGAAAGGCAAACTGAACGGCTTTGCAATGCGCGTTCCGACTCCAAACGTTTCCATCACCGACCTGACTGTACTGCTGCAAAAAGACACCACTGCCGAAGAAATCAACGCAGTGCTGAAGGAAGCTGCTGAAGGCGAACTCAAAGGCATCATGGGCTACAGCGACGAACCGCTGGTATCCCGCGATTACAACGGCTGCCCGCTGAGCTCCATTATCGACGGCCTGTCCACCATGATGGTTGGTCCTCGCATGGCTAAGGTTGTAAGCTGGTACGACAACGAATGGGGTTATTCCAACCGCGTAGTTGACCTGGCTGCTTATATTGCTAAAAAAGGTCTGTAATAAAGGAGATTCTTATCCGTGGATAAAAAAACTGTACGTGACTTAGACGTTGCCGGTAAAAAAGTACTGGTACGCGTAGATTTTAACGTTCCTCTGAATGATAAAGGCGAGATTACCGATGATACCCGCATCACCGCATCTCTGCCGACCATTCAATATCTGTTGGAGCAAAAGGCTGCCGTTATTTTAATGGCACATCTCGGCCGTCCTAAAGGACAGGTTAAACCGGAATTGTCTTTGGCTCCCGTAGCTAAGCATTTGGGCAAGCTGCTGGGCAAAAAGATCCTGTTTGCTCCGGACTGCGTAGGCGAGGCTGCGCAGGCTGCTGCCAGCAAGCTGAAACCGGGCCACATCCTGCTGTTGGAAAACCTGCGTTTCCATAAGGAAGAAGAAAAGAACGACATGGAATTTGCCGAGAAGCTGGCTTCTTTGGCAGACCTGTATGTCAATGACGGCTTCGGTGTATCTCACCGCGCACATGCTTCTGTAGAAGGCGTAACCCACTTCCTGCCTGCAGCTGCAGGCTTCCTGCTGGAAAAGGAAATCCAGTATGTAGGTCAGGCTGTAACCAATCCGCTGCATCCTTTCGTTGCTATTATCGGCGGTGCTAAGGTAAGCGACAAAATCGGCGTTATCAGCAACCTGCTCGATAAGGTTGATACCCTGCTTATCGGCGGCGGTATGGCTAACACCTTCCTGGCTGCACAAGGCTACAAAATGGGCAAGTCCCTGGTAGAAGAGGATAAGCTGGACCTGGCTAAAGAGCTTTTGGCTAAGGCTAAGAAAAATAAAGTAAATATGCTGCTGCCTACCGATCTGGTAATGGCTGCTGCATTTGCTCCCGACGCCGAGCATGTAACCGAAAAGGTGAAAAACCTGAATCAGGCTTATATGGCTCTGGATATCGGTGCGGAAACCAGCAAGGCTTATGCGGAAGCTCTGGCTGACGCTAAGATGATTGTATGGAACGGACCGATGGGCGTTTTTGAAATGGATGCATTCTGCAAGGGTACCGAGGCTGTAGCGAAGGCTGTAGCCAAGAGCCGTGCTACCAGCATTGTCGGCGGCGGCGACAGCGTTGCTGCTATCGAAAAGCTGGGTCTGGCTAAACGCATTACCCACATTTCCACCGGTGGCGGTGCTTCTCTGGAATATCTGGAAGGCAAGGTACTGCCCGGCGTTGCTGCGCTGGATGACCTGCGCCGCAAAATGATTGCCGGCAACTGGAAAATGCACAAAACCGTAAGCGAGGCTGTAGCGCTTGCTGAGGATATTGTTATGGAAACTAACGGTACCTTGAACGAGGTTGTTATTTTCCCGCCGTTCACCGCACTGGAAACTGTTGCGGATGCTATCGACGGCAAGCACGTAGGCTATGGCGCACAGGATTTGCATTGGGAAGACAAGGGTGCCTTCACCGGCGCTGTTTCCGGTGCGATGATTGCCGATATCTGCGCTGAATATGTTCTCGTTGGTCACAGCGAACGCCGTACCATTTTCGGTGAGAACGAAAAAATTGTTGCCAGCAAGATTATTGCCGCTTACCGCAACGGCCTGAAGCCGATGCTGTGCGTTGGTGAAAATCTGGCTGAGCGTGAAGCAGGCAAAACTGCCCGCAAAATCAATATGCAGCTGAAGAGCGCTCTGCGTGTAATTTCTGCAGAGGATGCAGAAAACCTTGTTGTTGCTTATGAGCCTATCTGGGCTATCGGCAGCGGTAAGGCTGCTACTCCGGAGGATGCTTTGGAAGTATGCACTCTGATTCGTGAAAAAATAGGCAAAATCTTTACACCTGATATTGCCCGCAAGGTTCGTATTCTTTACGGCGGCAGTGTTAATGAAAAGAACGCTGCTTCCTTCAACCTCAGCGGTATTGACGGTGTGCTTGTTGGCGGTGCAAGCCTGAAGGCTGACACCTTTGCCGCAATCGTAAGAAGCTTTTAATAAGACCTCGGAGAAAGCACCTGTTGCTTTCTCCTTCGTCTTTAGGAATTTGATAATGAAAAAACCAGTTTTACTAATGATTCTAGATGGTTGGGGCATTGCTCCCGCAGACAAAACAAACGCTGCGGCGATGGCAAAAACTCCTAACCTGGACAGTTATTTTGCAAATTATCCTTATACAACCTTGGAAGCCAGCGGCAAGGCTGTCGGCCTGCCTGCAGGTCAGATCGGTAATTCCGAGGTAGGTCACCTGAATATCGGTGCCGGCCGCATTATCTACCAAAGCCTGACACGCATTGACAAGGCGATTGAGGATGGCGATTTGTATAAGAACAAAGAGCTCAGCAGGGTGATGGACGAAACGAAGCAGGCAGGCAAGGCGCTGCATCTTCTGGGACTGTTATCCGACGGCGGCGTACACAGCCACATTGAGCATCTTTTGGCACTTATCTGCATGGCTAAGGTTAAAGGCCTGACCAAGGTTTATGTGCATGCCTTCCTGGATGGACGTGATGTCGGTCCGAAAACAGCTTTGGAATATATCCATGAGCTGGAAGATGGCATGGCGCAGATTGGCGTAGGCAAGATTGCTACCGTCAGCGGACGCTATTACGCAATGGACCGCGACAAGCGCTGGGAGCGCGTGGAGCGTGCCTATAAAGCACTGGTGCTGGGCGATGGCGGCAAGGCTGCAAGCGCTGCTGCCGGCGTAGAAGCATCCTATGCCGCAGGTGTAACGGATGAGTTTGTTGAACCCTTCACTGTTGACGGCGTAGATGGTAAAATCACTGCCGGGGACGGTGTGATTTTCTTCAATTTCCGTCCTGACAGAGCACGTGAAATTACCCGTGCGCTGCATGATGAGGACTTCCCGTATTTTGCACGTCCCGAGGGCGCACGCCCTGTAAATTATGTGTGCATGACGCAGTATGATGCTACAATTACCGCACCGGTAGCCTTTCCTCCGGAGGAGATTAAGGATACATTGGGTGAGGTGTTGGCACAGCATGGACTGCACCAGCTGCGCATTGCGGAAACCGAAAAATATGCGCATGTAACCTTCTTCTTCAACGGTGGTGTGGAAGCTCCGAATGCTAATGAGGAGCGTATTCTGATTCCTTCGCCGAAGGTTTCAACCTATGATTTGCAGCCGGAAATGAGCGCCGAAGAGGTTACGCAGGCACTATTGGCAGAGCTGGATAAGGATAAATTTGATGCGATTATCTTGAACTTTGCAAATCCGGATATGGTTGGTCATACCGGTGTGCTCAGCGCTGCGATTACCGCTATGGAAAAGGTTGATGACTGTGCCGGACGCATTGTACGCAAGGTGCTGTCCCTTGGCGGCAGTGTGTGCATTACCGCGGACCACGGCAATTTGGAGAAGATGGCCGAAAGCGACGGTTCTCCGAACACCGCGCATACCACTAACCCTGTACCGTTTATTTTAGTAAGCAAGGAGCAGCACAAGCTGCATAACGGCATTTTGGCCGATATTGCACCGACGCTGCTGCAGCTGCTTAATATTAAACAGCCTGCCGCTATGACAGGTAAAACTTTGATAGACTAATCATGAGGTGATAAGAAATGGCAATGATTACTGAAGTTTACGCTCGCGAGATTCTGGATTCCCGCGGCAATCCGACCGTAGAAGTTGAAGTATGCCTGGAAGACGGCGCTATGGGACGCGCTGCTGTTCCTTCTGGCGCATCTACCGGCGTACACGAAGCTGTAGAGCTGCGTGACGGCGACAAAGAGCGTTACCTGGGCAAGGGCGTTACCAAAGCAGTTGATAATGTTAACGACATTATTGCCGAAGCAATTATCGGTCTGGACGCAACCCGCCAAACCGAAATTGACGAGCTGCTGGTTCGCCTGGACGGCACTCCGAACAAGGGCCGCCTCGGCGCTAACGCTATCCTCGGCGTTTCCATGGCTGTAGCTAAGGCTGCCGCTGCTTCCGTAGGCCTGCCGCTGTACCTGTACTTAGGCGGTGTTGCTGCCAAAGAGCTGCCTGTTCCGATGATGAACATCTTAAACGGCGGCGAGCATGCAGACAACAACGTTGATATTCAGGAATTCATGATTATGCCGGTTGGTGCTAAATCCTTCAGCGAAGCACTGCGTATGAATGCTGAGATTTATCATAACCTGAAGGCACTGCTGAAGGAAAAAGGCCTGAGCACTGCTTTGGGTGATGAAGGCGGTTTTGCACCGAACCTGAAATGCAACGCAGATGCAATCGAGGTTATCCTCGAAGCAACCGAGCGAGCAGGCTACAAACCGGGTAAGGACATCGTTATGGCAATGGACGTTGCTTCTAGCGAATTCTATGTAGACGGCAAATACAAAATGACCGGCGAAGGCGTAGAAATGACCAGCGAAGAAATGGTAGATTATCTGGCAGGTCTGTGCGAGAAATATCCTATCATCTCCATCGAAGACGGTATGGCTGAAGATGACTGGGACGGCTGGAAGAAGCTCACCAAAAAGCTGGGCAAAAAAGTTCAGCTGGTTGGCGATGACCTGTTCGTTACCAACGAAGAGCGTCTGGTTCAGGGCATTGAAAAGGGCGTAGCAAACGCTATTCTGATTAAGGTAAATCAAATCGGTACCTTAACCGAAACATTCAATGCTATCGAAACCGCAAAACGCGCAGGCTACACCTGCATTATCTCTCACCGCAGCGGTGAAACCGAAGACACCACTCTGGCAGATATTGCTGTTGCTGTAAACGCTGGTCAGATTAAAACCGGTGCTCCGGCACGTACCGACCGTGTTGCCAAATACAACCAGCTGCTACGTATCGAAGAGGATCTCGGCAAGGCTGCAAAATATAACGGCATGAAGGTTTTCTACAATATTAAATAAAATTTGACAAAGCAATACAATTGCGCTATAGTTAACTCGAAAAGAGATTGTGCAAATGTCATAGTTCGCACGCAAAAAGAAAAGCCCCGGGATTGCGCCTCGGGGTTTTTCATTTTAAGCTGACTGTGCGCTATTTTCGGTCTAACCATTTGCAAATATAATAGCTGATTATACCTGCCATATCAGAAAGAATAAGAGATTGAGCAAATTCTGCGATAACGTATAATAAGTTGCGCAAATTCAATTCAAAAAGATAGACATAGAGACTA
>ENA-UOJR01002861-UOJR01002861.1-human-gut-metagenome-genome-assembly--contig:-C115P-NODE-2861-length-11484-cov-5.861493_pt1 | contig 11484 bp, 9 predicted proteins | sample MGYA00242354_ERZ723901 | MGnify/ENA metagenome assembly ERZ723901
TCGCGGAGGGTTCGGCGTACGCCGAGGATGTGGAGCACCTGCGCAAGCTGGCCACCTGGACCTTCAACCGTGTCGACGTGCTGTGCCGCTCATGGGATATCAACCTGGACCTGCCCGAGGGCGAGATCCCGGTCAACCACCAGGACGAGATCTTGGCCCCGCTGCGCGATGTCCAGATGGTCGACGGCAAGTCGATCGACGTGGTGGAGTACGAGCGCAACGTGGGCGCGTGGAAGCCGGTAGAGAAATAAAGCGCAGGTTCCCGCGACGTGGGCGCGTGCTAAGATATTCCCTGTATGCAACGATGACAGGGGAGGAAGCCCATGTTCAATAGGAAGACCCGCACGCCCGAGTACGAGCTGGCTGGCGACGAGTGCGCCGTCATCGAGACCTCCAAGGGCGTCATCCGCGTCGCCCTCGACTGCGAGGGCGCGCCCATCCACGTCGCCAACTTCTGCGAGCTCGCCACCATGGGCTTTTACGATGGGCTCAAGTTCCATCGCTACGTTCCCGGCTTCGTGATCCAGGGCGGTTGCCCCAACACGCGCGACATGACCTGCGAGCAGGTCGCCGCCGGCCAGCCCGGTCCCGACGGCCAGCCCGGCACGGGCGGCCCCGGCTGGTGCATCAAGGAGGAGTTCTCCACCAACCCCCGCAACAGCCATGAGGACGGCGCGCTGGCCATGGCCCGCTCCATGGATCCCAATTCCGCCGGCTCTCAGTTCTACTTCTGCCTGGGTCCGCAGCACAACCTCGACTCCGGCTACACCGTCTTCGGCTCCACGGTCGAGGGCAAGGACGTCATCGGCGCCCTGCGCGCTGGCGACGAGATCGTGAGCGTGGACATCGTCCACGGCGCGTAAACGCCGGATTCGCGTACCCGACCGTTCGATCAGAGGAGCATTCGTGAACAACCAAGTTCTTGAGCAGGCTCGCAACGCGTACCGCACGGGAGATTTCGCCACGGCGGCCCAGCTGTTCGCCGCCGCCAAAGATCCCTCAGAGCCCGCCGGCGAGGCCGACCATCTTCGCGGCAACTCGCTCATGCGCCTGGGCCGCTATGCCGACGCCGTCGAGGCCTACGGTTCCGCGCTGCAGGACGGCGCCTACGGCAGGCGCGGCGCCCTGCTGACCAACCAGGGCAAGGCTCTCGTTGCTGCGGGCGACGTGTCGACCGCCGTGTCCGCCTTCTCCGCCGCCACCCAGGACGCGAGCTATGCGACGCCCTACAAGGCCTACCTCGGGTTGGGCGATGCCCTCAAAAAGCTCGGCAACTTCACCGAGGCCGGTGTGGCGTACCGCCAGGCCGCGATCGACGGTACCAACCCGGCTCCCGCCGGGGCCCTGGCGAGCCTAGGCGATTGCTTCGTGGCGCTCCAGCGCCCCGAGGACGCCATCGAGTCCTATCGAACCGCCCTCGACTTCGTGGGCCCGCGCGACGACTCGCGCGCCATCAGCGCCGGGCTGGCCCAGGCCTACGTCGCGTGCAACCGCTTTACCGATGCGGTGGATGCCTTCACCACCGCCACGGCCGACGGCATCTACCAGCTCAGCCCCGAGCAGCAGGAGGCGTTCGACCGCGCTCGCGAAACGCTCTCCGCGTCTTCCGCCATGCTCGCCAACACCAGCGCCTACGGCGCCGACGTCGACCCGCTCGACCCACTCGGCCAGTCCGGCAACTTCATGCCCGACCCGTCCGACACCGGCTTCTTCACGCTCTCCGAGCAGGAGATGGTCCAGCAGGACCGCGTCGAGACCAAGGTACGCCGCAAGCGTCGTCACACCGGCCTCAAGGTGTTTCTGGCCATCCTTGTCGTGCTGCTGATCGCCGGCGGCGGCGCTGCGTTCGCGTTCACCCGCGGCTTCGGCATCCCGTCCCAGCAAGACGTCCTCACCGGGCTCTTCCAGGCGGCGACCGACGGTTCCGACACGAGCGAGTTCCTCGCCTCCGGCCTCGATGAGAGCCAGCGCTCCGTCATCGCCGCGAGCATCCCGCTCGACGCCACTGCGACCATCGAGGGCATGGACGCCGGCATGAGCGAGACCACCGCTCAGGTCAAGGTCGCCCTCAAGCAGGGCGGCGAGATGACCTACGACGTGAGCTTCGTGCGCGAGGGCCTGGGTTGGGCCGTGGCGAGCATCGATCCCAACTTCAACGTGGAGACCTCCGCTGAGTAGAAGATGTGCAACCCGTGCGTTCCTCATGGGCGGCCCTCGCCGTCCCCGGGCGCACGGTACACTTTCAAGACACATGCACGTAAGAGTTTGACGTAGGAGCAGACTTGTTTTCTTTGATGGACATGTTCTTCGGCCAGTACGATGGCGATCTGGCGATCGACCTCGGCACGGCCAACACGCTCGTCTCCGTGCGCGGCAAGGGCATCGTGATCCGCGAGCCCTCCGTCGTCGCCATCGATAAGAACGACGAGCGCATCCTCGCCGTGGGCATCGAGGCTAAGCGCATGCTCGGCCGCACCCCCGGCAACATCGTCGCCGTCCGCCCACTTAAGGACGGCGTCATCGCCGACTTCGATGTGACAGAGGCGATGCTGCGGTACTTCATCGACAAGGCCAGCGAGAAGCGCTACCCCTGGACCCCGCGCCCCCGCGTGGTGGTGTGCGTGCCGTCCGGCGTCACGTCTGTCGAGAAGCGCGCCGTCTTCGAGGCCACCATCCAGGCCGGCGCCCGCCAGGCGTACCTCATCGAGGAGCCCATGGCGGCTGCCATCGGCGCCGACCTCCCGGTCGAGGAGCCTACGGGCTCCATGGTCATCGACATCGGCGGCGGCACCACCGAAGTCGCCGTCATCGCCATGGGCGGCATCGTGGTGTCCCAGTCCATCCGCATCGCCGGCGATGAGTTCGACCAAGCGATCCTCCAGCACGTACGCGATGCGTACAACCTCGCGATCGGTGAGCGCACCGCCGAGGACATCAAGATCAAGGTTGGCTCCGCGGTCCCGCTCAAGGACGAGCTCGACGTCGAGGTTAACGGCCGCGATGTCATCTCCGGCCTGCCCAAGACGGTCCGCATCGAGAGCGAGGAGATCCGCCGGGCGCTCAACAAGCCGCTCGACGAGATGACCAAGGCCGTCAAGGACGCCCTCGACGCTACTCCGCCGGATCTTGCCTCCGACCTGATGTACTACGGCATCCTCCTTACCGGTGGCGGCGCCATGCTCCGCGGTCTGGACGTGCGCCTGCGCGACGAGACCGGCGTGGCGGTCAACGTGAGCCCCACCGCGCTCGACAACGTGGTGAACGGCTGCGCCCGCGTCCTCGAGGCCAACGCGTTCGACGGCGGGTTTGTACAGAGCAACGCCTAACTGCGACGAAAGGGTGGCTTGTGGCGGGAAAACCCAAGTACTCCTCAAATCTGCATAGCGCTAGACAGTCAACGGGTGGTCGCCCGTTGATTGTTTTATGCGTCATCTCACTGTTGGTCCTCACGTTCTACCTGCGTGAGGGCGATATGGGTCCCATACACTCGCTGCGTGGTGGAGTGATGACCGTTACCGCGCCCGTGCGCATGCTCGGCAACGCCGTGGCGGCGCCGTTCAACGCGCTGGGCAACGTCATGCGCAACGCCACCGCATCCTCCGGCACGCTCAGCGAGCTCGAGAAGGAGAACGAGCGCCTTACCGCCAAGGTCGCGGAGCTCTCCGAGGCCAAGGAGACCGCGGCGCGGCTCGAGAAGCTCGTCGGACTCAAATCCACGTACAACCTGGAGTCCTCCGCGGCTCGCATCATCGGCTCCACGGGCAACGCCTGGAGCAACGCCGTGATCATCGACAAGGGGTCGAGCTCCGGCTTCGAGGTGGGCATGCCCGTCTGCAGCTCGGGCGGCGTGATCGGTCAGATCATCGAGGTCTCGGCCAACACCTCCGTGGTCAGGCTCATAACCGATGAGCAGTCCGGCGTCTCGGCCATGATCCAGGGGTCGCGCGCCCAGGGCATGCTCCAGGGCCAGGCCGACGGCACCCTCCGCCTGGAGTACGTCGTCGCCGATGCCGAGGTGTCCACCGGCGATATCGTCATCACGTCGGGCATAGGCGGTGCCTTCCCCAAGGGGCTCCCCTTGGGCACGGTCGCATCGATCGACCGCGCGCCCAACGCGGTGTACTACACCATCGTGGTCCGAGCCGCGTCCTCCGCCGAGAACAACGAGGAGGTCCTCGTCATCACGTCCGTCGGGGAGGAGCAGATCGCATCTGACGACGACGTCGCCGCCGCGAACGCCGACCCGCAGGGCGGTGCGGCGCCGGCGGGCGAGGATGCGGGCGAGAACGCCGACGGCGCGGGTTCCGATGCGGATACATCGAGCGGACAGGGGGAGTGACATGGCCTTTGAGATGAACAACACCGGGCGCTCCAGGTCCGCCCTCATAACCATGGCGGTCGTGTGCGTCGTTCTGCACCTGGCGCTCGCACCGCAGGTCTCCGTGTTCGGCGGCCGCTTCAACTTCATGCTCGTGCTCACGGTATCCCTGGCCATCTCCGGCGATTCGCGGTCGCTTGTGTACATAGGCTTCTTCTCGGGCCTGTTCTTCGACCTCACCACGGCCTCTCCCGTCGGCTTCATGGCCCTGCTGCTCGCCCTCACGGGCTACACGGTTGCCCTCATGTCCCGCGGTCTCACCTCGGGGTTGGGCATGGAGACGGTGCGCGTGGCCGCCGTGGCGATCCTCGCGGTCAACGTGCTGTACGCGGTCGGGATGTTTTTCATGGGCGTGGAGGGCGACCTGCTCAGGTCCATTGGCATCCACGGTCTCGCCTCGAGCGTGCTCACCATGCTCGCCTGCGTCCCGTTCCTGCTCATGGGCGGGTCCGGCGGATCTGGGCGCGGCCTGTCCGGTCGCGGACGCGGCTTGGCATACGGCGGCAACCGCTACAAGGGCCTGAGGTAGTTCGCGTATGGACGCTCAGCTCATCGTCATCATAGCCGGCGCGATCCTCTTCATCGCGATCATCGGGTCGCTGCTGTTCCTCAAGGGCTACTCGGGCAAGTTCACCTTTGACACCGACACCGGCACGCGCCCCCGCGCGTCGGAGGGGGAGGGCAGCACCCAGGGCATCAAATCCAACGGGCGCTTCAAGCTGCTCACCGTCGGCGTGGGCGCCGTCTTCGCCGCCATCGTCGCCAAGCTCTGGAGCATGCAGATGGTCTCGTCGGACCATTACGACAAGCTCGCCGAGCAGAACCAGACCCGTACGGTCACCACGCCGGCTCCCCGCGGGCGCATCCTCGACCGCAACGGCGAGCCCATCGTGGACAACCGCGCCTCGCTCGCCGTGGTCGCCTACCGCGACCTCGCCGAGAACCCGGTGGTTGTCCGGCATCTGGCCAACGTGCTCGGCATGCCCTACATGGCCGTGCTCAGGAACATCCAGGACAACACCGAGGGCGCGCAGAGCCCCCATACCATCGCGACCGACGTGCGCCGCTCTACGGTTGCCTACATAGAGGAGCACATCGACGCGTTCCCCGGCGTGAGCATCGCCGAGCGCACCGAGCGGTCCTATCCGCACGGCACGCTCGCCTGCCACCTGGTGGGCTACACGGGCACCGTCACGCAGGAGCAGCTCGACGTGCAGAAGGACCTTTCCGATGAGGAGCGCGCCGGCAAGATTATGTACCAATCGGGCGATGTCGTGGGCCAGTCTGGCGTCGAGTACTACTACGAGAACCTGCTTCAGGGCATCCGCGGCGAGCAGACGGTCAAGGTCGATGCGAGCGGCAACGTGACGGGCCAGGCCGGCGCGGTTCCCGCCGAGCCCGGAAGCGACATCAAGCTCACCATCGACCTCAAGATCCAGCGCGCGTGCGAGGAGGGGCTCAAGACGAGCTTCGAGGTCGCGGAGCGCACGGGCTACGAGCCCTCCGGCGGCTCCTGCGTGTGCATCGACTGCACGAACGGCGAGGTGCTCGGCATGGCGTCCGCGCCCTCGTTCGACCCGTCGGTCTTTGTGGGCGGCGTGTCGTCCGACGCATGGAGCCAGCTCAACGATGACAAGGGCGGCCATCCGCTGCTCAACCGCGTGATCGGCGGTCAGTACATGTCGGCCTCGACCATCAAGCCGTTCACCTCTCTGGCCGGCATGGAGTACGGCGTGTACACCGCGGACATGTCGTCCAACTGCACCGGCTGGTGGACCGGCCTTGGCGAGGGCTGGGGCAAGAAATGCTGGCTGCTCTCCGGGCACGGCCCGCGCAACCTCGAGACCGGCATCCGCGACTCGTGCGATGTGGTCTTCTATGACCTCGGCAAGAACTTCTTCTACGACAAGGAGCACCCCGAGGGCCTGCAGGAGATGTACCGCAGGTGGGGCCTGGGGTCCAAGACCGGGATCGACCTGCCTTCAGAGGAGTCCGGGCGCATACCCGACGCCGCGTGGAAGGAGTCGTACTTCAAGGACTGGAGCGCCGAGCAGCGCGCGTGGAACGCCGGCGACATGACGAACATCGCCATCGGCCAGGGCGACATTCTCGTCACGCCCCTGCAGATGGCCACCGCCTATTGCGGCCTCGCCATGGGCGGCGTGGAGTGGACCCCGCATGTCCTTCTGTCCGCCGTGGCGCGCGACGGCGAGGGCGACGCCTATGTTTACGAGAAGAAGGAGCGTCTGAACGCCGAGATCAAGACACCTGGTGCCATGGATGTGGTCTACCGCGGCGTGCACTCGATGATCTACGAGGAGTCCCCGGTCACCGCGGCCCACTTCACCAATCTTCCCGTCCAGGTCGCGGGCAAGTCCGGCACGGGCGAGAAGAACAACGAGGACCCGTATGGCTGGTTCATCGCGTACGCCCCGTTCGACGACCCCAAGTACGTCGTGTGCGCCATGTTGGAGCGCGGCGGGTACGGATCAACCTGCGCCATGCCGGCGGTGCGCACGGTGCTCGGCGCGATCTACGATGCGCCTGACGACAAGGCCTTCACAGGCGGAGACAGCACGAGGTAGGTGATACGGATGGCCCAAGACTCGCTCAAGCGCGTGAACAAGCACATGAGCTCCGACAAGGGGGGATTTCGCCAGAAGGTGAGCGTCCCCGTCCTCGTCGCGTGGGCGTGCCTGATCGCCTACGGCGCCCTGGTGATCTGGACCGCCTCGCTCACCATCCCCGAGGCGTCGTTCACGCGCCAGCTCGTGGGCATCGGCCTGGGGTCGGTGCTCGCGTTCCTGTGCTGGCGCTCGGACTTCTCCGGCCTGGCGGGCATGACCACGGTCCTGCTCGTCATCGACCTGGTGGTGCTGTTCAGCCCCTACATACCCGGTCTCTCGTACAACGCCAAGGGCATGACCGGCTGGATCAAGATCCCGCTCATCGGGCTCACGTTCCAGCCTGTCGAGCTCGCCAAGCTCATCACGATCTTCTTCATGGCGTCGCTGGGCGCGCAGTACAACGGGCGCATCGACAACGTGCGCGAGTACGCCAAGCTGTGCGGCATGCTCGCCATTCCGTTCGGCGCCGCGGTCATCGCCGGCGACCTGGGCAGCGGCCTGGTCGTGTTCTTCTCCGGCGCGTGCATCATCATGATGAGCGGCCCCAAGAAGGAGTGGGTCCTGTGCACGGTCGCCCTGCTCATCGGCGCCGTGTCCATCATGCTCGCGCTTGATTCCGTGCTTGACGGCATGCTGTGCAAGGACGTGCTGCTCAAGCAGTACCAGATGAACCGACTGCTCGTGTTCATCGACCCGGAGTCCGACACGTCCGGCGCTGGGTACAACCTGCTGCAATCCATGATCGCCGTGGGATCCGGGGGCTTTTTCGGCAAGGGGATCGGCAACGCCTCCCAGGCCGGTGCGGGCTTCTTGCCCGAGGCGCACACCGACTTCGTCTTCGCGCTGCTCTCCGAGGAGTTCGGCTTCGCCGGTGCGCTCCTGTTGCTGGCCCTGTTCGCCCTCCTGATCTTCGCCACCATCCGCGTCGCGCATCAGTCGGACTCGCTCTTCTTGCAGCTTGCCTGCATCGGCATCGTGGGCATGTGGACTTTCCAGCTACTTGAGGAGGTGGGCATGTGCATCGGCCTCATGCCCATCACCGGCATCCCGTTGCCCTTCGTCAGCTTCGGGTCCTCGTCCATGCTCATGCAGTGCGCCGCGTTCGGCATCGTTCAGTCCATCTGGCGCTCGCGCGGCAAGGTGGCGTAGGTCGCACGCTCGGCCCCGTCCCATTGCGGGTACCACCATGTCAAGGTCCTGCATCCGGTTATAGAAAGGTGACATCATGCGCGTTCCCCTGGAGTCGATCGTCGACACGGTAAAACTGGGCGCCTCGGTGCGCGGCGAGGCCGACACGCCGGTGCGCGTGGGCGTGTACGTTGACGCCTCCGCCACGCCCCTGCTCATCGAGACGGTGCGCGACGCGTTCGTCCCGCAGACCACCGCCGCGCTCGTGCGCGTCGAGCGCCTGGGGTCGAGCCCCGTCACGGTCAAGCCCGACACCGACGTCGCGATCGTGATTTCTTGCGGGAGCGCTCACCTGCAGGCACGCGTCCAGGAGATCGTGGTGAGCGGGGCCCCTGTGGTGGTGCTCGCCGAGTCGAGCGTCGAGGTGCCGTTCATCCAGGAGGACACCCGTATGCTGGGGCTGATCGCGGCGACCGACAGGACCTATTTGCTCGATACACTCGCGCGGTGGATCCTCGAGCGTACGGACAAGCAGACCGCGTTCGCCGCCAACTTCCCGTTCATGCGTCTCGCCGCGGCCAACCGCGTGATCGCCTCCGCCGCGGTGGGTAACGCGGCCACCGGCGCCCTGTTCTTCATCCCGGGTGCCGATTTTCCCGTCATGACCATCGCGCAGATGGGGATGATGCTCCAGTTGGCGGCTATCTTCGGCAAGCCCATGCGCCCCGAGCGCGGGTATGAGGCGGCCGCCGTCCTTGTCTCCGCCTTGGCCCTGCGGGCGGGTGCCCGCGCCGTGGCCAAGCGCGCCGGCACTTTCGGGATAATCCCCAAGGCGCTGATCGCCGGTGCGGGAACGTACGCCCTGGGACGCGGTCTGGCGCTGTGGTACGAGCGAGACGTGAGTTACGAGCGCCTGAACACCGCCATCCTGGGCGTTTTCAGAAAGGGCCGTAACCAGGTCGCGCTCGCGCATCGCGCGTGACGCCCCGGCACGGCTTGAACCGCCGTCCCTCTTGCCGCCCGTGCGCCTCGGGTGCCGCATGTGTACAATGCACCCGACCCCAATTGCACGCCCATCGCATATCGATAGGAGTCCGACGACCATGAGAGCCGTCTACGAGAACAGATTCGCCGAGCTCGAGCCCCTGCTCGCGCGCGTGGAGAAGCCCACGCGCTACATCGACCACGAGTGGGGCGCGCTCTACAAGCCCGATGCCGAGCACCGTTGCGTGCTCATCTACCCCGATGTTTACGAGGTGGGCCTGCCCAACCAGGGCATCGCCATCCTCTACCGCAACCTCAACGAGACCCCCGGTCTCTCTTGCGAGCGCGGCTACATTCCCTGGGTCGACATGGCCGACGAGATGCGCGCGGCGCACATCCCGCTGCTCTCGCTTGAGGGCGCCGCGCCCATCGCGTCTTTCGACGTCGTCGGCTTCCATGTGCCGCACGAGATGGCGTGCACCAACTACCTCGAAGGCCTCGACCTCGCCGGCATCCCGCCCCACGCTGCCGACCGCGGTGAGGACGACCCCATCGTCATCTGCGGCGGTCCTTCCGTCTACAACCCCGAGCCGCTCGCGCCGTTCTTCGACTGCATGATGATAGGCGAAGGCGAGGAGCAGATCGTCGAGTTCTGCCAGCGCCATCGCGAGCTGCGCGACGCCGGCGTGCCCCGAGCCCAGATGCTTCGCGAGCTCTCGAAGATCGGCGGCGTCTATGTTCCCTCCCTCTACGAGGTTCGTCATGACGAGCCCTGCTCTCCGCACGGCTACACCGTCCCGCGTGAGGGCGAGGACGTGCAGCCCGTGGTCTACAAGCGCGTGGTCAAGGACTTCGGCGCCACCAACCCGGTGCCCCAGGCCGTCGTTCCCTACATGCAGATCGTCCAGGACCGCCTGTGCGTCGAGGTGCTGCGTGGCTGCGCCCGCGGGTGCCGCTTCTGCCAGGCCGGCATGACGTACCGCCCGGTGCGCGAGCGCTCCGCCGACCAGGTTGTCTCCGCCGTCACGGGCGGCCTGGCCCACATGGGCTACGACGAGGTCTCGCTCAACTCGCTCTCCACCACCGATCACTCCAAATGCGCGGAGATGCTCAACCGCCTGAACAAGCGCCTGGGTGACACCGGCATCTCCATCTCCGTTCCGTCTCAGCGCCTCGACTCCTTTGGCGTGGACATGGCCGCCGCCGTGGCGGGGGAGAAGAAGGGCGGCCTCACCTTCGCTCCCGAGGCCGGCAGCCAGCGCATGCGCGACATCATCAACAAGAACGTGACCGAGGAGGACCTCGAGCGCGCCACGCGCGCCGCCTTCGAGGCCGGTTGGCGTCGCGTCAAGCTGTACTTCATGATGGGTCTGCCGGGGGAGACCGATGAGGATATCGTCGCCATCGCCCAGCTCGCCGACCATACTCTCGAGATCGCGCGCGAGGTCGTTCCTAAGGAGCAGCGTGGTGGCATCTCCGTCTCCATCTCGGTGTCGGTCTTCATCCCCAAGGCGCACACACCGTTCCAGTGGTGCCCGCAGCTCGACGACGCTGAGGTCAAGCGCCGCCAGCAGCTGCTCTTCCATTCGGTGAAGAACCGCGCCGTCCGCATCCACTGCCACGACGCCGCCACCTCGCTTGTCGAGGCGGTCATGAGCCGCGGCGGCCGCGACATCGCCCCCCTCATCGAGGGTGCCTGGAGGCGTGGTCAGCGCTTCGATGCCTGGACCGAGCAGTTCGAGCTTGGTCGCTGGGAAGAGGCCGCCGCCGACCTCGGCATGGACCTGAGGGCGCTCGCCCAGGAGTCCTTCGAGCTCGATTGGCGTCTGCCCTGGGAGCATGTGAGCCCGGGCGTGTCCCGCGGGTTCCTCCTGCGAGAGTACCGCCGATCCCTCGAGGGCGTCACCACGCCCGATTGCACGCGCGAGTCCTGCACGGGCTGCGGCGTGTGCCCGACCCTGAAAGCCGACAACGTCTTGGTTGGTGAGCGCGCATGACGAACGCATCCGAACCCACGCTCTTTCGCCTGCGTGTGGCCTATCCCAAGTTGGGGCGACTCAAGTACCTGGGGCACCTTGAGCTGATTCACACTGTCGAGCAGGTCGTGCGCCGCGCGAAGCTGCCCTATGCGGTCACGCAGGGTTTCTCTCCGCACATGCGCATCGCTTACACCTCGGCGCTGCCGGTGGGGACGTCCTCCACGGCGGAGTACTTCGACGTGTATCTGACGGAGCTCATCCCCGCCGAGGACGCGCTCGCACGCCTGCAGGAGGCCGCTCCTGTCGACCTGCGTCCCATCGACGCTGCCTACGTAGAGCTCCGCCGCCCGGCGCTCACCGCCGAGATTAATGAGGTGCGATACCTGCT
>ENA-UOJR01002863-UOJR01002863.1-human-gut-metagenome-genome-assembly--contig:-C115P-NODE-2863-length-11477-cov-6.890825_pt1 | contig 11477 bp, 10 predicted proteins | sample MGYA00242354_ERZ723901 | MGnify/ENA metagenome assembly ERZ723901
TCTCCCCCAAGACCAAGCAGGAGATCGAGAAGCTGGGCACCGGCCTGAACAAGCTGAACGAGGAGGATCCCACCTTCTCCGTCACCAATAACGCCGAGACCCACCAGACCGTGATCTCCGGCGCCGGCGACATCCAGATCGACGTGCTGTGCAGTAAGCTGAAGAGCCGCTTCGGCGTGGACGCGGAGCTGGATACCCCCCGCGTTGCCTATCGTGAGAAGATCCGCAGCACCGTCCGCAAGCAGGGCCGCTATAAGAAGCAGACCGGCGGCAGCGGTCAGTTCGGCGATGTCCATATCATTTTCGAGCCCCAGACTGAGCAGGAGGATATGATCTTCGAGGAGAACGTGTTTGGCGGCTCCGTGCCCAAGAACTACTTCCCCGCCGTGGAAAAGGGCCTGCGCGAGAGCTGCCTGCACGGCGTGCTGGCCGGCTATCCCGTGGTGTTCCTGAAGGCCACCCTGGTGGATGGTTCCTACCACCCCGTTGACTCCTCCGAAATTGCGTTCAAGCTGGCTGCCAACCTGGCCTTCAAGGCCGCGCTGCCCGAGGCCAAGCCCGTGCTGATGGAGCCCATTGGTGAGCTGAAGGTCACCATCCCCGACAGCTATCTGGGCGATGTGATGGGCGATCTGAATAAGCGCCGCGGCCGCGTGATGGGCATGAACCCCACCGGTGACGGCGAGCAGGTACTGGAGGCTGAGGTCCCCATGGCCGAGATGATGAGCTACGCCATCGATCTGCGATCCATGACCCAGTCCCGCGGTACGTTCACCTTCAACTTCGTCCGCTACGAGGATTGCCCCGCCGCGGCGCAGGAGAAGGCTATTGCCGAGGCTAAGGCGCTGGCCGAGGCCGAGTAAATTGAAATGAGGAGCCCGGTACACTGTGCGTACCGGGCTCCTTTGCATATTTTCCGCACCGATAGGGGAGGCTAACAGGCACTGGAAAAATTTTTTGAAAAATTTTAAAAACCCTCTTTACAAAGCAAAATCAATGTGGTATTATACTAATGCAAACGATAATTGTTAGCGATAAGAGAGGAGCGCCGCAGATGGATAACACACGGTACAGCCCCAAGCGGGACGCCATACTGCAATGCCTGCGCTCCACCACCTGCCACCCATCGGCGGAGTGGGTGTACAGCCAGCTGAAGCCCCGCATACCCGACCTCTCTCTGGCCACCGTCTACCGCAATCTGGCGCGGTTCCGGGCGGAGGGCGCGGTGCAGGTCATCGGCTGTGTGGACGGCGAGGATCGCTACGACGGCAACACCGCCCCCCACGGGCACTTCGTCTGCCGCACCTGCAGCGCGGTCATCGACCTGCCGCCCATCCCGGTGGAGCTGCCGGATATGACAGCGGTGGGCGAGGCGGACAGCTGCGGCGTCGTGTTCTACGGCCGCTGCAACGGCTGCCTGGCCGAGAAGAAAACCAGTTGACAAATGCCGCTGCGGCGGCGTCAAAATAATAAACACAACGACATGAATACATTTATGGAGGTAACGATTATGAAGAAGTGGGTCTGTCCTGTTTGCGGTTATGTTCACGAGGGCGATGTTCCCCCCGCCGAGTGCCCGGTCTGCCACGTCAGCGGCGACAAGTTCCTGCTGCAGTCTGAAGAGAAGTCCTGGGCCGCCGAGCACGTTGTGGGCGTAGGCAAGGTCTTTGGCGACGATGTCCCCGAGGATGTCCGCAAGGAGATCATCGATGGTCTGCGCGCCAACTTTGAGGGTGAGTGCTCCGAGGTCGGTATGTATCTGGCCATGGCCCGTGTGGCCCACCGCGAGGGCTATCCCGAGATCGGCCTGTACTGGGAGAAGGCCGGCCTGGAGGAGGCCGAGCACGCCGCCAAGTTCGCCGAGCTGCTGGGCGAGGTCATCACCGACAGCACCAAGAAGAACCTGCAGATGCGCGTGGACGCCGAGAACGGCGCTACCGCCGGCAAGTTCGAGCTGGCGAAGCTGGCCAAGAAGTACAATCTGGACGCCATCCACGACACCGTCCATGAAATGGCCCGCGACGAAGCCCGCCACGGCAAGGCTTTTGAGGGTCTGCTGAACCGCTACTTCGGCAAGTAAGCAAGTTTGATAAGATAGAAAAGCAGGGAGCGTTTCGCTCCCTGCTTTTGCTGCTCCGGCCTCGTGTCAGCCGGCCATGATTTCGAATTTCAGCACGCCCTCTGCTGCGGCGGGGACGGGGGGCTTTACGCTGCTGCGCGGCGACACCTCATCCGTCACGGCTTCGCCGTGCCACCTTCAGCTGTGCACACCCCAGTGTGAGCACTGGGGCGCCCTCAAGGGGAAGGCTTGAAGGGGCGCCACTCAGGGGGAAGGCGTGGGGGTCAGTCCTCGCCGTTTTCGGCCACCCAGCGGCGGACGTAGTCCACGAAGCGGCGGGTGGAGGCGGACTGGGCCTTTTCATCCTTGACGGCGATGCCGATATTGCGGTAGAAGCGCTCGGGGGCGTGGGAGGCGGCCACGGGATAGGGGCTGCGGCGGACCATCAGCTCCGGCAGGAGGCTGATGCCCAGGCCCTTGGACACCATGGCCAGGATGGTGCGGTCCTCGCGGGCGGTGTATTTCACGTTGGGGTGGACGCCCATGGCGTCCAGGGCGGCGGTGAGCTCGTAGTCGTGGCCCTCCTCCAGCCGGATGAAGGGCTCGGCGGACAGGGCCGACAGGGGGAAGGCCGCCGCGTCCGCCAACGGGTGGCCGCAGGGGACGACCACCAGCAGCTCATCCCGGTACAGGGGGTGGGCGCAGAGGGATTTTGCTGAGGGCAGGCGCAGAAAGCCGCAGTCTACCTTGCCCTGGAGGATCCACTCCTCGGTCTGGCCGTAGAAATCGGCATCCACCACCTCGAACTCGATGTTGGGGTAGACGTCGCCGAAGCTTTTGAGGATGGAGGGGAGCCACTGTGCAGAGACGCTGGAGAAGGTGGCCACCTTGACCAGGCCGGCGTCCAGGCCCTTCAGGTCCGCCGCGGACTGCATGAGGGCATGGTGGGCGGCGCAGAGGGCCTCGACCCGGGGCAGCAGCGTGCGGCCGTCAGCCGTCAGCACCACGCCGCCGCGGTTGCGGCTGAGCAGCGTGATTCCCAGCTCGTCCTCCAGCGCCTGGACGGCGTGGCTGACGCCGGACTGGGTGAAGTTCAGCTCCTCTGCCGCACTCCACGGTCTTGAGGAACATCTGGTATTTGGATACGCTCATGGCGGGACCTCCTGTACAGTCGCTGTCGCTATTATATCATACTTTTTCTCATACTTGCAAATACAATTATGCGTTTTACAACTGAAAACTTTTGTGGTAGTATAAGGACAACGAAACAAAACAACAATATGGAGGTAATAAGTTATGGCTATCGTATCCAAGACCACCCGCTGCGCCGTCTGCGGCAGCACCGATGTTACGTTTTCCGAGGCGACCAAGCGCTATCACTGCACGTCCTGCGGCGCCGATGAGGCACACGCCATGAACGCCGCCGATGTGGCGGCCATCAACAGCATCGCCGCACTGGGCGACACCGAAGGCAAGCTGGACGAGCTGCGCCGCCGCTATCCCAACCTGGACATCACCAGCTGGACCCGCGAGAACCGCGTCCAGATGTGATTTTACCCCCTCCTTTCACAAAGCAAAAACCGGCGCCGGGGGGCGCCGGTTTTTGCTTTGTCTTTGTCTTTCACCGCAGCACTGCTGTTACAGGGCGGCGCGGATGGCGGCCAGCAGGTCGCCGTAGTCCTCGAAGGCGGGCAGGTCGGGGTAGTCCTGCTTGATCTTGTCGGGACCGCGGAAGAGAAAGCCGGCCTTGCTGTGGAGGATCATCTCCAAATCGTTATAGCTGTCGCCGCTGGCGATGGTGTCGTAGCCGATAGACTGAAGGGCCTTGACGGTGGTGAGCTTGGAGTGTTCACAGCGCATGAGGTGGCGGGTGATGTAGCCCTCGCCGTCCACCTCGAGGGTGTTGCACAGCAGGGTGGGATAGCCCAGCTTGGCCATGAGGGGCATGGCGAACTGGTCGAAGGTGTCGCTGAGGATGACCACCTGGGTATCCTTACGCAGCGCGTCCAGGAAGTCCTTGGCGCCGGGCAGGGGGTCGATGCGGGAGATGGTCTCCTGAATGGCGCTGAGCTTCAGGCCGCGCTGCCGCAGCAGATCGATGCGCCAGCGCATGAGTTTGTCATAATCCGGCTCATCGCGAGTGGTGCGGCGCAGCTCGGGAATGCCGCTTTCCTCGGCAAAGGCGATCCAGATCTCGGGGACGAGGACGCCCTCCATGTCCAAACAAACGATATTCATAGGGAACGGTTCCTTTCTTTTATTTCAGCACATCGGACAGCACATAGTCCAGCATGGCGTCCTTGTCGATGACGTCGGTATGGAGGACGGGACGACCCTCCAGGCCGCGGAGATTTTTGGGGATGTCCATGCCGGTGAGGGCGTGGAGCTGCTCCATCATGGCGAACTCATCGTCGCCGGACGCCTCACCCAGGGCGTGCAGCACGGCGGCGGGGAACTTGTAGGGCGAGGCGGTGGACAGGACCACCATGGGAACGCCCTCGCGGGTGTGCTTCTCCGCCACGGCCCAGGCCACGGCGGTGTGGGGATCGCAGAGGTATCTGTGCTCACGCCACACCCGGCCGATGACCTCCGCCGCGCCGGCATCGTCGCAGCAGCCGCAGCCGAAGACGGCACGGAGCTGCTCCAGCATCCAGCCGCTGACCTGATACCAGCCCTGGGTGTTCAGCTCCCGCATCAGGCGCTCCACGCAGCTGGCATCCTGACTGACCAGATAGAGCAGGCGCTCCAGATTGCTGGACACCAGGATATCCATGGAGGGGGAGGTGGTCTTGTAGAAGGGGCGGCGCTTGTCGTAGCGGCCGGTGGTCAGGAACTCGGTGAGCACGTCGTTGGCGTTGCTGGCGCAGATCAGGCGGCCCACAGGCAGGCCCATCTGCCTGGCAAAATAGCCGGCCAGAATGTCGCCGAAGTTGCCGGTGGGGACGGTGTAGTCCACCACGTCGCCCAGCCGGATGCGGCCGGACTTCACCAGATCGCCGTAGGCGCGGAAGTAATAGACCACCTGGGGGGCCAGACGGCCGATATTGATGGAGTTGGCGGAGGAGAGCATGGCGCCGTGGAGGTCCTTGTCCTTGCAGGCGGCGAAGATCTCCTTCACGCCGGTCTGGGCATCGTCGAAGTTGCCGCGGACGGCGCAGACGCGGACGTTGGCGCCCTCCTGGGTGGCCATCTGGGCCTGCTGAACGGCGGAGACGCCGCCGTAGGGGTAGAACACGGTGATGCGGGTGCCGGGCACGTCGTGGAAGCCCTCCATGGCCGCCTTGCCGGTGTCGCCGGAGGTGGCCGTCAGGATGACCACGTCGCCCTTCATGCCCTCGGCCTTGGCCGCCGCTACGATGAGGCGGGGCAGGACGCTGAGGGCCACATCCTTGAAGGCGGAGGTGGGGCCGTGGTACAGCTCCAGCACGTATTTATCCGCCACGGGGGTCAAGGGCGTCAGGTCGGACGTGGGGAACTTGCCGGCGTAGCTGTCGCGGACAAGCCGGTCCATGTCCTGAAAGTCCGGCAGCAGGGCGTGGAGGATATCCGCCGCCATGGAGAGGGTGTCCTTTTCCAGGGCGGCGCGCCAGTCGAAGCGCAGGGCCGCCGGGTCGCAGATGTACAGGCCGCCGTCCGGGGCGATGCCCTGAAGCACCGCGTGGGTGGAGGAAGCGGTGAGCTGCTCGTTTCTTGTGCTGTGGTAGATCATGGTAAAAAAGCCTCCGAAAAAACTTTTAAAATTGGGTCTTGCATTTCTGATATGGCTATGATACACTGTCCCCATCAAAAAAGCAAGTGTTTTTCTCTCGTGGACATAAAATATTTTTTTGTCACGCATGAAAAACCCTGCACACAATAACCAAAGCGAAAGAGGCAAGGACTATGTTGAAAGTGTTGAAATTCGGCGGGTCGTCCATGGCGGACGCCCACCAGCTGGAAAAAGTACGCTCCATCGTGGAGGCAGACCCTGCTCGCCGGGTGGTGGTGGTCAGCGCCGCCGGAAAACGGTTCAAGGACGATCACAAGATCACGGATCTGCTGTATCTGTGCCACGCCCACCTGCAGTACGGCGTCAGCTGCGACGGTATATTCGATATGGTACGCAGCCGGTATCTGGAGATTCGGGACGAGCTGGGCCTGTCCACGCCGCTGGAGGCGGAATTCGACGCCCTGCGCGCCAAGATGGACAAGGGCATCTCCGCCGATGAGCTGGTGAGCCGGGGCGAGTATTTCGCCGCCCGGATCATGGCCGACTGCCTGGGCTTTGACTTTCTGGACAGCAGCCTGTGGCTGCACTTCCGCATGGACGGCACGGTGGACCAGGAGGCCAGCTATCAGGCTCTGATCCATGCGGCCAGCGGGCGGAAGGTAGTCATTCCCGGCTTCTACGGCGTGCTGCCGGACGGCAGCATCCACACCTTCAGCCGGGGCGGCAGCGACATCACCGGTGCGCTGGCGGCGGCGGCGCTGGACGCCGACGTGTATGAGAACTGGACGGACGTGTCCGGCTTCCTGATGGCCGACCCCAAGATCGTGCCCGACCCGCGGCCCATCGAGCGCATTACCTACGCGGAGCTGCGCGAGCTGAGCTACATCGGTGCGCAGGTGCTCCACGAGGGCACCGTCTCCCCGGTGCGGGAGAAGAACATCCCCCTGAACATCCGCAACACCAACCAGCCGGAGCACCCGGGCACCATGATACGGGAGGCCTTCGACGACACGGCGGCGGAGCTGCAGGAGAGCAGCATGATCACCGGCATCGCCGGAAAGAAGGGCTTTTCTGTCATCACCATGACCAAGAACGGAATGTCCTCGGAGCTGGGCGTTATCCGCCGGGTGCTGGAGATATTGGAGCGCTATCACATCAACGTGGAGTACATCCCCTCCGGTATCGACTCGGTATCGCTGGTGGTGGAGACAGGCAAGGCCGCGCCGTATCTATATCAGGCACTGGGCGACATGGAGAAGGAGATCAAGCCTGACAGCCTGCACGTTACTGACGGTATGGCTGTGGTGGCGGCCGTGGGCCGGAAGATGGCCTTCCAGCCCGGCTCCTCCGGCAAGATCTTCGCCAAGCTGGGCGAAAACGGCATCAATATCCGCATGATCACCCAGGGACCGGAGGAGCTGAATATCATCGTGGGCGTGGACAGCGCCGACTTCGAGAAGGCTATCCGGGTGCTGTACAACAGTTTTGTAAAATAAAGTGCGTCTCCTGCGCCCATACTTCGCCGCAGCGGCTTGCCGTACACAAGGTGCGCCTGCGCCGATGCGCTGCATCTGAACGCAGGATACGTCACTTATTCGATATCGAGAAAAGGAGTACATCATATGAAAAAGTATAAAGTTGCTATTCTGGGCGCCACCGGCGCGGTGGGCCGCGAGATGATGAAGGTACTGGCTGAGCGCGATTTCCCCATCGAGGAGCTGCACCCGCTGGCGTCAGCCCGGTCTGTGGGACAGGCCATCCACTGGAAGGGCCACGACCTCCCCGTGGAGATGGCCTGTGACGAGGCCTTCAAGGGCATGGACATCGTGCTGGGCGCGGCGGAGAACGACATCGCCAAGCAGTTCGCCCCGGCCATCGTCAAGGCGGGCGCGGTGTTCGTGGATAACTCCAGCGCCTTCCGCATGGACCCGGACGTGCCCCTGATCGTGCCGGAGATCAATCCGGAGGACGTGAAGAAGCACAAGGGCATCATCTCCAACCCCAACTGCACCACCATCGTCTCGCTGGTGGCCATCAACGCCCTGAACCACGACAGCCCCATCGAGAGCATTGTGGCCAGCAGCTACCAAGCGGTGTCCGGCGCTGGCGCCGGCGGCCCCATCGAGCTGATGGACGAGGTGGAGCTGCTGCGGGAGGGCAAGCCGGTGGAGCCCAAGGTGTTCCAGTACCAGATCGCCTACAACGTCATCCCCCAGATCGGCGGCGAGGCCTTTGAGGGCTATACCTCCGAGGAGATGAAGATGCAGAACGAGGGCCGCAAGATCATGCACCTGCCGGAGCTGAAGGTCAGCTGCACCTGCGTCCGCGTTCCCGTGGTGCGGAGCCACAGCGTGTCCATCGTGGTGCGGACCAAGGAGAAGATCAGCGTGGAGCGCGCCCGGGAACTGATCGCCGCAGCCCCCGGCTGCCGGCTGGTGGACGACCTGGCCAACAAGCGCTATCCCATGCCGCTGGAGACCAGCGACCAGGACCTGGTGTTCGTGGGTCGTATCCGGGACGACCTGACCAGCGACAACGGGCTGAACATCTGGTGCTGCGGCGACCAGGTACGCAAAGGCGCGGCCACCAACGCCGTGCAGATCGCCCAGCTGCAGATCGCGGAGTAATTGTAAACAAAGTGAGGCCGCCCGGAGGGCGGCTTTACTTTTGGCGCAAAACCATATATAATGGGGAAAAGTCTATTCCCGGAGGAAGTCCTATGAAACGATGGAAGCGGGGCGCGGCCATGCTGCTGTGCCTGTGTATGATGACGGCGCTGCTGGCCGGCTGCGGCCGCGGCCGCAGCGGCGAGAGCACCGCGTCGGTGGTGATGACCGGCAGCGTGTCCACAGTAGACCCGGCCTATGCCGCCACACCGGCGGAGCGCACCCTGGTGCTGCACCTGTTCGACAACCTGTACCGCTGGACGGCGGAGGGCGCGGTACCCGCAGCGGCCCACGCCTACGACTGCACGGACAACGAGGACGGCACGCAGACGTACACGTTCCACCTGCGGCGCGACGGCAAGTGGTCCGACGGCAGCGACGTGACGGCGGCGGATTTCGTATACGCCTGGCGGCGGCTGGTATCGCCGGAGACGGACAGCCAGGAGGCGGAGATCCTGTCCATGGTGGCGGGCTATGAGGACGCCCACGCGGGCGACCCGGAGGCGCTGGGCGTATACGCCGAGGACGAGCACACCTTCGTGGTGACGCTGAGCACGATGTGCCCGTACTTTGTGGACGCGGTGTGCACAGCGGCGGCCACCATGCCGGTGCAGCAGAAGGCTGTGGAAGGCGGCGAGGGCTGGAGCGCCAGCCGGACGTGGTTCGTGGGCAACGGGCCGTACCGCCGCACCGGCGACTGGAGCGACAGTCTCTTCGCCACGCTGGTGAAGCAGGAGGACCACTATAACGCGCGGCAGGTGCGCGCGGACCGGATCGAGATCCGGTTCAAGAGCGCGGCGGAGGCCGCCAAGGACGCGGGCACCGCGGACGCGGTCATCGGCGCGGCCGGAGAGGACGGTACCTACGGCGGCAGCAGCACCGTGGGCGTGCTGCTCATCAACCAGATGGCCACCAACATGGACCGGACGGAGCTGCGGCAGGCCATGAGTCTGGTCATCGACCGGGATGCGGCGGCCGGCGCTCTGGGCGCGGACTATGCCGCCGCGGAGGGGCTGGTGCCTCACGGCATACGCACCGCCGGGGGCGAGGAGTTCCGGGCGGTCAACGGCGCGGTGATCGACTGCGAGGCGGATACCTACACGGACCGGTGCAGTCAGGCGCTGGAGCTGATGACGCAGGCGGGCCTGCGGCGACCGGAAGCGCTGATAAGCCTGGGGACGGTGACGCTGCTGTACCGGAATACGCCGGCGCAGACGGCGCTGGCCCAGCGGCTGCAGAAGGTGTGGCAGGAAAAACTGGGACTGAGCGTGACCCTGCAGGGTGAGGATGCGGAGACGTATCAGCAGCTGCTCAGCAGCGGCGCGTTCACCCTGGCCCTGACGGAGCTGGACGCGCTGTACAACGATGCATCAGCCTATCTGGACCTGTGGCGCAGCGGCGACACGCGGAACTACGCGCTGATCTACATGAACGCCTATAACATTCTGATGCGGGTGGCGGCGGCCAGCACCTCCGCCGAGGCGCGGGACGCCTATTTGAAGGATGCGGAGTGGCTGCTGCTGGACACGGCCAACGTGATACCGCTGTATGAGAAGGAGCAGGCCTACGCCCTGCGCGGCGACGTGACCGGCGTGGTGTCCGACGGCATGGGCGCGTGGTACTTCGGCGCACTGTGGCGCGTGGAGCAATAAGTGAAAAACGCCCGGACCAACAGGCGTTAAACGCCTGCCCGCTATACTGTACAGAGAAAGCGCATATTTCCGGCCCCACAGCAGAGAGGAGCGATCATACTGATGATAGAAAAAGCTGAGGTCACAGCACTTTTGCAGCAGCTCACCGCCATTAAGAGTGCGTATTTCCACGAGGACGAGATCATGGCCTTTGCCAGAGACTGGCTGTGCCGGCAGGAACTGCCCGCACAGCTGCACGAATACCACGATGCCAAGGTCACAGATTTCCATGGAAAAAATGTCATCGCCGTTATCGACGGCGGCAAGCCCGGCCCGGTCATCTGCCTGAACGGCCATCTGGACACCGTGCAGCTGTGCGGCGGTTGGACCCGCGATCCCTACGGCGAGCTGGACGGCGACAGGCTCTATGGTGTGGGAGCGCTGGACATGAAATCCGGCTGCGCCGCGCTGATGGTCACGGCTGCCCGCTTCGCCGCCGCCCACAAGACCTTCGCCGGGAAGATCAAGCTGGCGCTGGTCTCTGACGAGGAGGGCCCCTACGGCCTGGGCACCAATGCCCTCATCGAGGACGGCTATCTCTCTGATGTGGACTTCTCCATCATCACCGAGCCAAGCGCCGGCTTTGACGGCAAGCCCTTCCCCGATGTCTGCCTGGGTGCCCGGGGCGGCTACGGTCTGGAGATCCGCTTCTACGGAAAGACCGCCCACGCAGCCAACCCGGGAAAGGGCCACAGCGCCCTGCTGGACGCCGCCAAGGTGGCGCAGGCCCTGGAGCAGGTGGACTATGTTGAGGACCCGCACCTGGGCAAGGGCACCTGCTGCGTGGTAGGCATCAGCGCCGACGGCGGCGCGTGCAGCGTGCCGGACTTCGCCATGCTCCGCCTGTTCTGGCACATCGTGGTGGGCGAAAGCCCGGACACCATCGTCCGCGAGATCGAAAAGGCCGTGCAGCGCGCCGGTATCACCGGCCGGTATGAGATCTGCTTCCGCGAAGCACCGTCTGAGGGCTCCCGGGGCTTCATGCCCTACACCGTCCCCCAGGACGAACCCATGACCGTCTCCCTGCTGGAGTCCATCCGCAAGGTCACCGGCAAGGAACCCACCATCTCCTACTTCGCCAGCATCGGCGACTTCAACTACCTGGGCACACGGCTGGGCGCGCCGGCCATCATCTTCGGCGCCGACGGCGAGAACTATCACAGCAGCGACGAATACGTCCTGCTGGACTCCGTCCACCAGACCGCCGAGGCCGTTTACGACTTCCTGGAGAAAACACTGCTGCCCTGAGCAAGCAAAACCACCCCCGGCGAGGAGCCGGGGGTGGTCTGTGTTTCAGACGGTCATCTCCAGCCCGCACTTCAGCTGAGGCAGCCTGTCGCCCAGGACCGGCG
>ENA-UOJR01002864-UOJR01002864.1-human-gut-metagenome-genome-assembly--contig:-C115P-NODE-2864-length-11468-cov-4.441865_pt1 | contig 11468 bp, 7 predicted proteins | sample MGYA00242354_ERZ723901 | MGnify/ENA metagenome assembly ERZ723901
GATGCACAGACAACTGTTTCTGAAGATCAAGAGAATCCAGAAGAAACTACTCAGGAAGAAGTTTCTGAAGACGAAGCAGTTTCTGAAGACGAAGCAGTTCCAGCTAATGAATCTGATGCTATCACAGATTTCGAAACTGCATATAAAGCATATACTTTTGGTGCAAATGTAAGCGGCCCAGATGCTATTTCAGCCGATAAAAATACTGTTGCTGTTTTAGACGTTCGTTCTTCTGCAAACTATGAGCTTTCTCACTTAGAGGGTTCTTTCTCAACACCTGTATTTAATGAGGATGGCAGTATCATCCAAACTTCTGAAGATGCTACTGCAAAAGCTTTCACAAAAACTGTAACTAATAACGCAAATTTCCAGAACAAAGAGCTTTACCTTCTTTGCAACAGTGGTGCAAGAGGGGTTCGTGCTGCTGCTGTTTTATTACAACGTGCTGGATATGATACCAGTCGTATTCATACCATTACAGGCGGAGCAACAGGTCTTGAAGTTCGTTACGCATTCCTTGGAACAAACAACGCTGTAACCGGTGCTGAAGCTGTAGCTGCTGTTGATTCAAATGACGTGGTTATCGTAGATGTACGTACAAAAGAGAACTTTGCAAACGGTCATTTGAAAAACTCTCTTTCTCTTCCTGTTTTCTATCTGAATGAAGAAGGAAAACAGGTTGTAGCAGAAACCAACCAAGATCCATATGCAAAAACCTTTGCTGAATATGTGCAGGCTAATCTTTCTACCTTCTCAGGCAAAAAAGTATACGTCCTCTGTAACAGCGGCCAAAGAGGTGCAAGAGCCGCCACTGCATTACTTGCAGACAACGGTGTTGACCCGAATACAATCTACACCATTACCGGTGGTGCAGGCGATAAAACAGTACAAAGTGCTTTTGTAACTGTAGACGGCTACAAATTCGTAAGCGGAACTGATGCTATTGCCGCTGCAAAAGACGGAAGTGCATACATTATTGATGTACGTTCTTCAAAAGCACAGACAAAGACAGGTACTTTGAAGGGATCTATTTCTCAGTCTCTGTTTGATGATAACAACAAACTTGACACTGCTGAAGCGGAAGCGCTTGAAAAAGCTTTCATAAAAGAAATTCCTTCAAAAATAACAGAAGACAAACCAATCTACATTATCTGCAACAGTGGTGCAAGAGGTGCGCAGAAAGCAACTCTGCTTCTTAGCAAACTTGGCTATAACACAAGCATCAAAGAAGATGGTAAAGTATACACCATTGAAAACGGTGCAAAAGGTCTGGAACTTCTGTACGCAATGTCTGGAACAGACGGAAATGCCGTAGACGGAAAAACAGCTGTTGCTGCTGTCGGAAAAGACGACGTAGTAATCCTTGACGTCCGTGCGACAGGTAACTATGGAAGTGGACACTTAAAAGGCTCTATGTCAACACCTGTATTCAATGCAAACGGAGTTGCCAAAACTACAGATGACCAGCTTTCCAAAGATTTCACAAAATATGTAACAGACAACAAAGCCACTCTTGAGAAAAAAGAACTCTATCTTCTCTGCAACAGTGGTGCAAGTGGTGCAAGAGCAGCTACTGCTTTATTAAAATCTGCCGGATATGATCTTGCAAAAGTGCATACTATCACTGGTGGTGCAAAAGATGCTGATGTAAAAGCTGCTGCAATCTATGTTTCTGACACTCATGTAATCAATAAAATGGCAGATACAAAGAACTACCTGATTCTTGATGTACGTTCTACAGCTTCTTACACAAAAGGACACTTAAAGGGATCTCTTTCCCTTCCACTTTTTGACAAAGATAACAAACTTCCGGATGATCTCGCAAAAGCATTTACAGAATATGTAGCTGCTCACAAAGCAGATTTTGAAGGAAAAACAATTTACGTTCTTTGCAACAGTGGTGCAAGAGGTGCTGCAAAAGCAACTCAGCTTCTCAAAGAAGCCGGAATCACCAACGTATTCACCATCGAAAACGGTGCAAAAAGTGAAGTGATCCAGAAGCATTTTGTAACAGATCCTGTCGCTGATCCTGATACAAAGAAAGACAACAATGGCAAAGATAACAATAAAAACCTGAATAACGGTAAAACCACTACTGCTGCTACAACAAAGACAGGAGATACCGCTCCTATCGCTGCTCTCGCAGTTGCAATGCTCGCTGCTCTTGGCGCAATCATTGCATTCGGTAAGAAAAAAATTGTAAAATAATAATTATTCCCAAAAAGGTTACAAAAGCGGGACGTTGACTAAATTGCCAACGTCCCGCTTTTTCAAATCCATTCATATTCATACGATGTTCAGATCTCGTTGATCTGCTTCTCTTTTATTTCTCCAGATCTCCTTCCACACACCATCTGTAAAAAGATTCGTCATAGTTCTCTGAATTTTCAAAGCCACACATTTCCATTACAAGCTGCATATAAGCTGAACGGATTCCTCCGGTACAGTAAGTAATAATATGATCCTCTTTTGAAAGTCCTGCATCTTCAAACATCTTGGTCAGATCTTCATTACTCTTTAATGTACTGTCACTGTTAAACAAATCCGTATAACGGATCTGGATTGCCCCTGGAAGATGTCCCCCATTTTCCTCCCCATACATTGTCTTTCCATTATATTCTTTATCTGTACGGGTATCCACAATTTTACAGTCGTCATAAATCTCTTTCAGCTCATCCGTATTGATCACATGCGTTTCATCAATCGAATCAATTTCTACCGATACCGGTTTCGGCTCTGCTACTCCTTTGACAGTCTCAACTCCTGCTGCTTTCAGTGCTTTGATCCCGCCATCTACGATTTTCACATCCTCATAGCCTGCCGCGATCAGCTCCCATGCAATCCTGCCATCTTCTCCCCAACCTTTCTCCGCATTTGAAAAAAGCACGATTTCCTTATCTTTTGCCAGCCCAAGCTCTCCTAATCTTTCGCTCAGGCGCTTTGTATCAAGAATACATCCCCAGTTTGCATCCCCCGCTTCCCCGTCTTCGCAGGTTGCCAGATACTGCCATGTCGTTGCCACTGCACCTTTTACAGTACCTTTTTTCGCCTCATCTTCACCTCTTGCATCCACTACGATGATATCGTCCAGATTTTCTTTCACATAGTCGGCGGTTACTACATACTTTCCTTCAAATGGTTCACTGCTGTCTGATTCCGAATTCTTTGCACCACATCCTGAAAGTGATGAAATCGCAAGAATTCCTGCAAGAAATAATGCTGTTCTTTTCATAATCTTTTCTCCTCGTCTAATCTTCTTTCTTCTAACTATAGCATATCTTCAATCTATTCACTAATTGATTGTCCTTATCCCGGATTAAGTATATTCATCTTTTCTATAAATCACTTTTTCAGCAGACGCATGATTTTTCTCATCGGTTCTGTTATTTTCCAGCTGGTTGAATTTGCATATGTCTGGATCATTTCATCCTGCTCCCTGATCTTATCCTCATATTTCTTAAGCTGCCCTGTTTTCTGTTCCATCCGTCTGCCAAGTTCATCCAGCTGTTCTTCATAATGCGCGGCCTGCCTTCGCTGTCCTTCTATATATTCCTGCTGCTGTTCAATCGCTGCATTTTGTTTTTCAAGCTGTTCTTTCTGCTGCCCGATATACTCATCTTTCTGTTTGAGAATATCTTTATAATACGCCAGTTGCTGGCTTCCTTCTTCAATTTCACTTATCAGCCATGGCGTCTTATACATATGCTCTCCAGTCCACTGATACAAATCAAAAATATCCATATGAAAATGCGCTCTTAAAGTTTCCATTGCATTCTCTTCTCTCATAGCCCTCTCCAGCATTTCCATCCCTGCCGCTTTCAGTCCTGGCTCTTTAGTTGTACATTTCATCAGCCAGAATGCCTTTTCAAATTCCAGTTGTAAATGTGATGTAGAATCCGGATTCCGGAAATCTTCCCGGAAAAACTGACAAAATTTTTCATCCGTCATCGATTCAACACAATTTTTCCGGATCATGACAGATTCATTAAATGCGCGGACTGAATTTTCTCTTGTTGACATACTGATCTGTTTCTTTCCTTTTATATCCCATTGAAAGCGGATCAGTCTCTCTTCCAGAACCGTGATCTCTGCTTCACTTACAATCCGAAGCCACAGATCATAATCTGCCAGCTGGCGATACAAAAGATTGAAATATCCGATCTTATCCAATACAGATTTTCTGACCAGAGCTGAGGGATGACAAAGAAAATTCCCAGATTGCAGAAGCGTATGCAGATATTCTTTCTGTGTCGAACACTTCCTGTCAAAAAGCTCTGCCATATCCCTGCATTCTTCTGACAGATCATTGCCACTTTCATCAACCAGATATACTCTCGTAAAACATGCCCCGAGCATCCGATCCTCTTCCATAACCGTCACTTGCTTTTCCAGCTTGTCCGGCAACCATGCATCATCGCTGTTCATAAATGCCACATAGTCTCCTTGGCAGTGATCAAGCCCCTGATTTGCTGCATAACAGTAAAACGAATTCCGATTCAGTTTAAAATATCTGATCCGTGGATCCTGATAGCTTTTAATCAGTTCTTCTGTTCCGTCGGTCGATCCGTCATCTACGATGACAAATTCAAAATCCGGATACGTCTGACAAAGTACGCTGTCAATCGCCTGTTTCAAACAAAATCTCCGGTTATAAGTACACATCAAAACGCTAACCATTATTCTACATCTCCAACAACAGCCCATCTCCAGAATGACTGATCATAATTGTATGTATGTTCAAATCCACACATTTCCATTACCAGCTGTGTATATGCCGAACGGATTCCTCCTGTACAATAAGTGACGATCTCATCATCTTTAGACAGTCCGGCATCCTCAAACATTTTTGTCAGTTCTTCATTGGATTTCAGATATCCCGCATCATCGAACAGATCCGTGTACCGGATATGAATTGCTCCCGGAAGATGTCCTCCCTTTGCCTCATCATACAGGATTGCTCCTTCATATTCTTCATCGGTACGCACATCCACAATTTTGTACTCGTCATAATTCTTCTGTAATTCTTCGGTTGTCATCACATGGGAATAATCAATTTCATCGATTTTTACTTCTGCCGGTTCCGGTTTGGATGCGAGGAACTGTGTCTTGATTCCACTGTCTTTCAACGCCTTCCATCCGCCATCTACCATCTTCACATCTTCATATCCGGCTGCCCGGAGTTCCCAGAGAAGTCTCGCATCATCTCCCCATCCATCTAGGGTCTCACCGATCAGAATAATTTCTTTATCCTTTGTAATTCCAAGATTGCCAAGAGTCTCTTCCAGCTGTTCCGGCTCCTGGATGCACCCCCATTTCTCATCTCCCTGTTTTCCTTCTGTAATACTCCAGTCCTGCCATACTGTAGCAATTGCACCTTTTACAGTTCCAAGGATTGCCTTTTTTTCTCCCCTTCCATCTACAAACAGCGTATTTTCATCTCCAACCTTGCTGATTGCATACTCCGGCTCAACGATCCACTCTCCCACAAAATGATTTTCATTGGATTTCTCTGCCGTACTTTCCGTCTTCTGTTTCTGTCCACATCCTGTCAGACCAATTGCTGCTACAAGCAATACACTGCATAACCACTTTGTTATTTTTCTCATTCCTTTTTCCTCCTTTAATCATCACCATAATAGTAATCTTCCTCATAATAATCCGGCGGTGTTTCTGTATCCGGCTGCTGTGGTTCTGTCACTGCTGATGAACCAGATCCACTGTCGGCTGATGAATTGCCAGAATCCGTTCCGGCATTTCCATCTTCCGTCACTTCTATATTACTTTCTGTATGATTCGTTTCCTCAGATGTCTTGTCTTCCGACTTTTCATTCTCTTTTTCCGTCTCGTCTGTTTCCTCATATTTTCCACTGGAAAGCGCATCTTTTATTTCATCATCAATTCCTTTTACTGTCCCTGATACCTGATAATCTGTATCTCCAAACAGGAACTGATGTACTTCGGCAACATTGGATGCCAGTGTATCTGCGATTTCTGTACTTCCTACACCAGAAAGCATTTTGGAATACCTTGTATTTGGAAATCCAAGTGTTTCACCTACTTTATATTTTTGAAAATCTTTCGCATAATTCAGAATTTCAGTAAAAGAAAAATTGGTTGCAATCTGTGGAAAAACACTGTCAGCAATCTTATTGATCGTCGTCAGATCCATCTGCTGCAGCTTCTGCATGATATTCAGAAGGACGATTCTCTGACGCACTGTACGCTGCGCGTCTCCACCATCTGTATAACGGATTCTCGCATAAGAAACCGCCTGTACTCCATTCAGATGATAGCTACCTCCGACTTCCGGCTCAATCTTCTTATAACTTTTTCCGGTTACTTCAGAAGTCTCCACACAATAATTATTCATGTGGACTACTTCTGCATCAGTCAGCTCCAGATCCATTCCTCCCACCGCATCAATTACATCGACTAAGGCATTAAAGTTCACAGATACATACTTCTCAATGTTCATATCCATGTTCTCATTCAAAAGAGCAACACCCCCATCCGGTCCGAAATAAGAATAAGCTGCATTCGCCTTATTATAACTTCCATCTTTCAGCCGCATAAAAGTATCACGGTACACCGATACCATTTTCACTTCATAAGTTTCCTGATTCAAACTTACGATCATGATCGTATCACTTCGATTTCCTTTATCCAGCGAACCGTCCCTGGAATCCAGCCCGAATACTGCCACATTCAGGTATCCACTCTTATGTTCCACCTCTTCTGTAATCGATTCCTTCAGTGTTTCTTTTTTTACTTCGATTTTCTGGATTTTGTTCACTTTGCTGACAGCATAACCAAATACGGCACCTGCCATCCCCAGAACAAGAATCAGCATCATGCAAATAATCCCAATAATCTTTTTCTTCCACGACCATCCTGCTATTTTTTTAAGCATCCTCATCATTCCTTCCTCTCCAGTAATTATGATTCATTGTCAGTTTCATGATGAAACTTTCCGGTAATTGTCGGTAATGTTTTCCCATCTGGTAGCCCAGATATTTGCACCCGCTTTCCACAAACAGCTGTATAATCTGCAAATATTTTCTTTCTTTTAAAAGCTTTTTCACAAGTGTGCAAATCAGGTGTATGCCTTCTTTCTCTGACTTTACTTTTTCAAATATTTCTGGATGACATGCCTGCGATACACCCTGGTCAAAATTTCTCCTTATCAGCTCTCTGTAAGTATACTCATGAGAATGAATCACCCGTGCATCTGCTTTATAAATAATCTTCCATCCATTTTGGATTGCTCCTGCTGCAAAGACCAAATCTTCATTGAAGATGACCGGATGCGGAAATCCTCCCAGTTCCAGATAGACTCCTCTCCGATAGGCAGCACACACATTGGAGCAAAAATAAGTTTTTATTCCCAGTTTTGGCAAATCCTTCTGCGATTTAATCTGGCTTTTTGGGGGATAATTGAAAACTCTCGTATATTTTTCCAACAGACCACAGTTCTGATCCGGTATCTGTCTGGCATAAGCTACCACAGCATCCGGATGCTCATTTAATACTTCTGAAAGCTTTTCCAAAAGAAACGGATCTGCCGGAACTGCATCCTGGGTCATCATGACCACAATATCTGCATCTGACATCCAGATTCCCTGCTCTCTGGTTCTTCCATGATCAAATTCTTTTTCCAAAATCGGAATCTCTGTAACAGAAACCCGGTCTTTACAAACCGAAACATCCAGCTTTATCCCATCCCTGGTGTGTAACAAAATGATTTGCTCCGGAAGGTGCGTCTGTCTGCAGAGCCTGTACAATACTTTATGCAGTTTTTCTGTCGGTCTGTAGACCGGTATGATCACATCTATCTTCATCTTCCGTCAAAAAATCCTTTAAAAATTGTCAGAATCAATATTTTCATATCAAATACCATTGTCCAGTTCTCAATATAGTAAAGATCATATTCGATCCGCTTCTCAATGGAAGTATCTCCCCGGTAGCCATTGATCTGCGCCCATCCAGTCATTCCCGGCCGTACCTGATGTTTTACCATATAACGTGGAATTTCATCCCGGCACTTTTGCACTATCTGCGGTCTTGCGGGTCTTGGTCCCACCCGCCTCCTCTCCCCTTTGCGCACATTAAAAAGCTGCGGCAGTTCATCAATACTCGTCCTGCGGATCAGCTTTCCAACCGGTGTAATCCTCGGATCATTCCTGGTAGACCATTCTGTTTTTTCCTCTTCTTCATCCTGCATGATCATAGATCGAAATTTGTACATATAAAATACCTGGTTATGCAGTCCAACTCTTTCCTGCCGGTAGATCACACTCCCTTCCTCTGTCAAGGCAACCACTAGCACAGTAAGCAGCATGACCGGTGAAAAAAGAATGATTGCAACCGTTGCCCCAATCAGATCAACTGCCCTCTTTGCCGCCCTGTTCCGCATGATATTCAGTGGAACTCTGCGGACATGAATCACCGGAATCCCCTGCACATCCTCAATATAAGGCCTGGTAGAAATCACATTTCCAAAATCAGGAATCATTTTCGTGTGTACCCCTGCCTTCTCACAGACATCCACAATCCGCTCCAGTTTTCCATAATCCTCCGCACGAAGCGCAATCACAACCTCATCCAGTTCATTCCCCTCCAGTATTCTTTCCAGTTTTTCTTCATCTTTCAGATGGGCAAACACTTGATATCCCCACTTTGGATTCTCTCTCAGCCTGTCCATATACTGTTCTGCCATCTGACTCTCTCCAATCATCAGGATATGTTTCTGATTCAGTCCCTGCTTTCGCATTTTCCACAAAATTGTGCGAATCAGATATCTCGAAGCAAATTCCAGCGAGATGTTTATAAAGAAGAAAATACACAGCATCTGTCTTGAAAAATGCTCCTGCTTTATAAAATAAAGTACCAGGATAAAGATCATAAATCCAATTCCATTGGCACGGATGATATCCATCAGCTCCTTACGGTAACTTTTTACCCTCCTTGGCATATAAAGCTGAAAAATACTATACAAAAGCAGATATCCAGGGATTATTAAAAACAAAGCTGAAAAATACGTTTTTGCCGGAAGAACCCCTACGTCCTGCACAAAAAAACCACTTTTAAATCTCAGATACCATGAGAAAAAATATGCAGCACCAATGATTCCCGCATCCATACATACCTGCGCTTTATTTAACATCCGCTGATTGTTCTTTATCAAAATACCACCATCTTTTCTCTATCCATCTTCTTTTTCACGCAAAGAATAATCACACTTCACCAGCGTAAGATTAGGATTGTACATCGGATCTCCTTTTTCCATGATTTCAGACCAGTTCCGGCGTACATAATCAATCTCACACTGATATCTTCTGATCTTTTCCTCATTATCTTCTGCCCCTCTCGATCTGGATTCATAATGATACAGTTTCACATAAGGATCATACACTACAAGATATCCACATCTGCGTACCTTCAGACAGAAATCAATATCATTGAACGCCACTGCAAGTTGCTCCTCAAATCCACCCACTTCTTCATATACAGAACGCTTTACCATCATACATGCTGCGGTCACCGCTGACAAATCCTGCTGAGTACTTGCTTTGTGCAGATACCCGGAATAACCTTTTGGAAGTCCCCGGAACATATTACCAGCAATTCCCCGAATCCCAACAATGACTCCAGCATGCTGCACCTGACCATTTGGATAATAAAGCTTTGCTCCGACAATCCCGACTTCTTTTCTCTGGCAGTTCGCAAGCATTTCTCCTAGCCAGTCCTTTCCAATCACTTCTGTATCATTATTCAGAAGTACCAGATATTCTCCATCAGTCTCGCTTACTGCGTAGTTGTTGATCGCCGAATAATTAAATGGCCCATCCCATCTCAGAATTCGGATATGGTCCGATTCTATTTTATCATAGTAAGCAAACGTCTCTGCCTTTTTACTGTTATTTTCAATAATCGTAATCTCATAATTCTTATAAATCGATTTGGAAATGGACTGCAGACATTTTTCCAGATCTTTCACATGATCTTTATTGGGAATCAGAATGGAAATCTTCGGATTCCCCTGCACCTTATACCGGACACGATAAAACCCTCTATCCAGTTCCGGTAAAACTTCTGCATGTTCACCACATCTTAGCAGATGTGCTTCTATGGCACGCTGTCCAGCTTCAAATGCATAAGTTTTACTGATTGGATTGTCCGCAGTAGAAACCTGATGTACCCTCCAATGATAAAGAATCCTCGGCACATGCGCCGTTATCGTTTTTTCCACACACCTGAAAACCAAATCGTAATCCTGCGCTCCGTCAAATTCACTTCTCAGACCGCCCATTTCTTCAATCAGACTTTTTTTTATCACACAAAAATGACAGATATAATTATTCGCCCGCAACAGATCCAGATTGAAATCCGGTTTAAAATGCGGCTGAAAATGTTTTTTCAGATCTGCCGTCACTTTGTCCTCATCTGAATAAAGAAGTCCGGCCTCCGGATATTCATTCAGTTTTTTTACCATCTCATACAGCGCATCCGGCGCAAGCAGATCATCCTGATCCAGAAAACCAATATAGGTTCCGGCAGCTTCCTTGATCGCTGCATTTGTATTTTCAGAAATTCCTCTGTTTTCACGCATTCCGATCAGACGGACAGTTTTTCCTTTAAACACATCCTCTTCGAGAATTTCTTCTATTCTGTGTCTCTCTTCATCCGAAACAGCCATACAGAGTTCCCAGTTTTTATAAGTCTGCCGGCATACTGACAAAAGCATCTGTCTCAAAAATTCCTCCGGCGCCTGATATACCGGAACAACAATACTGATCAGAGGTGCATACGCAAATGCTTCCTGCCTTTGACTTTCCAATTCCTCTTCTGTTCGTCTGTGATTCTCATACCATTTTTCATAATCAATCTTCTGAATACGGATTCTTTCTTTTAATCGTATCAGAAATTCTTTTGGTCCAAAGTACCGCAGATATACGAATCCTTTTTTTACCCGATACAGAGACATTTTATTGAACATCTCCTATCTCCTCTCCACTTTTGCCAGATGATTCAGTCCAAAATCATTATGATCCAGTGTCAGATTCGGACTGTAATATGGATCACCCTTTTTCAGGAAATCTTTCCACCTTGTCTGAAACAGATTTACTTCTCCGTGGAAACGTTCGATTTTCTCTTCCGTATCTTCATATCCTCTTGACTTGGATTCATAATGAATCAGTTCCGCATATGGATCATATACGATCAGATATCCGGCTTTTCGTATTTTCAGGCACAGATCTACATCATTAAATGCCACCGCAAACTTCGAGTCAAATCCTCCAACTTCTTCATACACCCGTTTTTTCATCATCATACAGGCTGCGGTCACCGCACTCAGATCATGGACCACCTGCGCCCTCGCAAAGTATCCCGGCGAATCTCCGTCTATGCCAAGGAATGCATGTCCTGCCACTCCTCCAAGTCCGATCATCACTCCTCCATGCTGAAGC
>ENA-UOJR01002866-UOJR01002866.1-human-gut-metagenome-genome-assembly--contig:-C115P-NODE-2866-length-11467-cov-4.319138_pt1 | contig 11467 bp, 10 predicted proteins | sample MGYA00242354_ERZ723901 | MGnify/ENA metagenome assembly ERZ723901
ATATTCCTCCTCTGCTACTTTTCTTGCGGTCGGCAAACCTGCTTCGATTGTAGCACTGGAGGTTTATCTTTCCCCACTCATAGGCCTATCCTTTTTTATTCCACGGGCATAGCCCGTGGTTGCCTGTTTTCAACAACAGCAAAACGACGGAACCTTAAATGGTTCCGTCGTTTCTTTTTTACCGCATAGTTGGGGTAATTCTATCAATACGGATAGCGAAACCGCTTATTGAATCTTCGCAAAAGGCTCTTTTATCGAATATTTCCATCCCATGCTTTTTTAGATTCATTAGGAATTCCAAGCAAATCTACTGCACGGCCAGCTGTTTGAGCTACCGTATCTTCAACAGTCTCTGGGCGGTTGTAGTAGGCAACGCACGGTGGCATGATAAAAACCCCCATCTGCGCCAACGTTAGCATATTCTTCAAGTGAATCGCTGATAGCGGCGTTTCTCGTGTTACCAATACAAGCGGACGATGTTCTTTTATCGTTACATCAGCCGCCCGAGCGATTAGACTGTAGGAGAATCCGTTAGCGATGGCTGATAGTGTTTTCATACTGCATGGGATTACGATCATCCCATCCGTATGGAAAGATCCGCTAGATATTGTGGCGGACAAATCATCAGCTTGATAGACGTGATCTGCAAGCGCTGTTACATCCTCCGCCACCAAATCTGTTTCCAATTCAATCGTGCGTCTGGCCCAGTCGCTGAGAATCAAATGAGACTCAATCCCCTGTGCCCTTAGAATTCGCAGCGTCTGAATTCCCAATGCAGCTCCACTGGCACCAGTCATCGCTACTACGATATGCTTCTTAGTCATTGCATACGTTCTCCTGTCATCAATTTGTCAACTTCTCTGCCATATTGCCTGTGGAAAGCAACCGTTGTTATCCTAATAACTCCAGCGCAGTTTTTAATATGTCCTTGCTTGAAACTTCTACGTCCATATCATTTTCCTACCAGGAAAGATCAGAACACCCCAATCAAAGACGCCACATAATAGGTTCCAGCAACCACAACGCCGCCGACAATACCCATAAGCAAAAGCTTTGTGAAATACTTCTGTTGGGCCTGTTCGCCATATTGGTTCACCAGATTGCTCATAATCAGCGCGCCGTTGGAGGACAGGGGGCCAATGGAGGAGGCGAAGGCACCAGCGCAGGTAGCAGCGATGCAGACCGTCACCGGTGCGGTGGGGATGGCCTCAAAGATTCCCGGCAGGGTGGGAATCAGGGAAATGACCACCAAACGGGAGATGGTAAATAGGCTCACCACACTGGCTGTTAGGCTCATAAGCGGAGCTACGGTGTGAGTACTCATTATAGAAGCAAGCCCCTGACTCAGTAATGTAAAGCCGCCCATATCGGAAACTTCATTTACCAACAGTCCAACTCCGCAAATCAGCATCAGCGAGGGCAGAGAGACTTTTTTCAAAGCCACATCACACTTACATGCCCCCAACAGAATGCAGGCCACAGCAACGATTAAACCAGACCAGCCAATGTCCACCTTCAACAGAACCACTAACGCCACCACAGCCAGAATACCGATGAGGGTGATCATCTGGGGACGGGAGAAGGCGGGAATGTCCTTCAGAGTAACGTCGTTATCCAAGGAACCCTTGGCCTTGTGGCCGCCCAGCAGCAGGTAAATCACCAGAAAACTGATGGAATAGGCCACCAAGTTAAAGAGGTAAATGCTCATCAAGCTCACATCTAGTCCCGCAGTTTCGCAGGCGGAAACAATGTTGGCGGTGTACTCATTGATGGGGCTGTAGCAGCCGCAGGCAATACCGTAGCCACCAGCCAGGCCATAGAGTAGTGGATCTGTGTCAGAGGCAACAGCCAGAGAAATTCCGATGCCGGAGAGGATGGCCATACCTGCCAAACTGTTAATGCCGATGGACGCCAGAATTACGCCCACATAAAAAATGAAGAAGGGCATCAGTTTGGTATTCCGGCCGGTTTTGGCAATCATTTTTCTTGCCAGCAGTTCAATGGCACCGTTGGCCTGAGCAATGGCAAAGAAGAACATAATACCAAATACCCGGACAAACAGTGTGGTGGGAAAATAACCCATGATGGCAACTTCCTTCACCCCGGCAATCTTGCCCAGAATAAAAGCGGCCAACATGGCAAGAATGCCGATATGCAGAGGATTTTTCTTGAGGGCACCAATGGCAAAAACAACGACCAGCACTATGAGGGACAGTGATGCAAATTCCATTCCTTCCATAATATTCCTCTTTCTTTAAACTTCAAGTATTAAACAGTGGTGCAGTTATTTCAGGTAATCGTCCAAATTCAAATTTTCATAACCGTGGATATGGATTTTCTGAAAACGTTCCTTTTTATCATTCATGGGGATCGTAGCATCAATTCCCATTTTGTCGCTGACACCGCCGCGAGAAGACGGGTCCAATTTGTTACCCATAGCATCTCGGATAATGAATACATCTCGTCCTGCTTGAACCCGGTTCGCAATGGCCCATTCCACATCCTGCATATCGTAAATATCAATGTCGGGATCCACCACCACAACATGTTTAACTTCCGTACTGCTGGTAAAAGCCGCGAACATAGCGTTCTTCGCCTCTCCCTCATGCTTCTGATCCAGTTGAATCACTACATGATAGCGGCAACCGCTGGCCGGCGTAATGTGAACCTTTCTCACATTGGGTGTGGCCTGGCGGATGACTTGCATGATGGATGCCTCACGAGAAATGCCGCCTAACAGCAAATGCTCCATGGTGGCAGGAATAATCGTATGGTAAATAGCACTATTGCGGTATGTAATAGCAGTAACTTCAATCACATGGCGAGGCGCCTTGGGACCATAGGTCTTAGGATATTCTCCGAAGGGTCCTTCATTTTCACGGACATTGGGCAAAAAGCGGCCCTCAATAATGATTTCGCTCTCTACAGGAACCTCCAGATCAACAGTCTCACACTTGACAAGTTCAAGCGGTTCACCAAGAAGCGCTCCTGCAATTTCAAACTCATCAACACCTAGAGGTGTCGTGGCCTGAGACGCCAAAAGCAGAGATGGATGTACGCCGATAGCCAGTGCAACTTCCAAGGGTCTCCCTTCCGCCTCAGCTTTGCTGAAAATTTGGTTAGTATGGCGAGGCAATAATAAGGCGCCCAAATGGTTACGATCTTTTACCTCGTGTCGGTGAATACATACGTTGCGAATTCCAGTGTCAGGGTCCTTGACCACACACAGCGCCGCTGTCAGGTAGCGACCGCTGTCTTTTTCGTGGTGCAAGCAGGCGGGCAGAATCCCCAAGTCTACCTGGGCGCCAGTCAATATATTCTCTTTGATTGCAAAGGGTCCTTCCTCTGCTCCCAGAACTTTGCAGGGAAGCGGCTCCGCAAGCGCTTTGCTAAAACGGCTGAGCAGCTCCTCGTAGGGCATGCCCAAAGACATTGCCATCCTGTCTCGAGACGTCATTAAGCCTGTCACAACCGGCATTGTGCTCCCCTCAACATGTTCAAAGAAGGCACCGTATTCCGGCTCTAGTTTTTTGCCCACAGCAGCCAATTCATTGATTGGGCTTACTTCGCGGGAAATATGCTTCATAATACCCTGGCGATCCATTTCAGACAACCAATTGCGAAGATCTGGTTTCATTTTTTTCTCCTCTCGTATGTTTTTACGATATGTTTTCTATCTTCCACCTGGTAAGAAAGCACATACGCTTTCTCCTGCCAGAAGAGAAGCCTTACAGGTGGCTAAAAATAGACATATTCTCGCAGCGCAGGCGAAACCACTTATTTAGGCCATACATGTGCTGGGATCCGAATACGCTTTTTATCCGTCACACTTTCATCTCCAACTTGGACAAGCTCTTAAACCCAGCAGATTAAATCCTTCTGCGTTTAGTTTTCAAACTTCATGCTGACGCTATCTGCCAGTTATGCTCCCATCAACAACAAATATTTTGTTTTTATGGCAGCTTGAAGGAGAATTTTCCTTGATGTTATTCGTATCGCGCCCCAATCGTTTTATATTATCAAAATGCGTTCTTATTTTTAAGTATTAAAAGAACACACCTCATACGGCTCAGGTTCATTCACGGCCGCATCCAATGCAATCGTCTCTTGCTTCAAAAAACGCACAATTTCATTTGGTAAATGACAATGTTTTCAATCGCAGAAGCCGTATTACTCATCTAGGTCTTCTTTCCCGCAAAAGCTTATGGGCACATTTTATAAAAATATCTTACTGCGTCGATCGTTTCTTGTCAACGCAATTCAGCTTTATCAAACATAATTCGTTAATATCGCAAAGATTGAGCTTTTTCTTTTGTGGAAACTGTGTATTGAATTCTTCTTTCTTTCCCTGCATAATGATAACAAATCCACGATCAGAAGACCGTGGACACAGATCAGAAGATCTGTCTGTTGCAAAATCATCTCGTTGTAATTCCACATAAACATGATCAAACGTGCAGAAGGAATCTGTATGTTTGCCAGAAGGCATACCTATATGGTATGCCTTTTTTCTTTGTTAGAAAGGATCTGAATTTGTATGAATCTATCTGAATTTTTCCACCAAAATCCGAGCGGTGCTGTGGCCTTTTCCGGAGGGGTGGATTCTTCCTATCTAGTGTGGGCCGCCGCAAAGTATGGAAAAAACTGGCACGCTTATTATGTACACGGTCCATTCCAGCCAGCTTTTGAGTTGCGAGATGCATACAAGGTCATCGAGCAATGCGGTCTACCTCTGACGGTACTAGAAGCCGATATTCTTTCTTCCTCTGCCGTGGCCGCCAACCCTACCAATCGCTGCTACTATTGCAAGCAAAATGTATTTGGCAGAATCCGTGCAGCTGCCGCAGCGGATGGATATTCACTCATCATTGATGGTACCAACGCCTCTGATGATGAGGGAGATCGTCCCGGCATGCAAGCTCTTCGAGAGTTAGCAGTTCGATCTCCCCTACGGGAGTGCGGCCTGACCAAGGCAGCTGTCCGACAAGCCAGTCGGGAGGCGGGGCTATTCACATGGGATAAGCCCTCTTATGCGTGTCTGGCCACTCGCATTCCCGCTGGAACCCCCATCACGGTGGGACTGCTGCAAAAGGTGGAACATGGAGAAAACATTCTGTTTGACATGGGCTTTACGGATTTCCGTATCCGCATCCGGGGGGACATCGGCCTGATCCAGATGCCTCCGTCCCAGTTTCAGCGGGCAGCAGAACTCCACGACGAAATCCAGACCCGGCTGAACCCCTGGTTCCCCACTGCGGCGTTGGATCTGAAAGTAAGAAAGTGAGGAAGTCCCATGGCGGATAAACATGATATTCTCTCCGTTCTGCAGGATGTGCAGTCCGGTGCCCTAACACCGGAGGACGCCCTGCTGCGGCTGAAGCTGGCCCCCTTTGAGGATCTGGGCTACGCCAAGGTGGACTACCACCGGGCGGTGCGCCAAGGAGTGGCCGAGGTGATTTACGGTCAGTCCAAAACCACGGAGCAAATTTTGGGCATCCTGCACTCCATGGAGCAGCGGGACAGCCATAACATTCTGGTCACCCGTATCGGCCAGGATGTGGCCGACGCTATCGCCGCAGAATTTCCGCTGCACTATGAGCCTCTGGCCCGCCTGGCGGTAGTGCTGCCCCAGGAGGTTCCCGGCCGGGGCTCCATCGTGGTAGCCACCGGCGGCACCAGCGACATGGGGGTAGCGGAGGAAGCTGCTATAACCGCAGAGGTTTTGGGCAGCAATGTGACTCGGCTTTACGATGTAGGTGTAGCTGGCATCCATCGGCTATTGGCTAATCTGGAACCATTGATGAGCGCACGAGCGATAGTTGTAGTGGCCGGGATGGAAGGGGCACTGGCCAGCGTGGTCGGCGGTCTTGTGGACTGTCCCGTAATTGCCGTTCCCACCAGTATAGGTTATGGCGCTTCTTTAGGCGGTTTGAGTGCGTTGTTATCCATGCTGAACTCCTGTGCCAGCGGTGTCAGTGTGGTCAATATCGACAATGGCTTCGGTGCCGGTTTTCTGGCCAGCCGAATCAATCTAATGGAGGGGATCAGAGAATGAAAACACTGTATTTAGAATGTAAAATGGGTGCCGCCGGCGATATGCTGATGAGTGCATTGTATGAACTCCTGCCGGATCAGGCTTCCTTTCTGGATATCATGAATCACCTGCATGAAGGGATTGCTGTCACCATGGAGAAAAAGGATACCTGTGGAATTATGGGTACCCACGCAATTGTAGACATCGGCGGTGAAATAGAGGAATCTGAAGATCTGCCCTGCGGCTGTCTCCATGCTCGCGCGGAACTTCACACCCATGCACAGGAGAATACCCACGAACACGAGCATACACACAGTCACGGACACGAGCATGAGCACAGTCATGACCATAACCATCATCACCACATCACGCCAACGGATATCCAGTACATTTTAGATCATCTGCCGATGCCAGAAGAAGTACGCTCACACGCCAAGGCAGTTTATGATCGCATCGCACAGGCAGAGGCTAAGGCGCACGGTGTCCCAGTGGAACACATTCATTTCCATGAGGTAGGTTCTCTGGATGCTGTGGTAGATGTAGCCGGTGTGTGCCTTGCCATGTATCTTCTGCATCCAGATCAAGTCATCGTTTCCCCCATTCATCTTGGTTCCGGTCAGGTCCGGTGTGCCCATGGCATCATGCCTGTGCCTGCTCCAGCCACGGCCAATCTGCTTACAGGGGTTCCCTGCTACTGCGGCGAAATCAATGGAGAACTATGCACACCTACCGGTGCAGCTCTGCTGGCTCATTTCGCCGACAGCTTCGGCTCCATGCCCTCTTTGATGCTGGAAAAGGTGGGCTACGGCGTGGGGAAAAAGGAATTTCCCGCCGCCAACTGCCTCCGGGCCTTCTACGGCGAGAGCAACGACCCTCAGCAGGCCCAGATCGTGGAACTGTGCTGCCACATTGACGACATGACAGCGGAGGCCCTGGCTTTTGCCGGGGAGCAACTGCTGGCCCAGGGGGCCCTGGATGTCTCCGCCTCTCCCCTGACCATGAAAAAGGGCCGGGCCGGCGTCAACTACACGGTGCTGTGCAAGCCCCAGGACGAAACCCACATTGCCAATGCCATTCTCCGGGAAACCACCACCAACGGCGTCCGGGCCACCCGGTGCGCCAAGTATATTCTCCGCCCCTCCATCCGGACGGCGGACACCAGCTATGGCCCCATCCGCATCAAGTGTGCAGACAGCGGGGATATTCACCACGAAAAGCCGGAATATGACGATGTAGCCGCCGCCGCCAGAACTGCCGGTCTGCCTTTCCAGAAGGTATGGCAGGACATCGTAAAGGAGGCGCTCCATGGGAGTTCCGACGCGAACTGACCGCCTCCATCCCCGGATGGCCGTTCTGCTTCCGGTGCTGATCGCTGCCGCGGTGCTGACGGTGCTGCTGGCCACCGGCCTGGGGCCTGTATCCGTGTCCCCGGCCACCACCGCCAAGGTTCTTGCCAGCCGCTTGCCCGTGATCGGTTCTTCCATCCCCCACACCTGGGAACAGCTGGACGAGAACATCGTTCTGGGACTGCGGCTGCCCCGGGTCTGTCTGGGGCTGGTGGTAGGCGCCTCCCTGGCCGTCTGCGGCGTGACCATGCAGGCCCTGGTGCGGAATAATTTGGCAGACCCCTTCATTCTGGGTGTCTCCTCCGGTGCCGCCGCCTTTGCAACCCTGGGAATGCTCTTCGGCGTGTTCAGCTTTCTGGGCACCTATGCCCTCTCTATCAGCGCTTTTCTGGGAGCTGGCATCACCATAATCTTCGTCTATGTCATCTCCCGGGTCAACGGGCGAATCAACATCACCCAGCTGCTACTCTCCGGCGTGGCCATCTCCATGATTATGGACGGCGTCACCAGCATCATCAAACTCAGCGCCCCCAACGCCCTGGGGCTGCACAACGCGGAATTCTGGATGTCCGGCAGTCTGGCCGGAGCCAAGTGGGCCTATCTGAAGCTGCCGCTGCTGGTGCTGCTGGGGTGCATGGCCTTTTTGATGGTGAACTACCGGGGGCTGAACCTGCTTTTGCTGGGGGATGAAAGTGCCGGTGCCCTGGGCGTCAATGTGTCCCGACTGCAGAAGGCGTTGGTGCTGGCCGCATCTTTAATGGCCGGTGTCACCATCGCCGTCAGCGGTACCATCGGCTTTGTAGGCTTAATGGTCCCCCACTTCACACGCCTGCTAGTAGGCGGCGACCACCGGCGAGTACTGCCAATATCCGCGTTGCTCGGTGGTATTCTGGTGGTCTGGGTAGATGTGGCTGCGCGGATGCTCATTGCGCCAGAGGAACTACCGGTAGGTGTGCTCACCGCCGTTATCGGCGGTCCCATTTTCATTTGGATGCTGAAAAAAAATAATGGGAGGAGACATCTATGACACGATTGCAGGTAGAAAGTCTTTCCTTTTCCTATCCCTGCGGCAGAATGTTGCACGACATTTCCTTTCATGTGAATAAGGGGGAGTTCGTTGGGTTGATTGGTCCCAACGGCAGCGGCAAATCCACGCTGCTGAAGCTGATATACCGGGCGCTGCGCCCAGAGTGCGGCGAGATTCTGCTGGATGGCGTGGATCTGCTGAAAATGCCCTTCCGGAAATCCGCCCTGAAAATGGCGGTGGTGGGGCAGGAAAACGAAATTCCCTTTGACTTTTCCGTGGAGGAAATCGTGGCCATGGGGCGCTCCCCCCACAAAAAGCTGTTCGACTCCGACACGGAGGAGGATCGCCGGATGGTGCACCACGCCCTGGAACACCTGGGCATTGAGGATCTGGCCAAGCGGAACTACCGCCACCTCTCCGGCGGTGAAAAGCAGCGGGTGCTGATTTCCCGAGCCATTGCCCAGGAGAGCGATTTCCTGATTCTGGACGAGCCCACCAACCATCTGGACATCAGCTACCAGATGCAGATTTTTGATTTTATCAAGCGGCTGAACGTCACCGTTCTCTCCGCCATTCACGATCTGAACATGGCGGCGCTGTACTGTGACCGGCTGTATGTCATTGAAAAGGGCCACCTGGTACTGGAAGGCACGCCGGAGGAGGTTTTGACCCCCGGCAATATCCGCCGGATCTACGGCGTGGAGAGTTCCGTGTCCCGGCATCCGGCCACCGGCAAGCTGTCTATCGCCTTCCTGCCCGCCTCTGTTCAAGCCAACCCGATGATTCAAAACACAAATCAAAATGTAGAAAGAGATTATGTGTCATGAAACGATTTTTCTCTCTTACCTGCGCCCTGGCGCTGACGGCAACGCTTCTCACCGGCTGCGGCAATTCCGCCAGCCAGCCGGCCCCCTCCGCCTCTCAGCCGGAGGAAACGGACTACACTCTCGTCACCCTCACCAACTACGGACGGGAAATCACAGTTTCCAAGCTGCCGGAAAAGGTGCTGACCCTGGGCCCTAACTGCACGGAACTGTTCGTGGCCCTGGGGCTGGGGGATCGGGTCATCGGCCGCTCCCTGGTGAACCACAGCCGCGGCCCTCTGCCGGAATACGCCGACGCAGTGAATGCCATTCCCGAACTGAACCACGCCTCCGCCACCCGGGAGGCCATTCTCACCAGCGGTGCCGACTTCATCTATGCCCTGGACTGGGAAATCAGCGATGAGGGCTGCAACCTGGAGGAAGCCGCCCAGTACGGCATGACGGTTTATGTCAATTCCGCCACCACATTGGAAGATCAGTATCAGGAAATCAGCGACCTAGGCCGCATCTTCGGCGTGGAGGACACCGCCTCCGCTTTTGTGGCGGACCAGGAGGCCCGGATTTCCGCTGTTGCCGACACTCTGGCCGGTCAGGAGCCGGTAAAGGTGCTGGTGTATGACAGCGGCAACGACGGGGTCTTCACCTGCTCTGGCAGCAACTTTGAATCCCTGCTGATCTCCCTGGCTGGCGGGCAGAACCTGTTCGAAGACCTGACGGACAAGCAGTGGGTGACCGTCAGCTATGAGGAAGTGCTGGCCCGGAATCCAGATGTTATTCTGATTCATGATTACGATTCTCCCTCTGTAGAGGAGAAGATTGCGGAAATCAAGTCTAACCCCACCCTCTCTCAGCTGGACTGCGTGAAAAACGAAGCCTTTGCCACCATCACCCTAGAAAGCGTGCTCCCCGGCGATCGGATGGCCTATGCGGTGGAGTCCATGGCAGCGGATTTTTTTCCAAATCTGTTTTGACGCAGTTTCCCGTGTTGCAGAGAAACGCAGTCCCAACATCTGTCCAGGCCAGATAGCTTGTGAACATGTCCCCGAGGCTTAAGGCAGCCACCACAAGTAAGCGAAAAGGCTTATTCTTGTGGTGGCTGCTCTTTTTGCGCATGAGAAAACGGGTATCCAGAGAATGGCTCCTCAGAAAATGCGCAGGGCAAGTTATTGGTAACCGTCAACGCTAATGGTGCATAGACTCTTATAAGGCAATTGATATCCCCCTTGATTTTCAGTGAATTTGTTTTTCACTGGTTCATTAAATGGGAGCATATCACCCTACCATTGTTTACTCTATTCCTTTGTATGTCAAAAGGACTTGATCAAGTAGCTTCTTCACTGCTTCAAAGGCGGCGTTGTCCGCTTCGTCGAAGGGGAAGATGGCCTTGGGGTCGATCTCTACACCTCTGTGGACCAACAGTTTCTTGAAGAGCAGGGAACAGCTGGAACCCATCTCGTAGACTGGCATCAGCCGGTCGATCAGGTGAGAAAGAGCGACCGTGCGGCTCAGATTGCCGCTGTTATAGGCGTAGATCAGGTCGCTCCAGATATCCGGCACTACGTTGGCAAGACCACCGATAGAGCCTACGCCACCAGCGGCTGCATTATAGAGAAACTGGTCATCAAAACCGGAATAGACCTCAAATCCGGTGCCTGCCATCGCGCAGCAGACCTGATTGGTGTGGGAAGGCTCATTCACCGTATCCTTCAGACCCACAATGTTCGGGTTCGCTGCCGCCAGACGTTGGATCGTCTCGGCGCTGGCACAGTGGCCGCTGCGGGCGGGGTAGTTGTAGATATACATATCACCGTGGAGCTTTTTGGCCAAGGCGTCATAGTAGGCAAAGATATTCTCCTGATCCATGCTGTAATAGAAGGGGCCGATCACCAAGGGGGCCTTGTAGCCCGCGCCATATACGAAGTTAGACAGCTCCAGAGTCTGGTCGAAGGTGATGCACCCGGTTCCGGCGTACAGCGCCACCCGGCCGTTCACATAGTTCGCATAGAAGGAAAGGAAGTCCTTCTTTTCCGCCACAGAAAGCTCTGTAAATTCACCGGTGGAGCCCAGTACCAGAATACCGTCCACGTGGTTGTCGATCAGGTAATCGATCACCTTTTTGTTATCTTCGTAATCGGGTTTTCCGTCGTGTCCAAATACCGTAACCACAGGCACAATGATCTTTGGTCCCGTCAAGAATTATGCGCAAAATTGTTTGCAGGCTCCGGCAGACCTGAAG
>ENA-UOJR01002868-UOJR01002868.1-human-gut-metagenome-genome-assembly--contig:-C115P-NODE-2868-length-11461-cov-6.009206_pt1 | contig 11461 bp, 10 predicted proteins | sample MGYA00242354_ERZ723901 | MGnify/ENA metagenome assembly ERZ723901
CCACCGGACTTCTTGCAACTCATACCGACGTACTCAAAACCCACGAGTCACAAAGGTTTTCTACGAAATTACTGGAATCTAAAGGAACCGGCAGCAAACATTTGTCACCCCATCATTCCAGACTCAGTTTCTCTTTACCTTATAACCGCATCTATTAGCAACACATAACCATCTCATCCGGTGATACTTCATCCTCATGGTAGGTAATTACGGTACGGTTTTGGGATTCCGGCTCTATTATTTCCGATCAAGAATCTCCGTCAATATCTGATTTACCATACCCGGATTTGCTTTACCCTGCATCGCTTTCATCGTCTGGCCAACCAAGAAACCAATTGCTTTTTTCTTCCCTGCCTGATAATCGGCAACAGACTGTGGATTCTCCTCTACAATCTTCTCAATCGTTTCGCGCAGAGCTCCCTCGTCACTGACCGTACCAAGTCCATGCTCTTTGACATACTGCTCCGGGTCTGTATTCTCTGTGAAAACAACTTCGAAAACTTCTTTTGCTACGGTGGAGTTAATCGTTCCTTTATCCGCAAGGGCAATTAACTTTGCGAGATTCTCCGGGGCAAAAGTAATATCTTCCGGCTCCATTTCTTTCTCTTTTAAAAGACGCATCGTCTCGCCCATCAGCCAGTTTGATGCTTTCTTTGGATTTGCTCCAAGTGAAACCGTCTGCTCAAACAAATCTGCCATCTTCTTGCTCGCCGTAAGAATCGAAATATCATAGGCAGGAATATCAAATTCTTTTTCGTAGCGTGCTGCCTTTTGCTCCTGAAACTCCGGTTCGCTGTCCTTAATCTTCTGAATCCATTCATCGGAAATGACAATCGGTGTCAAATCCGGGTCTGGGAAGTAACGGTAATCCTGCGCATCCTCTTTGGAACGCATGGCATAGGAATATTCTTTATTGTCATCCCATCGTCTTGTTTCCTGCACAACTTTTTTGCCGTCTTCCAACAACTCAATCTGGCGCGCACGTTCTCCTTCAATGGCGCGGGCAATTGCTTTAAAGGAGTTCAAGTTTTTCATCTCGGTACGGGTACCAAATTCACTCGCACCAACCTCACGCACTGACAAGTTGACATCCGCACGCATGGAACCTTCATTTAATTTACAATCGGATGCGCCAAGATACTGAATCGTCATACGAAGTTTTTCCAGATACGCAATTACTTCATCTGCGCTTCGCATATCCGGCTCTGACACAATTTCAATCAGAGGTACACCGGAACGGTTATAATCCACGAGGGAACAGTCTGCCCAGTCATCATGTACCAGTTTTCCGGCATCCTCTTCCATATGAATTTCATGGATACCAACATTTTTTTTGCCGCCGGCTGTCTCAATTTCAACATGTCCATTGATACAGATTGGCAGATACAACTGGGAAATCTGATAGTTCTGCGGGTTATCCGGATAAAAATAATTTTTACGGTCAAATTTACAATACTGGTTAATGTCACAGTTTAATGCCAGACCAACTGCCATTGCATATTCTACAACCTGCTTATTTAATACCGGCAAAGAACCCGGCATACCGGTACACACCGGACAGGTATGAGTATTTGGCGCACCGCCAAATGCCGTTGAGCAGCCGCAGAAAATTTTCGTTTTCGTTGCTAATTCCACATGGACTTCCAGCCCAATCACTGTTTCGTACTGTTTTGCCATGATTACTCCGCCTCCTTTGCCTGTTCATATGTGTATGCCGTCTGAATCATTTTCTTCTCATTAAAACAATCCGCGATAAGCTGCAAACCAATCGGCAGACCATTTTTATCCATTCCGCAAGGAACTGTCATTCCCGGCAGACCGGCAAGGTTTACAGAAATCGTATAAATGTCACCCAAGTACATTTTCAATGGGTCACTTAAGCTGTCTCCAATTTTAGGTGCCGTCGTTGGTGCTGCCGGCGATAAAATCACATCATATTTTTCAAATGCACGGTCAAACGCTTTTTTTATCAATGCTTTGGTACGCAGTGCCTTCAAGTAATAAGCATCATAATAACCACTGCTTAAGACAAAGGAACCAAGCATAATACGACGTTTTACTTCCGGACCAAAACCTTCGGAACGGCTCTTTTTGTACATATTATGAAGTCCTTCGTATTCTTCTGTGCGGTAACCGTATTTTACACCGTCAAAGCGGGACAAGTTGGAACTTGCCTCAGCGGAAGCAATGACATAATACGCCGGAATTGCATACTCGACAAGACTTAAGTCAAATTCCTCGACAATTGCTCCTTTTTGTTTCAAAACTTCTGCTGCCTTGAAAATCGCATCCTTTACCTCGGAATCAAGTCCTTCTCCAAAGTAGTCTTTTGGAATACCAATTTTCATTCCCTTTACGTCATCTACAAGTGCCGATGTGAAATCGGTATCCTCACGTGCCACACTGGTGCTGTCCTTCTTATCATAGGAAGAAATTGCTTCCAAAATTGTTGCGCAGTCGGTTACATCTTTAGCAATTGGGCCAATCTGGTCAAGTGAAGAACCGTAAGCAATCAGCCCGTAACGGGAAACCGTACCATACGTTGGCTTGATTCCGGTCACACCACAGAATGAACTTGGCTGGCGGATAGAACCGCCGGTATCTGAACCAAGGGCAAAGGAACATTCCTCCGCCGCAACTGCCGCACAGGAACCACCGGAAGAACCACCCGGTACATGCTCCGTATTGTGTGGGTTTCTCGTAATTCCGTAAGCAGAGGTCTCTGTTGTACTTCCCATCGCGAACTCATCCATGTTTGTTTTTCCGATGATAACTGCTCCTGCTGCCTCCAGATTTTTTACTGCTTCCGATTTATACGTTGGCACAAAATTATATAAAATCTTGGAACTGCATGTTGTAAGCACGCCCTCGGTACACATATTATCTTTGATTGCCACCGGGACTCCCGCAAGCGGGCCTGTCAGCTCACCGGCATCAATTTTTTTCTGTATTTCTTTTGCTTTTTCTAAAATAGCTTCTTTTTCTAACACAGTAACATAACTGTGAATCGTATCTTCTTTTTTCTCAATCTGCTCTAAGGCGTCCAATACTGCCTCTTCTACGGTCACTTCCCCGGCTTGAATCTTTTTTCCGAGTGCAACCGCCGTCAAACTCATTAAACTCATATGCTTCCTCCATTCTGCTTATTAAGCAAAGGTTTTTGGCACCATGTATGTTCCTTCTTTTTTCTGCGGTGCATTTTTCAACATGTTCTCTCTGTCATCTCCATTTGTCACTTCGTCCTCACGGAACACATTGTGAACCGGGAACACATGAGACATCGGTTCCACGCCCTCGGTGTCAAGTTCGTTTAATTTGTCAATGTAATCGAGCATACTTTCCATATCTTTTTTTGCCTGCTCTTTTTCTTCTTCATTCAATTCCAGTTTTGCTAAAATTCCTACATATTCAATTGTTTCATCTGAAATATGATTTGCCATACAAACACTTCCTTTCTTTTATGGTTCGAGACGGTTCAAATCCCTTGGGAACAAGGTCGTCTCACGAACATTCTCTTCCCCTAACAGTTTCATTGTTAAGCGCTCCATTCCAATTCCCAGTCCACCATGTGGCGGCATGCCATGTTTGAAAATCATCATGTACTGCTCCATGCCTTCCTGCGTCATTCCCCTGTCCGCGATTTTGTCCACAAGCGTCTGGTAATCGTGAATGCGCTGTCCACCGGTTGTGATTTCAAGCCCGTGGAACAATAAATCAAAACTCAGTGTATACGTCGTATCTTCCGGGTCATCCATCGCATAGAACGGACGTTTTTTCGAAGGATAATGGGTGACAAACACAAAATCGGCATCCATTTCTTCCTTAAAATATTGTCCAATCAGTGCTTCCTCTTCCGGCTCTAAGTCAAATGGGTTGCGGATTGTCCGGTTGTATTTTTCTGCCACGAGTTCTTTTGCCTTGTCAAACCGAACCTGTGGAATTTTATCAACCTTTGGCAGTGTGACTTTCAAAAGATCCAATTCTTTTTTGTACTCTTTTTGCAAAAGTTCCATCGTGTACTGCAAAAATCCGGTTTCCATCTCCATAATATCTTCAAAGCTGTCAATATAGCCCATCTCAAAGTCAAGAGAAGTATACTCATTCAAATGACGCTTTGTGTTGTGCTTTTCTGCACGAAATACCGGCGCCGCCTCAAAGACACGGTCAAACACGCCAACCATCATCTGTTTGTAAAACTGCGGGCTTTGTGCAAGCACAGCATGTTTATGAAAATATTCGAGACGGAATAAGTTTGCACCGCCCTCAGCACCTCTGGCGCCGATTTTTGGCGAATGGATTTCGGTAAAGCCCTGCTCATGCAGAAAATCCCGGAATCCACGGATGATTCCTTCCTGGATTCTAAATTTCGCACGCTCCTTTACATTTCGCAGAGAAAGCGGACGCAAATCCAATTTTGTTTCCAGCGAGGTATTCATTTTCCATTTGTTAATAGCTATCGGCATTGGTTCCGTTGGCTTTGACAAAATGGTTACGGTACGCAGGCGGATTTCAAATCCATGCGGTGCACGCTCCTCTTTTGCCACAACGCCGGTCACACAAACGGTATCTTCTTCCTGCAATTCTTTCAGCGAAATATCCGTAACGCCATCTTCATAAACGGTCTGCAAAAGCCCCTCGCTCTTTCTCAAAACCACAAACGCCACATCGCCCATGTCTCTGATTTTGTGAACTGCACCATTTACCGTTACTTCTTTTCCCTCATACTCACCGGCTAAAATGTCTTGAATGCCAAGTGTCTTTTTTTCTGTCTTTCCTGATAAATATTCCATAGTAACCTCCATTCCCATGTGTCTTCACATGATTCCACCAAATGATTTTGAAGGTTGCAAAAAAAGCAACCTGCCTTCGACAGATTGCTTTGAAATAAATACGTCCCAGCAAAGCATCTCTGCCTTCTGGGACGGGAAAAATGTTCATCAAAATAAGAGCCTAAAAACCCGCGGTACCACCCGCATTGAGACACCCCGTCGTATCTCCACTCATTCAACCAATAACGGTGTCACCCGGATGAGCCTACCTCTTATAATCGTTTCAACTCATCAGCTCTGGAATGTTCTCCTGTTTACCGCTTCCGCAAGACGCTCGCAGTCCATGACGCCTCTCCCTGTCGTAAAGTCACTGCATAAACAATCGTTTCCTTCATTGCTTTGCCATGTATTGTAGCACAGAGGGAAAAATGTGTCAAGCACCCTTGAAAAATTTCCCCCTGCAAAATTTACGTTCAACATCCTCATTCGCCAGGGCTGCTTGATATTACTTTTCCGGTATTCCAAAGCATAACCGCTCTTTTTGCCGCATCGAGACGCTCTTGTTCCGAACGGAAATCAATATTTACCGTGTGACAGCCACATTCCAAACACATCACATAATAACTACAGCCACATTCCTCTTCCAATAATGCGCCGCCCTCACACAATGGGCAGTCACTAATTTCTAACATTTCATCGATATTCATGTTGTTCCTCTTTTCGTTTTATATTTCCTGCTCCATCATAATGCAAATAACGGGCAGGTGTCAACATCTATTTTTGTCCCAAAATAGGGAATATTTGTAATGTATATTATGCAAAAAATAACAATTTTTATACAAAAGTGTCCGTTCACTCCCAATTTTGTGCCGTTCACGACTTTTACGATTCACGGTGCTCATAATGTGTTATGATAATAAACGGAGTTGAAATTTTCAGAAGGGAGGATGATATTCACTACATAATTTCAGGAAAAGCGAATAAGCAGGGACCTTGACTTCTCAGAAGCAATTTGGGTAAATGCGTTCTGTGATATATCCGTTATATATTACAGCATCGGTGGCGAGAGAAAGTGTTTAAAGGAACTTGTGTATATAGAGAGTTACATCAGAAAAAGCGAACAGGGGCACATAAAAGTTCTGAATATAATGGAAAAAGAAAAAGAAGTTTATTCGTATCGAGACGGGATAACGCTTTGCGTTATAGTCTCTCACGAATAAGCTTCTTTTTCTATGTTTTTATAAGTATCCTACATCAAATCCCTGCTGTCAAGCACGACTGTAAAGGGGCCATCATTCACAAGGGCAACTTTCATATCGGCCCCAAACTCCCCCTGCTCTACCACCGGGATTTCTTTGCGGCAGGCTTCCAATATATACTCATACATTGACTCTGCCATTTCCGGTCTGCCGGCGTCTGTAAAGGATGGACGGTTTCCTTTTTTGCAGTTGGCATACAAGGTGAACTGGGAAATCATAAGCAATTCGCCGGACACATCTTTTAGGGCAAGATTTGTTTTCCCATTTTCGTCTTCAAATATACGCATATTCAAAAGTTTGTGTAAAAGTTTATCTGCAATTTCTTTTGTATCATCCTCTCCAATGCCGATTAACACAACAAAACCTTTTCCTATTTCTCCACGTACTTTTCCGTCGATTGTGACAGAAGCACTGCTGACTCTTTGTATTACAAAACGCATGGTTTCCTCCTTTTTATACCTTTCTATTTTTCTGGCATGTGAAATAAATAACCTGATATTCTTTTCCGACTTCCTTCAAAAAGGTAAGCACATGACGCATTTTTTCGTCGTCCAGATTCACAAAGGAATCGTCAAAAACAAGAAATGGTTTGTCCTTTTCATACATGGCATCTACCATTGCCATACGCGCACAGATTCCGGCAAGGTCCTTGCGTCCCTCACTCAAAAAACGAATTTCCCGCGGCATGCCCATTTCCTCCACAGTCAAATTTACGCCAGCATCAAATCGGTAGTCTTTAGCATCGCCACCATCTACCATTTCGTAATATTTCGTGAATCCTTTCTGCACCGGTTCAATATAACGCGCGGTCAGCGTGTCTTTTGCCTGCTGTAACTTGTCCATTGTTTTTAGCAAAAGTTCGTACTTCTTATTGCCGCTCAAAAAATGCTCTTTTCGCTCCTCTAACTCAAGACGGATTTCTGCAAGTTCATCAAGTTTTTCCTCCAGCTGCTCTAATTGTTTCTCGTATGCAGCCATATTTTTTCGATTGTTTTCCTGCTCGGTCATCCACCGTTTTTCACGCTCATGGCTTTCACTCAGCCCTTCGTTTTCCCCGGCCTCCTTTGTCTCGCGAATACGCTCCATATCGTGGTCATTTTCAAACTGTGACAACTTTTTTCCTGCCGTCTGCCATGACTGCTCTGCCACCTGAACCCGGTTAATCGCCCCGGCAATCTTTTGCAGTTCCTCGTCAAACGGCTCTTCAAAAATCAGACCATACTCTTTTCCGCTAAGTACAAATTCTTCTTTTGCCTGCTCGTATTTCTTTTCTGATCCCAAAAAACTTTACAGTTTTTCAAAGAGACTCAGGTACTGTTTCAGTTCGCTGCGAAGCTTTGACAAGCCAAATGCAAACCGCTCTTCTGAAATTCCCATTTCTACATAACCATCCATGAACTCACGAAGCGATTTTTGAAGAGTCTGATAACGAACCTCATCTTCTTCGCCTACCGCCTCGCTCTTTGCCTGATGCGTCTCATAGGCTATCGTATCCATCTGCATCTGCTGAATCACATCGCGGAAATCGCCGGAAATTCCTTCCGGGAAATAGGCAGAAAGCACGAAAGAAATCTTTTCATTTCCCTGCTCTATCTCTCTTTTTGCCCGTTCCATCTCCTGTTCAAGTTCCAAAAGCGGCTGCTCACTTAAATCTTCTTCCTGTTTTTTCCCTTTTTGCAGTACAAAAAGGACCACAGCGACAAGCGCCAGAACAACAAATGCTGCCACGCCTGCAATCACCTGTACGAAGCTAAGCCCCACACCAAGAACCAACGCAAGACAGCCAAGAACAAGTAGAAGCGGTGACGCTTTTTCCGACTTTTTCTGTGCCGCCACCTGCTTTAATGCACGGGCTGTTGTCTGCGCATTTGCAAGCTGATCTTCTCTATGTCGAACATCTTCACAGATTCGATTTAATTTCAGCAATTCTTCCTTCCCCGGCATCCCATTCGGATAGCGTTTTTTCAGAGTTTCCCACTCATTTTGTTCCGCCGGTGTAAACTCTCCTTTGCGAATGGTCTGTTTGAGCGATTCATATTCGGTAAGAGCCTCCTCCATCGACTGCAGTGCTGCATCCTCCGGAATCTCCTGTCCAAACCGCTGTTTGACAGAAGACACAAGTGCATTTTCCTCGCCAGTCAATTGATTTCTCACCATCTGCTCACGGAACTGTTCGCACTCCCGTCTTTGCTTCTGCCATTTTCCCATCTGCTCCATCGAAGGAATTTTATCCTCGTAAGGAAATGCATTTTTACTGTCTTCCCACTGTTTTCCCGCCTGTTCTTTAGCAGACACAAGTGTCTCATACTCTTTTCTATTTACCGCATAGTCCATTGCCTTACTAAGTTTTTCCTGCTTCTTTTGCTCCGCAGCAATCACCTCGGAAAGCTCTTTTTCTTTTTCTTCACACTGCTTGTAATAAGTTTCCGCCTCTAAAATCCCCTGCCGGATGCTTTCTTCTTCACGAAGTTTCTGCTCTCTTTCTTCGATTTCACGTTTTTCTCTGTTCAGCGAACCGGTTTTTCTTTTTGGCGTCATTTTATTCGTGGTATCTTTCAATTTGTCATACACACTTTGAAAATTGTGGATATCATCCGTCTGCTCAATCAGATTGCCAAGTTTCGCATGAATCCCGTCGGTCGGTGCAGACTCGCAGTCCTTCTGTGAAAAAAATACTGTGCGGCCAAAGGATGCCGCATCAATACCAAATAATTCAACACCGATATTCTCGGAAAAATCCTCGCACGGAAGGTTTGTCGAAAGGTCATAGAGTTCAAAAATATCATCTTTATCTTTTTTCCCAAACACGCGGTTAAGCTGATAACTTTTTCCCTCTGTTTCGAATTTAACACTTCCGCCATACACGCCTTTCGTGCTCTGCCACGGGAAATAACGCTTTCTTTCATTTACCAGTTTGTCCTGTTTATTACCATTTAAAAAGCCAAAGAACATAATTCGGACAAAATTCGCAAGCGTACTTTTTCCCCATCCGTTTTCCTCGCAGAATGTATTGACACCCTCTGAAAAGTCAAAGGAGACATCGCTTAATTTACCAAAATTTTCTATTTTACACTGTAATAATTTCACTCGATTTCCTCCCCTTCCAAAGCTCGTATGCCATACTGAATCATCTGCGCCTTTTCTTCGTCAGAAAGTACCTCATCTGCCTGCACTAAACGAACGAACTCGCCGCGAAGTGACGCATCGTTTCGATAATCTTCATAGTCAATTCGGATTTTTGTTTTGTCCGTCACTTTCACGGTATAATAATCATCCTGAATCCATTGATTCAAATAATCCAAATCTTTTTCGCTGGCAAGCGCCATCTCGCCAACCAATACAAATTTCACAAAATCCTCATGCGGCAGATGCTCCCTTTGTGCGGTCTCGTTGATGGTATCCATAATCTCTGCCGTGCTCATACAGTCACTGACATCGACTTCCACATAATGTCCGTTTCTAAGGGCAAATGGGATAAATTCACTCGCCACGGTTTTCTCTTCCAAATCCACATCCAAAAGAACAAAGCCATGCTCCCCATATTCATCAAAGCCACGGCATTCTAAACACCCCGGATAGCAATACTCGCCTCGGCTATCCAGTGTTTCCTTTTTATAACCATGCACATGCCCAAGTGCCAGATAATCAATGCCCTTGCCACGCAAATCACGCAGCGGCACGACTTCCGCCTTGTCCTGTGCAGCGTATTCCGCTTCCTGTCCGTGAAGCATCACAATATTTACATCCTCACGGTTTAAAGTCAGCGAATTGGCTATCAGCGCATGATTTTCCTCACACAACTCAACGCCGCTAATCACAAGACGGCATCCCTCATCCGCCTGCACATAAGCGGTCCACTCTTCGCCAAACAATTTTAAATTTTCAGGACATTCTTTGCCATTTGGCAAAAAAAGACGCACATCATGATTTCCTTTCAGATAATAAAATGTCATCTCAGGGCGTGTCGAAATCGCATGATAAACTGCATTGCGCGCCGTTGCCGAAATATTTTTCCGGTCAAACAAATCACCCGCAATCAAAACTGCCGACACATTTTCCCTGTCGGCATACTCCATCATCCGGTTAAAAGAAGCAAGTAATTCTGCTTTTCGCTCCTTTGCTTTTTCCTTTGTCAAATGCGTCGTCATGCTTGAATCCAAATGCAAATCCGCACAATGAATCAGTTTCATCGCTTCACCCCTTCCTCTTACTCTCTCTCTTTACGGCTCCATCTTCCGCTTGCGCCACACGGCAAAACAAGTCCCCGCTTACCGCGCACCGGCAATCCGATTTCATCTGCTTCAACCGTTCCGCCAAAACGGCTTTTTAATTCCAAATTTAACATATAAGAAAGCACCGCCGGCTGTAATCCTGTTGTATAAGAATTAATCAGGAAAAATAATGGCTTGTCTGCAAGTACCTTCGTGCAAAGCTGTACCAGTGGGAAAATTTTTTCTTCTATTTTCCAAATCTCGCCTTTGGGACCTCTTCCATAGGAAGGCGGGTCCATAATAATCGCATCATAATGATTGCCGCGGCGAATTTCACGCTCCACAAATTTTACGCAGTCATCCACCAGATAGCGAATCGGCGCATTGGCAAGCCCGGACGCTGCCGCATTTTCTTTCGCCCATGTAACCATCCCTTTGGATGCGTCCACATGTGTCACAGCTGCCCCCGCATCGGCGCATGCCACTGTCGCGCCACCCGTGTATGCAAATAAATTCAGCACCTTAATTTCTTTTCCCGGATTTTTCTTCTTTGCCTCGCGAATCAAATTTCCGCTCCACTCCCAGTTTACCGCCTGCTCAGGGAAAAGTCCGGTATGTTTAAAATGAAATGGTTTCAAATGAAATTTGAGATTTCCATAGGAAATCTCCCACTGCTCCGGCAAATCAAAAAATTCCCACTGTCCGCCGCCTTTATTGCTTCTGTGGTAATGTCCGTTTTTCTGTTTCCACTCTCTTACTTTATGCGGTGTATTCCAAATCACCTGCGGGTCGGGGCGTACAAGAATATAATCACCCCACCGCTCTAATTTTTCTCCTGCCGAAGTATCTAACACTTCATAATCGTTCCATCCATCTGCAATCCACATAATTTATAATCCTCTTCTTCTATTTTTTCTCGCTTGAAAATACACTCTTGATTTCTTTGCCAACTTTTTTTGCCTCTTTCGTGACAACCTCTGCGGCATGGTCAATTTTCTTGTCCAGTTCTTTTTCTTTGGCGTACCTGCCGGCTTTGTCTGCCGCATTGTTCACGGCGTCAACTGCCTTGCCAAAACCATCCATCATTTTTTCTTTATTTAATAATGGCATAACGCCACCTCCTTGTCATTTGGTATGATTATATCATAAGATGGGGGAAGAAACTAGTGGGTGTTTGTGTCAGGTTTGTGTCAAGTGTTCGTTGGCACTTTTTTTGTTTTCC
>ENA-UOJR01002873-UOJR01002873.1-human-gut-metagenome-genome-assembly--contig:-C115P-NODE-2873-length-11446-cov-8.842595_pt1 | contig 11446 bp, 5 predicted proteins | sample MGYA00242354_ERZ723901 | MGnify/ENA metagenome assembly ERZ723901
CTTCAGCAGGAACGTCCGCCTCGACCGGTTCGCCCTCGCCGCCGGACATGATCTCACCGGGGCTGGTCGGCTGCGTTGGAATGACGATTCCGCTATCTTTCGTGTAGACGGCCGTGATCGTCGTGTTTGCATGGATCGCGCCTGTTTTCGGCCACGAACCTGTGTAACCGGCCCGTTTTGGGATCGCCTCCTCGCCGAAAAGAAAGATCAAAGGAAAGAAAAACTTGGTTTGTTGCAAATGTATCACCTGCCTGTTCGTTTTTGGTGTACCTGCTAAAGATGAAGGTTACACCTTTAGCGGGTTCAGAATTATTCTCGTTGTGCTTTTCTGACTTAGGGCTCGAACTCAGTTGAAAATAGCATCCACTAATAGCCGAATGTCCTGTTCATCATCGGTATCGACAGAAACAGTTGATACTTCGCTGGCAAGCAGCTGTGCAAGCCCGCATATAACACCATATTCGTCTACGATGCGTAGATCGACCGTTTCATGCCGCACGGACTCGACAAATCCGGACAAGCACTCGTCAGCAAATTCAAAAGTAACGATCAATCTTGCCTGCTTTGCAAAATTCAACAGCGTCTGCAGCAGGGAGCGGTCAGACACATCAATGCTAATTGATGGATGCGATTGGCCCTTTATTGAATAAAGCCGCCCGATTTTTTGCTCATATTTCCCGTCAACATCGACACGGTAAAGGTCATCTATACGCTTTAGAATATAACCATCATAGCAGCCGTGCATTGAAATATGAGCGATTAGCACCTCGTTTTGGCGGATTTGCAAAATGCGCCCCGTCAAATGCGAGAAGGGATTGTCCTTGTCAAAATATAGGCTTACAACTTTTTGAGTTCTGATACAATCCTGTAAAATTCCTTGCATTTTCACTTTTCCTCCACGATCCGCCACTTGTTATTACGAGATGTCCACTCTGTTTTTTGTTTCTTTTTTTCACCACCCTGATCTCTCTTGCGGCGAGCGTTTCCTTCCTCGTGTTTGTTTCGTTTCTTTCCGTTTTTAGTAGTTGTGTGCTCTCTGTAGCTTGTGATATTGTCGGACGCTTCATTTTCTTCTGAAGGAAATTGTTCTACCAAAGTGTCTGTTGTTTCCGCAACACCATCAATAATGACGCAACCAAGGACAACAAGACCAGCACCATAAATAATTTCGCCGACAGGAAGAGGCCCGTCCGCAGCGCAGAGCCACCACATAGTGCTGGCCCACCAACCAACCGCCTCAGCATCGTTTCCATCATGGTCGACAAAGAGAATTGGGCTGTTGTTGCAATACGCAAACATATTGGTCCCAACAAATCCCTGCCCGGTACTGGCATAGCTATCCGCATTGATAAATCTCCGGTTCGCAGGATCATAGTAACGAGACTGCAAATAATAGAATCCTGTCTCATTATCATAATAGTATCCGCGATATCTGAGAGGATTGATCTCAGCCAGTCTACCGGAGCTGGACACGATATTTCCCCATGCATCATATTCGTAGGTTGCAACAGACTCATACTCAAAGCCGGGGATATAATGGATCAGCTTCACCACGTCGCCCTGCAAATTCAGAACGTAATAATATGTTTGGAAGCTCGTTCCGTTCGTTGAATACTTGAGCGCAAACGGCTTCCCGGATTCATCATAGACGAAATCCAGCACGGCTGTCAAGCTATTATTTGTCCGAATGGTTTCACGGGCCACTTTGCCGTTCAGGGTCAGATACTCATGCGTGACCGTCTGCGTTCCGGTAACGTGAGTCCCCTGCGGGGAGACGGTTTCATCTTCAGCAGGAACGTCCGCCTCGACCGGCTCACCCTCGCTGCCGGACATGATCTCACCGGGACTGGTCGGCTGCGTTGGAATGACGATTCCACCGCCGTTAGGCATATAAGACGCATAAATCACAGTGTCTCTGCGAATTGCGGTAGTTACCTTACTCCAGCTGCCCTTGTATCCGACTCTTGGCGGAATTGGCGGATAATCACTGTCCTGCAGCACATAGCCGTCTGGGACGACCATTGTCTTGACGGTTTTGCCGTTAGCCTTGAATGTGACCGTGTGATCTGTCGAGACCGCTGTATAATTCGCCTGCACCGTAACATTGCTGTGAATTGCCGACGTATACTTCACCCACTCGCCGGTATAGCCGGTTTTGGTGGGGACGGCGGGGTAATCGCTGTCCTTCAGCGTGTAGCCATCCTCGACGGTCATGGTCTTGACGACCGTATTGTCGGCCTTGAAGGTAACGGTATACTTCGCCACGACTGCCGTATATTTCGCCTGCACCGTGACATTGCTGTGCACGGCAGTGGTATACTTCACCCACTCGCCGGTATAGCCGCTCTTGCTCGGGACAGCGGGGTAATCGCTGTCTTTCAGGACGTAGCCATCCTCGACGGTCATGGTCTTGACGGTCGCGCCGTCGGCTTGGAAGGTGACAGTATAGTCCGGCACTTGCGTGAAGGTCTCGACGGTATAGGTCTTGCTCGTACGGATACCGTCTGCGTCGTAGGCATACTCTAACGTTTCTGTCTTCCCGTCAGAGGTTTTCGAGGCCGTTTTCAGCTGTCTTCCGTTCTGCCAGCCGAAGCTCCAGCCGCCGTAGGACAGCGGGTTGCCGGAGGCGTCGTAGGTAATGGCCTGCCCGTTGACGGCCGTCAGCAGGTCGTGCCACTGCGCGTCGCCGTAGGTGTAGGTCTGGAGCAGCGTCGTGGTATTTCCCTTTTTCTGGGAGACGGTCAGCAGGTTTCCGGCTGTGTCGTAGGTGTAATTATAGGTGATATAGGCTTCTGCCTCTCCGGACTTGTAATATGCCTCCGACGTCAACTGATTCTGGCTATCATAAGTATACTCGACGAGCTTGTTATATTTCCCGGTGCTCTCCCGGATTTCCTTCAGGTTTCCGACGTCGTCGTAAACGTACTTTTTGCCTTCGAGGAGCATGCCGCTGTCGCTGCCGAGGCGGACGTTGCGGAACTCCACCTGCGCGCTGCCGCGGTTCCAGCTCACGTCACGATACGCGTAGGCAGTGTTCAGGATCACGGAGCTGCCGTTTTTCACCGTAACGCGATTCAGGCGTTTGAGGGCGTCGTAGCCGAAGCTCAGGCTGTCGCCCGTCGCGGCCGTCATGGACGTCAGGCTGCCGTCGCCTTTTTCCCCGTCGCTGTAGGCGTAGCGCTCCGAGTAGGTCTGCGCGCCGAGCGTCCAGCTCTGGCCGGAGAGGCGGTTAAACGCATCGTAAAGATGCTCCGTTCGCTGCGTGACGGAGCCGTTTTCATCCATAGCCGTGCTGCGGATGAGCCGCCCGAGGCTGTCATACTCAAAGGCGTAGGAGCCGACCGTCTCGCCGTCCTCCTCGTACCGCAGGCGGGCCAGCTGGCTTTCGGCGTTGTATGTGTAGCGGATGGTGAAGTCCGGCTTTCCGGTCTCGTGATACGACTTTTCAACCAGCCGGTCGAGGAGGTCGTAGCTGTAGGTCACGGCCACGCCGTTGGCGTAGGTCGTCTGCGTCAGGTTGCCGCCGCGCGGGGCGTAGTCGTTCGTGGAGAGGACGAGGTTTCCGACGCTCGTGCTCGTCGCCTGGCCCCACTGGTTATAGCCGAAGGAGTAGATCTGGTGCTGCGTGGCTCCGCTCCGGAAGGTCTTGCGGTCGAGGGTGGCAAGGCGGCCGTTTTCGTAGCCGTAGTCGATGGCGGCGACGCCGTAGCGGTAGACCATGGCCGTCCGGCGGCTGTTGGCGTCGTAGGTATAGTTCGTCTCGCGGCCGAGGGCGTCCGTCGTCAAAATAAGCTGCTCCGCCAGCGAGTTGTAGCCGTAAGACGTCGTATTGCCGTTGACGTCCGTCACGCTCTGCATGTGGTTGCGGTCCGGCGTCGCGACGGCGCTGCTCTCGAGGTACTTCTGCTCGTTTTTCTCCGTCGAGGTCAGCTTGGAGCCGGTGACGTTTCCCGCCTCGTTATAGGTCGTGGTGCTCTTGATCCCGGCGACCGAAGCGGAGGTGACGTCGTGGGCAGCATTGTAGGTATAGGTGTACTTTGCGCCGTTTGCGGCCGTGTAAGAGGTCAGGTCTGTGCCGGTATACCCGGCCTTTTCCGTGCCCGTGCCGGTCTGCGTGGCGGCGGTGACGTTGCCGTCGGCGTTATAGGAGTAGGTCTGCACCGGCTCCTGCCGCAGGGAGAGGTTGTCGAACCGGGCCGTGCCGGAATTGTGGTCGAACGCGCAGTAGACAATGATCCGCCGGATCGTTTTGCCGCTCTCCTTCGGCACGATGGTCCCCACGGCGCACTGCCAGTCGGCGGTGGCCCAGCTGAACGGGACGCTCTGCCGCTCGGGCTTTTCCACGCCCACATAGAAGATCTCCGCGATCAGGCCGAAGTAGCGCGTGCCGCTGCCAAACTCCAAAGCGGCGTTCGGGGCGGCGTAGTCCGCCTGCGCCCAGCCGGAGAGCAGGAACGTCGTATCCGAGGAGCAGTTCAGCGCGACGGGCTGGCTGACATGGAGGTTACCATTGTAGCTGCCCTGCATGGTCATGGCCTTCGCGCCGAATTTGGTTTCCGCAGCCGCCGCCGAGCCGCCCTGCAGGTTCCAGCCAGCATCGCCGAATTCGAACGAGGCGTTCTGCAGGAGGTTATAGGTGGAGGCGGCCTCCGCCTGCTCCAGCTGGAGATCGTCGAGGTAGGCCGTGCCCGTGCAGCCGCTCATGCGGAAGGCGATGCGGCAGGACGCCGCCGGGGCCGTGAACGTGGCGGTCACGCGCTGCCAGCCGTTTTCGATGGCGGAGGACGGGCGGGCATCCGTCAGCAGGACGGTCTGCTCCGCGCCTCCGCCCTGCACGACGGCCTCCAGCCGCGCGCCGCTGGTCCAGCGCAGGTGGGAGCTGGCGGAGAAGTAGCCCGAGAGGGTGTAGGTCTCCCCGGCGGTGAGCGTTACGGGGCGGGAGATGGCAGCTGCGTCGCCGCTGCCCGCACTGTCCGGGAGGTAGAGATTCAGGCCGCCCGTGCCGTGGCGGCGGTTTTCTTCGTTCGTGATCGTTGTGCGGGCCGCTGCGGAGCCGCTGCCGGTCGAGGCGTTCGTCCAGCCGTCCTCCGATTCCAGCCCGCCGTCCCGCAGGAGGTTTTCCGCCGTCATGCCCGTCGAGCCGACGCTCGTCAGGCGGTTATTCTGCTTGCTGCGCTCTGCGGTGTCCGTGTAGGAAGCGGCGGAGCTGCCGAGGATGCGCGTGATATCCGTATTGGTGGTATAGGTGGAGATGGTGCGCCCCCAGTTGTCGAAGACGACCTCAAGGCGGATGTCGTCCTCCGTTTCCGCCAGCTGGTCCGCGCCGAACGCGCGGTAGCTCGAGCGGTTTTTGCCGTTCCAGCACTTGACCGTGTCGCCGAGCACATGCGTTCCGCCGTCGAGGGTGAATTCATAGAACTGGTCAATGGTGCCGTCCGTGTGGTAGGTATACCAGATGCCGTAGTTGGCCTCGCCGTCGTGCGCGCCGTTCAGGCCGGTCGTATCGTAGGTGTAGTTCAGCTTTGTGCCGTCCGGGCAGAGGAGGTAATCGAGCTGGCGGACGCCCGCGGTGTTGTCGTAATGGAACTTTGTCTCCTTCCCGGCCTCGTCGCCGACGCGGAGGAGCCTGCCATCCGCGTCGTAGATCAGCGTGGCGAGGTATTCGACCGAAGCGCCCTTGTTCTGGCGGTAGATGCGGGTCAGGCGGTTAAAGACCTCGTTTGTCGGGCGCCAGCTTTTGCCGTCCGGGGTGTCGAAGTTGATGTCGTTATAACAATAATAAATGCCGTTGCCGTAGGCGTCCTTTGTATAGGTCAGGATGCCGTCGCGGAAGAAGGTCTCGTTGCCGTTGTCGTCCGTTATGGTGAAGTTCGTGTGGCCAATGTCGCTGTCCGGGTTCGACTGGCACGTCATCTTCAGGCCGAGGCCGTCCTCGTCCCGGAAGACGCCGTCCGTTTCGGCTCCGCCGCCTCCCTCCTTCGAGAAATAGTGCTGCGTGCCGTCGGCGTCCGTGTAGACCCAGTAGAGGGTCTGCGCGTCGTCCGAGCCGATGCGGACGGACTGGACGCACTGCTGCGCGGAGAGCTTCCAGCCGGAGCCGAGCAGCATATTGCGGTAGTCGCGCGTATAGTCGGGCGGCTCGTTGGGGTTTTTCTTCTGCTGCACACCGAAGGACTCCCGGCTGAGGCCGGAGTTGTACACGAGCGACAGCCCGAAGGGCATCACGCTGCTATTCGACGAGAGCAGCGGCACGACGAAGGTCAGGCGCTGCATGTGGTCGGAGATATAGCCGGTGCCGGCGCGGCCCGCACTCTGGGTCTGGTAGGTGTAGTAGCTCTCCAGGCCGAAGTCGTTGCGGTAGGTCACCGTGAGATACGACGCCCCCGTCTGGAACGAGGAGACGATGCGCTTGCTCGCGCTGCAGTCCGAGCGCAGCAGGATCGCATGGCATTTCCCGCCGCTGTACCAGCTGCGGGCCGCGCGGGTGATATCCAGCGAGCGGTAGCCGTTCGTACTGGTCAGGCGGATGAAATCCTCCGTCGCGGTTTTATAATGATTCGTTCCGTTTGCATAAATTTTATTCCACGTCAGGGTCTTGATCCAGTCGCTGTACTTCTGGCTTCCCGTCTTGTCAATTGTCATCTGGTGGGCGTACAGGTACTGGAAATCGTCGGAAGAGACGTTGCTGAAGCCGGACTGCAGGGCATGAATGGCTGCCGCCGTGACCATGCTGCCGGAGGGCAGCGCGGGCAGCTCGTCGACCGCCGCGATGGCCTGATATTCGCCGCTGCCGTTATGCTGGGTATAGCCGACCCGAACCGGGCTTTCGGGGAAGCTGGTGTCCGGCCTACCGGAGAAGACATAGGCCCACGAGAGGGAGCCGGACTGCGAAATCTTGACGATCGTCGGGTCGATGGCGACCGGGAACTGCGCCTCTTCCTCGATCCACGCGGCGTCCGCATCGACGAGCAGGCGGTAGCTGCCTCGGTCCAGCTCTTCGAGGCTGTAGCGCACGGCGTCGGAGTACGTCCCCCCGGCGTCGAGCATGTAGGGCGCGGGAATCGCGTAAACGGGCGATCCGGCCTCATCGAGCAGGAGGACAGAGCCGTCTTCCTGCATTTCTGCGGTCAGATCGCCCGTTTGCAGCACGAAAGAAAAGAGATAGCTGGCCTGCGCTTTGTTGAGCAGGATCGCCTCTTTGATCGTTTCACCGTAGAGCGTGTATGCAAGGTCAACGCCGTCGTAAACGTCCGGGTAAAGCAGCGAAGAGCTGAGCTTTTCCGGGACAAACGGGTCATCTGAACGCAGAGAAAAAGGCTCCTGCACAACGGCCTCTGCCGCGTGGTAGGAGCGCGCCGGACCGGCAGGCTCCAGCTCGGCTGCCGCCCCGGTTTCAACCATCATTTCAGCAGCAGGTTCCTCTTCCGACGCCGCCGTTTCGGTCTCTTCTGCCGGTTCTTCCGCTGCTTCTTTCGTTTCTTCTGTCACCTCAGGAAGAGCGACGGCCTCCGTCGGCTCCGGAGCTGCCAGTGTTGCATCGTGACTGGGCAGGGCGTCCGAATCGCCGTCCAGAAAGAGCTGCACCCGGTGCTCGTCCGCGTCCGCCGTGAAGACGGCGTCTCCGTTCAGGCTGGCTGCGAAGGCGACGCTTCCGTCCTCCACCGCGTAGGTCTGCCCGACCGGCTCGAGCGTGTTGTCGATGTCCTGCCACCGGCCGTCCGCGTCCTGATGGTGGACCGGCACGTCATACTGCACCGCGACATAGCTTCCGTCCCCCATACGGAAGTGCTTGACGCGCTCACTGCGCAGCGAGGCCTCTTCGAACGCGACCTCAGCCGGCTCCTCGACCGTCCCCTCGACGGTATGCTCCAAATCTTCGGAAGGAGAAACCGCAGACCCCACCGCAGGCAGCAGCTCGACGCAGAGCACCACCGCCAGCAGGAGAGAAAGCATCCGGGTCCAAAGGCTCTTTTTCATAATCGTGATCTCCTCTCTTTCTGTATCATCATTCAAACAGATTCAGTACGCAGTCAAACGGGATCTGCCTTTCCCGCCAGAAGGACGCGGCGGCCGCGATAGAGCGCTGCAGGGCATTCACATGGGCCATGTGGTCCTCCTCCTGCGCGAACAGCTTTTCCGGCTGGCTTATGACCCACAGCAGCTGCGAAAAGGACAGCCATTCCAGGTCGCGGAAGCATGCGTCCAGCGACTCCCAGCTCCAGGAGAAGGTGTAAGGGAACCGGAATGCACTCGAAACCTCCTGGAAAAAGCCCGTCAGCGTCCGCGAGAATTCCCCGCGGACGTACCCGACATATGCCCCGCGGTGTTCCGCGCAGAGCATCGTCTCGTACAACATGCGCTTCGTCTGATAGGTGGCCCGAAAAGGTGCATCCATGTGTCGTTTCTCCTCTCGTCTTCGGTTTGGGTGGCCCTGCTAAAGGCGGAAGTTTCATCTTTAGCAGGGTGATGTCCACTCCTCAATTCCATAACCACAAATTACATGCTGCAATAAACATAATCGATTTAAGAAGCATGAACGCCGTTTTATTAAACATTTTTGTGAATCGCTCATGGGCGAGCTTGCTTCGTACATTAGCATCGCTATTCTCAACCCATGGAATCCCCGCAGCGATCAGAGCCGGGAAAAGCTGGTCAAAAAGCAGCATAGCCGCAATTGCAATGATAATTGCGATCAAAATATTGCAGCCCAGCGTTCTTATCAGCCACGCGCTTATGATCTGTGCAATCATGCTCCCAAGCATAGAAGATGCAGTCGCTAAGCGTAACGCCCACCACTGCGGGATGATTTCCTTCCCACATTCATCGCAAGTCAGACCCTTTTGCAAAAACAGATCGACTGCATTCCAGTGCTTCTTCCGAAATCTATCCCAAAGCCGATCACCGGCAATCGGATAGTGACCATAATTTACAGTGTTCATTATACTATCCTCCTGCCTATACTAACCGTCACCGTACACACGGGAATAAGAGGCAGAACACTGATACCAGAACGCTCCCGTGGGCGAATTTCTCGCCAGCATATACACATACTCTCGACGTTCCAAATACCGCTCTTCTCCGGTATCGATATATACATCAACATTGACAATCCACGTCTCATGATATCCATCAATTGGATGCGTCAAGGGGCCCAAATAGTCATCATATATATCTGAAGCAAAAAGTCCAGCTGCAACATATGGCGCAATTTCAGGCATCATAGCAGCAACTAGTGTAATAAGGCGGGCTGCATCATTCTTTTTTGCGCTTTGATTATCCCAGAACCTTTCCCCAACATGCTGTATAGATGCATCAACATATGGTGATCCTCGCGGAATTTGGCTATTCAACAAATAGTTCATTAGTTCATCGCTCTCAGGGCAGGTATCCCCATCCGTTACTACACGGAAAACACCTGTGCCTCCGTCGCAAATTGCGGTTGTCGTAGGACGAAGAGAATGCCCTGTCGGATCGAATCGTTGAACAGGTTCGTTATTACAATATGCAAACATGTTGGTACCTAGTGACCCCTGTCCGGTACTTGCAAGCGAATCCGCGTTGATGAATCTTCTATTTACCGGATCATAGTATCTGCTTTGCAGGTAATAGAATCCCGTCTCATTATCATAATAGTATCCGCGATATCTGAGAGGATTGATCTCAGCCAGTCTACCGGAGCTGGACACGATATTTCCCCATGCATCATATTCGTAGGTTGCAACAGACTCATACTCAAAGCCGGGGATATAATGGATCAGCTTCACCACGTCGCCCTGCAAATTCAGAACGTAATAATATGTTTGGAAGCTCGTTCCGTTTGTCGAGTATTTGAGTGCGAATGGTTTCCCTGATTCATCATAGACGAAATCCAGCACGGCTGTCAGGGAATTATTCGTTTTAATTGTCTCTCTGGCTACCTTGCCGTTCAGGGTCAGATACTCATGGGTGACAGTCTGCGTTCCGGTGACATGAGTTCCCTGCGGGGAGACGGTTTCATCTTTAGCAGGAGCGTCCGCCTCAACCGGCTCGCCCTCGCCGCCGGACATGATCTCGCCGGGACTGGTCGGCTGCGGCGGGATGACGATGCTGCTATCGTCCTCCAGAGAAATAAAGATCAGCGGGAACAGGAGTTTTGTCTGGTTCAAGGGGTCACTTTCTTTCTGTAGTCTGTGGGGCGGACCTGCTAAAGATGAAACTTTCGCCTTTAGCAGGTTTTCCACCGATGAACTATTTAAACAACTATTATTGCATCACAATGAAACAACAAAATAAAGCAACAAAAATGACGGCACGATTTTCAGAACCAAGCGGACGAGCGACAATACCGGATGGACTGCAACGCAGCGAAAACGATCCGTTTTTGGAGATTCACCAAGCTGTTTCCAAGGAAGCAATACGGCGAGAAGCGTTGATAGGCCTGCTATTGTGAAAAACCAGAGAAGAAAGCAGGCTAAAGACAGCAAATATCGTAAGTCAACCGCTGATGCAAGACCGGAAAATACAATACCCAATGGAAGAAAAAAGAGGCCAATCATATAGCAAACATCGTTCAGGATCATTGCGGGAATAGAAGGAATGATCCTGACACCGCATTCCGCGCAGGTCATGACCGGAAAATCCCACCATTTGATCCATTGAAAGCATGCATTCCGATATCTTTGCCAGAATGTATCGCCTTTTACAGGGAAGTGAGCATATTGTGACATTATGAATTCCCTCCAGTACAGTTAGCAGTAGGAACTTGATACCAGAAAGCAGAAGTTGGCGAATTGTTTGCCCATACATAGATGTATTCTCGGTGAGATATGCCAACAAAATCACTCGTCTCAATATATACGTCAATGGATACTTTGTAAAAATCATGCCAAGCATCGGAAGGGGTATCTTCACCAAAAAAATGATTAAAAACATCAAGAAATGTAGCAGCAGCCCCCAGTATGCCAGCAGCAGGAATTTTGCTACTGAGGAACAAAGATATCAAGGAACACTTTGTCATAGCTAGCCAGTACTCTTCAGTATTGTTATCCCAATATAAGTTACCAAGATATTCAATATTTGCTTTCAGATAAGGTGAATCATACGGGAGAAGATAACCATTTAGATACTCTTCTAATTCTGCACTCCGTGCACCTTTCCCGTCGTTTTGTACGTTGCGATAACGAGAGCCACCTTCGCTGGAATACACCAGATGCGATTTTCCGGCCATGTTACCATACGAATCGACCAAAAAAACTGGACTATTATTGCAATACGCAAACATATTGGTCCCAACAAATCCCTGCCCGGTACTGGCATAGCTATCCGCATTGATAAATCTCCGGTTCGCAGGATCATAGTAACGAGACTGCAAATAATAGAATCCTGTCTCATTATCATAATAGTATCCGCGATATCTGAGAGGATTGATCTCAGCCAGTCTACCGGAGCTGGACACGATATTTCCCCA